>Ga0307488_10004896_pt1 | contig 11118 bp, 9 predicted proteins | sample SB02metaG_FD_202248 | JGI IMG/M metagenome (GOLD analysis project Ga0307488, IMG submission 202248) | Sea-ice brine microbial communities from Beaufort Sea near Barrow, Alaska, United States - SB 0.2 | ecosystem: Environmental > Aquatic > Marine > Coastal | place: USA: Alaska | collected 2017-05-06
ATGAGCAATATGGAGGTGTAGTGCCAGAGTTAGCATCTAGAGCTCATCAGCAAAATATAATACCTGTGGTAGATGCAGCAATAAAGCAAGCTGGCATAACCAAGGAAGAATTATCTGGAATTGCATTCACAGCAGGACCAGGATTGATGGGAGCGTTACTTGTGGGAGTTTCGTTTGCAAAATCTTTGGCTTTAAGCCTTAATATTCCTTTGATGGAAGTAAACCACATGCAAGGTCATATTTTGGCTCATTTTATAGAAAAACCCGAAGAGAATAAGAAGAAACCTAGTTTTCCTTTTATTTGTTTAACTGTATCTGGTGGTCACACTCAATTGGTAAAAGTAAATGACTATTTCGACATGGAAATTGTAGGCAGTACTTTGGATGATGCTGCAGGAGAAGCGTTTGATAAAATGGCAAAAGTACTTCATTTTCCTTATCCTGGAGGCCCATTAATTGATAAACATGCCAAAGAAGGGGATGCAACTCGTTTTCAATTTACTCACCCAAGAACAAGAAACTACGACTATAGTTTTAGTGGATTAAAAACTCAATTTGTCAATTTTATAAGAAATTGCGAAGGAGATGATCCAGATTTTGTAGAGAAAAATAAAGCAGATATTTGTGCAAGTATCCAAGATACTATTATCAAAACTTTGTTTTCTAAATTGAAAAAAGTAGCAGATGATTTTGATATCAATCAAGTGGCAATTGCTGGTGGTGTTTCTGCAAATAGCCAATTGAGACGTGATCTAGGCACTTTAGGAAAAAAGAGAAGATGGCATGTTTTTATTCCTGATTTTCAATATTGTACCGATAATGCAGGAATGATTGCTATGGCAGGATATTTCAAGTTTTTGGAAAAAGATTTTGTAGGGCAGGAGGTGACAGCTAATGCTAGATTAAAGTTTTGATTAGGTTAAAACATTTCAATAAAAAAGAGCCTAAGGTTTTTAAAACTTTAGGCTCTTTTAATTTTAAACTGTTAGTTTTAATTAACTAAAAACATCTTTTACTCTATCAAAAAATCCTTTGTCTTTTTTGGACGGATTAGGAGCGAAATTTTCAGATTCTTGTAAGGATTCTAAAGTTTTTTGCTCTTCTTTAGATAAGTTTTGAGGAGTCCATACATTCACATGTACAAGAATATCTCCTTTTCCATAGCCATTAAGTGAAGGGATTCCTTTTCCTTTCAATCTTAATGTTTTTCCACTTTGTGTTCCTGCTGTAATTTTAAATTTTACGTTACCTCCCACAACAGGAATTTCTGCTGTAGTTCCTAAAGTTGCATCAGCAAAATTTAGGTATAAATCAAAGTGTAAGTTTTGTCCTTCTCTTTTTAGAGATTCATGCTCTACTTCCGAAATTACAACTAATAAATCGCCTGCTACACCATTTCCTGGAGCGTCATTTCCTTTTCCACGAACGTTCAATTGCATTCCATCTTCCACACCAGCTGGAATTTCTATTGGGATTACAACTTCTTTCCTCATCATTCCGTTTTGGTCACTTCCAGCTGGTTTTTTACCAATTTGCTGTCCAGTTCCACTACAAGTAGGACAAGCTGCTGCAGTTTGCATTTGACCAAGGAAACTATTTACAATTCTAGTTACTTGTCCACTTCCTTTACAAGTTGAGCATGTTTTGTATTCTACACCCTCAGCTTGTACAAGCTTGTTTACTTTTATTTTCTTTTCAACTCCGTTTACAATTTCTTCTAGAGTTAAATTAAGTCTTACTCTTAGGTTGGTTCCTTTCACGGTTCTTCTTCCTTGGCTTCTTCCAAAACCACCACCTCCTCCGCCACCAAAAATATCACCAAATTGACTGAATATATCATCCATATTCATTCCTCCATGGCCACCGCCACCAAATCCTCCTTGTCCATCAATACCTGCATGTCCAAATTGGTCATACCTTTGTTTCTTTTCGGTATTGCTAAGCATTTCATAAGCTTCAGCAGCTTCTTTGAATTGCTCTTCGGCTTTTGGATCGTCCGGATTTTTATCGGGATGATATTTTATAGCAAGCTTACGGTAAGCTTTTTTAATTTCGCTTGCGTCTGCATTTTTGCTAATTCCTAATATTTCGTAATAATCTCTTTTCGCCATGTTGTTTTAACTTATTGTCCTATAACTACTTTCGGGAATCTAATTATTTTTTCACCTAAGTAATAACCTTCTTCTACCACATCCATAATCTTTCCCTTCATGTCTTCGCTTGATGCTGGAATGTTGGTGATTGCTTCATGAATATCAGCATTAAAAACCTCGCCTTGTGCTTCAATCCTTTTCAATCCTTTTGCTTCCAAAGAATTGTAAAGCTTATTGTATATCAATTCAAATCCTTGTTTAATTGATTCAGCATCATTTATTTCTGCATTAGAAGCCATGGCTCTTTGAAAATCATCTACTATTGGCAACATGTTTTTAATCACATCTTGGCTAGCCGATTTTATCAGGTCAATTTTTTCTTTAGCTGATCTTTTTCTGAAATTATCAAATTCAGAATATAACCTCAAGTATTTGTCAGTGGCAGTTGCCGCTTCGTCTTTAGCTATTTCTAGCTCCGATCTTTCTTCTACTACTTCTTCAACCACAACTTCTTCGTTTTGTTGAGTTTCGTCTAGAGTTTGTTCTTCGTTCAAGTTCTCTATAGTTTCGTTTTCACTGTTCAATTCTTCTGTATTTTCGTTTTCACTGTTCATTTTACCTCTTTTGTTTTTTCGGTTGAATACCTTCAATTTTTTTGCCATTCGCAAATCTAAGCCAATCTGACATAGATTAAATAAAAAACCTCATAAAATTGTCAGAGGTCTGCCAATTTTATGAGGTTTAAGTAATTTTTTGTTCTTCTCGTTTAGAAGCTTTCTACATATTTATCCAAAGTAGTATGTAATTTCATTCCTCTTAGATTTTTAGATACAATTTTTCCTTTAGGGTCTATTAAGAAACTTTGCGGTATAGATGATACTCCATACAATCTAGCAGCTCCAGAATTCCAACCTCTTAAATCACTCACGTGATATTTCCAAGTTAATTTATCTTTTTTAATGGCGTTTTTCCATTTTGCAGTATTATTATCCAGGGAAACACTAAATATTTCGAATCCTTTTCCTTTTTTGAAACTAGCATCTTTGTATTTGGCATAAGCTGACACGATATTTGGATTTTCTTTTCTACAAGGTCCACACCATGAAGCCCAAAAATCAATTAATACATATTTCCCTCGTAACGAAGATAATTTGTAGGTTTTTCCATTTGGGTTTTTGAATTTTATTTCAGGTGCTATGTCCCCAATTTCAGTTCCTACTTTTGGTTCTATTACTGGGATTTCTTCCGCCTTTGAAGTGGATATGAAATTGAATGAAATAAAACATATCGAAATTAGGGCTAAGCTTAATGCTGATTTTTTCATTTTAATTATTTTTCTTTCTTAAAACAACAATTATACCAAATTACAACCGGGTGATATCTGCTCCAATATTTTGAAGTCTAGTGTCAATATTTTGGTATCCTCTATCTATTTGTGAGATGTTACTAATTTGACTTTTTCCTTCGGCAGATAGTGCAGCAATCAGTAATGATACTCCAGCTCTAATATCTGGAGAACTCATTTTTATTCCTCTTAGTGGGTATTTTTTATCCAGTCCTATTACGGTTGCTCTGTGTGGGTCACATAAGATTATTTTTGCTCCCATGTCAATCAATTTATCGACAAAGAATAATCTACTTTCAAACATTTTTTGGTGTATCAGTACACTTCCTCTTGCTTGGGTTGCTACAACAAGAACAATACTCAATAAATCGGGTGTAAATCCTGGCCAAGGTGCGTCAGAAATTGTCATGATGGACCCATCAATGTACGATTCAATTTCATAATGATCTTGAGCTGGGATGAATAAATCATCTCCTTGTAATTCTATTTTTATTCCTAACTTTCTGAAAGTATCAGGTATGATTCCTAAGTTTTCATAAGAAACATCTTTTATAGTAATTTCTGATCCAGTCATTGCTGCAAGACCAATGAAAGAACCAATTTCAATCATGTCGGGTAGTATTCTGTGTTCGCATCCTCCCAATGATTTTACTCCTTCTATCGTAATCATGTTTGATCCTATTCCAGAGATTTTCCCTCCCATAGAATTTATCATTTTGCATAATTGTTGCAAATAAGGTTCGCAAGCTGCATTGTAAATTGTGGTTGTTCCTTCAGCCATACAGGCTGCCATTACTATGTTTGCAGTTCCTGTAACTGAAGCTTCATCCAAATGAAGAAATGCTCCGGTTAATTTGTCTGCTTTTACTTCGTAGAAAAATTCTTTAGAATCGTAACGGTAAGTTGCTCCTAGTTTTTCAAATCCAATAAAGTGAGTATCTAATCTTCTTCTTCCAATTTTATCTCCACCAGGTTTTGGCATGTATCCTTTTCCATACCTTGCCAATAGGGGTCCCAATATCATAATTGAACCTCTAAGGCTTGAGCCTTTTTGTTTAAATTCGTCAGAGATTAAATAATCTACGTCTACCTGATCTGCTTTAAATGAATATTTAGAGTCGCTTAGTTTTTCAACTGTAACTCCAATTGATGATAATAAATCAATCAATTTATTTACATCAATAATGTTGGGTAGGTTATCAATTATTACTTTTTCTGGAGTCAATAGCACGGCACATAAAATTTGTAGTGCTTCGTTTTTTGCTCCTTGTGGAATAATTTCTCCTTTTAATTTTTTACCTCCATTTATTTCAAAAATATTCATATTCAATGGTTTATTTTTTTGTGTATCTGTGTTTGTTATTGTTGTTATTTTTTCCTTTTTTATTGTTTGTTTTCAAAGGTTTAACCTTAGGTACAGATTTCATTAATTCATCTACTGAGATTAATACTAATCCTTCTTTTGGTACTAATCTTTCTTCTGATAATTCTTTCAAATGCTTAAAAACAACTTCGTCTTCTACAAAATCTTTGTTCCAAGTTAGGAATGATTTTTTCATCAAGTTGCAAATTGCTTCAGTCAACACTTCTTTTTCTTTTTCGTCTTCTAGGGCGATTGCTTCTTTAATAAACATGGAAACAGATTTTCCATAATAAGCATACTTTATTTTTCTTTTTCCTTCGGAATAGGTAAGCAAATCTGGCTTAGTTGCGACTTCACCTTCTATTGGTTTTGGGTAAGGAGAATCTACATCTAATTTGAAATTTGAAATAATAAACAAATGATCCCATAATTTATGAGTATAATCTGTGATGTCTCTCAAGTGAGGATTCAGCTGGCCCATTACCGATATAATTGCATTAGCAACTTTTTGTCTTTCTTCCTTGTCTGCGACAGATATAGCATATTCTATCATGTTTTTGATATTTCTGCCGTACTCTGGGATTTGCAATTCTTCCCTTGTTGTGTTGTAATTTAATCCTTCCAAAATATTGTATTTGTATGTGTGTGTCTAATCTAGGATTTCTAGTTTAGCAAATTTAAGTAATAATTGTTTCTGACCAACATTTGGAAAGAATACAGTAGCTTTTCTATTAGGATGAGTTCCTTCTATGTTTACTATTTTTCCTTTTCCAAATTTAGCATGTTTTACATTAACTCCTACTACCATGTCTTTATTATCCGATCCACCAGTAGAAGTAGAAGTAACTTTTTTCAAATTTTTGAGTCCAGCCTGTGGTTTGTTGAATTTCATTTCAAATCCAGTTTTCACTTCAGTCGCTTTTTGTCTTGGGACTGCAGCTTCTGGAATTTCAAGAAATTCAGGGCTAATTTCTTCAATGAATCGACTAGGCTCGCAAGAGGTAAGATTTCCCCATTTGTATCGGCTTGTTGCATAAGATAAAGTTGCCTTTTTCTCTGCCCTTGTTATCGCTACATAAAATAGCCTTCTTTCTTCTTCTAGATCATCTCTGGTAGTCAATGACATTTGTGAAGGGAATAAATTTTCTTCTAACCCTACAATATGAACGTAAGGAAATTCCAATCCTTTAGCAGAATGAATAGTCATCATTGCTACCTTGTCATTGTCTCCTTCTTTTTCGTTATCCGCATTGGTAAGCAAGGCTACATCTATTAAGAAATCACTTAAAGTTCCAGGACTTTCTTCGGTTTCATTTTTTACTGAAAACTCTTTTAATCCATTTAGTAATTCTTGAATGTTGTCGTATCTACTTACTCCTTCGGGCGATTTATCGGCATGTAAATCTCTTGTTATCCCTGTAGATGTGGCAATTTCTTTCCCCAATTCATATGCGTTTTCTGTATCTAATCGCACGGTAAAACTTTGTATCATAGTACAAAACTCCTGAATCTTTGTTATAGCACCCTTATTAATTTTGACATCAAATTCATGTAAGTTGCAAGCGATATCCCAAAGCGATTGGTTTTGTTCGTTTGCAATTACAATCAATGATTCTATCGAAGTTTTTCCAATTCCTCTTTTTGGGTAATTTATTACTCTTTTAAATGCTTCTTCGTCATTGTGATTAGCAATTAACCTGAAATAGGAAAGTAAATCTTTTATTTCTTTTCTTTGGTAAAACGAAAGACCTCCAAATATTCTATAAGGAATATTCAATCTTCTTAGTGATTCCTCAAAAGATCTAGACTGTGCATTTGTTCGGTACAAAATCGCAAAATCTTTATTGGATGCCGATTCGTTTTTTATGGTGTCATAAATAGAGTTTGCAACAGCAAAACCTTCTTCATTGTCAGATAATGTTCTTATTACCTTTAGTTTTTCTCCGCTTTCATTGTCTGTCCAAACTTTTTTCTTTATTTGGTCTTTGTTCTTTTTTATAACGCTATTTGCAGCCTGTACAATCATTTTTGTAGAACGGTAGTTTTGTTCTAGTTTATACAATTTGTAGTCAGGATAATCTTTTTTAAAGTTTAATATATTTTGAATATTTGCTCCTCTAAAAGCATAAATACTTTGAGCATCATCACCTACAACTACTAAGTTTTCATTGGCTGCCGCTAGTTTTTTTACAATTAAGTATTGAGAGTAGTTTGTATCTTGGTACTCATCTACTAATAGGTATTTAAATCTATGTTGATACTTATATAATACATCTAGATGATCTCTAAAAAGTACATTCGTCTTGAACAATAAATCATCAAAATCCATTGCTCCAGCTCTAAAACATCTAGAAGCATAAGCTTTGTAAAGTTCTCCAATTTTTGGTCTTCCAGAGCTTCTGTCGTCTCCCATTAATTCTGCATTTTGCAAATAATTTTGAGCAGAAATCAAGTTATTCTTGGCTGAAGAGATTCTGTTGTATACAATCCCAACTTTGTATAGTTTGTCATCCAGCCCAAACTCTTTTACAATAGATTTAATAAGATTCTTAGAATCTTGTGTGTCGTAAATTGTAAAGTTTTGTGGATACCCAATGTGGTGAGCTTCTGTCCTAAGAATTCTTGCAAATACAGAGTGGAAAGTTCCCATCCAAATATTTCTAGATTCGGTTCCGCCAATTACTTTGCCAATTCTTTCTTTCATTTCTTTTGCCGCCTTGTTGGTAAAAGTTAAAGAAAGAATGCTAAAAGGATCCACACCTTTTTCTATTAGGTGTGCAATTCTATATGTTAAAACACGAGTTTTTCCTGACCCTGCACCAGCAATAACCATGCATGGTCCTTCGGTATTAGTTACAGCTTCGTGTTGTTGTGGATTTAGTTCGTCTAAATAGCCCATTTTTATCCTCTTAAAATGTTCGGTAATTCTCAAAAATACAATTTAAATAGAATTACTATGCCAAATTATATTTTTATATGTTAACAATTTTTTTTGGAAAAGATTCTTTCCTTTAATGAGGGATAATAACGGCTCCTTTTGGATGAGATTTTTCAGCAAATTCAAACCCTTTCTTCCACCAATTCTCCATCTTTACTTTGTTAAAAATTAATGAGTTTTCGGTTAGTTGAGTAGGGGTGTAATACCTATTAATTTGAACTTTTTTGTTTTGAGCTTTTAGTTTAGAAATTTCTAATTTATTTTGATGATTTTGGTCCAATAAAAAATCTAATAATTTAAATGTTAAATCAAAAGCATTGGTAGATTGTATTTTGTTGGTTAATCTCTGAATAGGATCTAAAATTATCACGTCTATTTCTGTTGCACCTCTATCAATGGCAGCTTGCACAGGAACATTGTTTCCAAAACCCCCATCAGCATATTCCATGTGGTTTTTCACCATTAAGCTCATAAATGGAATAAAATTGGCCGAAGCCCATATCCAGTCGCAGTAATCTTCGTAGCTACAATCATTTATAGATTTATATTCTACTTCTTGTGTGGATAAATTTGAAACCGTAACAACTACATCTTGATTTGATTTTTTGACGAATTCAAAATCTTTTTCATTGAAAAAAGAAGTAATAGTTTTTCGTAAACTTTGTGTATCGCCAAAAGTTTTGTTTCCTCTTAAAAAAGACCTAAGTACATTAATGTGATGCATTCTAATGAACTCAACACCCCTTCTTTTTTTTAGTTTATAAGGACTCAGTGTAAAAATGTCGGAGTTAGAGATAGTTGTATAAACTTCATGAGCTTTGGTTAAGTTGTTTGATGCAAGTAAGGGGATAAGTAAACTTCCAGTAGATGAGCCTACGAAAAGATCGTACTTTCTCTTCTTTTGTTCAATTAAATATTGTGCAATTCCTCCAGCAAATGCTCCTTTGCTTCCTCCTCCTGATATTACTAAAGCCTTCATAATTGTAATGTACTTATTTCTAACTATAAAAGTTTCACTTTTCTTTATAAAATATTAAAAAAAAACTTTTTCTGAGCATTTTATGCTAACGATTTGGCTTTGTTTTAGACAAAAAAAGAAAGGAGATTTAAGTATTAGGTTTTATCTCATTGTATGGGGAGGGCTTTTATATTTGTGCTCAATAAACATTCACTTTCTTGATAGTTGTTGTCTAATTTCATACTTTAGATTTTTATTACAAGACATCCCCCTAAATTATATAGCAAACGATATGACATCAGAACAATCAATAGAATTAGAAAATAAATACGGAGCACATAATTACCATCCATTGCCAGTAGTTTTGGAAAGAGGTGAAAGAGTTTATGTTTGGGATGCTGAAGGGAAGAAGTATTTTGATTTTTTATCAGCTTATTCTGCTGTAAATCAAGGCCACTGTCATCCAAAGATTACTAAAGTCTTGATTGAGCAAGCTCAAAAATTGACACTTACTTCTAGGGCTTTTTATAATACATCTTTAGGGAATTATTCTAAATTCATGGCCGAGTATTTTGGATATGATAAAGTATTGCCAATGAATACAGGTGCAGAAGCTGTTGAGACGGCAATAAAATTAGCAAGAAAATGGGCTTATACACATAGATCAATTCCTGAAAATTCTGCAAAAATAATTGTGTGCGAACAAAATTTTCATGGAAGAACAACCACTATTGTTTCTTTTTCTAGTGATCCAGATTCTTACAAAGGATACGGGCCGTTTACTCCAGGATTTATAAAAGTACCTTACAATGACTTGGATGCTTTGAAGAAAGCTTTTAAAGAGAATTCAAATGTTATTGGATTTATGGTAGAGCCAATTCAGGGAGAAGCAGGAGTAGTAGTGCCAGATGAAAATTATTTGAGCGATTGCTTTACAGTTTGTAAAGACAACAATGCTTTGTTTATTGCAGATGAAGTTCAAACAGGAATAGCAAGAACAGGAAGGCTTTTAGCTACTTGTGGAAATTGTACTTGCGAAGGGTTTTGTGAAGATAAAAAACAAACAAGGGCTGATATTTTAGTTTTAGGGAAGGCACTTTCTGGAGGAGCACTTCCTGTCTCTGCAGTTTTAGCAGATGATGAAGTTATGTTATCAATAAAGCCAGGAGAGCACGGTTCTACTTATGGAGGAAATCCATTAGCATGTGAAGTGGCAATTGCTGCCTTGGAGATTGTTAGAGATGAAAAATTATCTGAAAGAGCTTATAAGCTAGGAGAAATTTTTAGAAATGAATTGAATAAATTCATTGAAACAAATGAATTAGTAAACCTAGTGAGAGGGAAAGGATTATTAAATGCAATTGTTATTAATGATACAGAAGATAGTAAAACAGCTTGGAATATTTGTATGAACCTTAAGAATAACGGATTGTTAGCAAAACCAACTCACGGTAATATTATAAGATTTGCCCCACCTTTAGTTATTACAGAGGAAGAACTGATGGATTGTATCGAGATAATTAAGACAACAATTACTGAATATAAAATATAGGAAAAAAAAGTAAAAATAAGACACACATTTTTTTTATTAATCAAAAAAATGTTTAGTTTTGCATCCGTTCAATAACAAAAAAGCGAAAGTAGCTCAGTGATAGAGCATCACCTTGCCAAGGTGAGGGTCGCGGGTTTGAATCCCGTCTTTCGCTCGTAACATATTTAAAATGCCAAACCACAGGTTCTGCATGTCGGCAGAATTTATGTGAATCTAGTAGTGCAAACTACTAGATATGCTCGAGTGGTGGAATTGGTAGACACGCAAGACTTAAAATCTTGTGTCCCCTGGGACGTACGGGTTCAAGTCCCGTCTCGAGTACAAACAAAAGCCTCTAATCATTGATTAGAGGCTTTTTTTATGCTTAATAGGGGTTGTGAGAGGTGCCAATTTGAAATTCTCTTCTCTTTTTAATAAACATATCTATCTTATTTTAGTATTAGTAAATTTCAATATAAAGTATAAGCCAATATATTATTGGTTATAATAATTCAGTTGTATTTCTTGAAGAAGTAAGGTTGTGTGTTTTTTGTTTATTTTGACCTTAAGTCCGTATTGTTTTGCCACCGTGGTTTCCTCACTCGGTTGGCATTCAAAATTTTTGAATTCGAAATACAACACAAACATACAATTATTAATTTAAAAATTAAAACAAGTACAGATTGACTCCAATAAAACAGTTTATAATTTTAATGGGAAGGAATTAGGTTCTGTCGCATTAAACTAAAACCGACTGATTTTTGAAGTTTTTGGTAAAAGTTGAAAAACTTAAACCTTTGTTTGTTTGCGATTTAATTTTTTGAAGGAAGGGAAATTTTAATGAAAAATGTTTGAAAAATAATTAATGCGACAGAACCAGTATTTTATTC
>Ga0307488_10004897_pt1 | contig 11113 bp, 7 predicted proteins | sample SB02metaG_FD_202248 | JGI IMG/M metagenome (GOLD analysis project Ga0307488, IMG submission 202248) | Sea-ice brine microbial communities from Beaufort Sea near Barrow, Alaska, United States - SB 0.2 | ecosystem: Environmental > Aquatic > Marine > Coastal | place: USA: Alaska | collected 2017-05-06
AAATTTTAGGAACTAACATCCGTAGACCATTCTTACACGTGCGATACAGAGCTTCTCAAACAGAAGATCGTCGTATGAAGTCTTGGTTAACTGGATCAGCAGGTGGTGCTTTCACAAGTACTCTTGACGCAATGGAGGTTAACTTCCTATCTGAAAGATGTTTAGTAGTACAAGCTGCTAATAACTTTGTACTCTTTAAAGGAGTGTAATTACTATGGTAAGACTTACCCTCGTTGAACTGACGGGGGTAATCTTTACCTTTATTAAATTATTAAATTATATTATATCATGGCTAAAAAACAAACAACTCAAGTGGAATCTTGGGAAATTAAAGACAGAACGTATTTCGTAAGAGGACCTCATCATCCTTTAACATTAAAAATACCTTCAAAACATACAGCAAGACATCCACTATTATGGTATGATGCTGAAAAAAACGAACAAAGAGAAGTAAGATACGCTACTAATCAAAACTCTCCATTCAAAGATGAGCAAGCTGGCGAAGCTACGCTTGGTCATATTAGATTTAAAGAAGGAAGTTTACTAGTAACAAAAGAAAATCAAGCTCTTCAAAAAATACTATCAATATATCACCCACTTTTAGGGGTGCTATATGCTGAGCAAGATATTATAGAAGAAGCTAAAGACGATTTACTTGTATTAGAAATGGAGTTAGAGGCTATGAACGTTGCTAAAAACATTGACATTGATCAATGTGAAGCTATACTACGTGTAGAATTAGGATCTAAAGTATCAGACATGAGTTCTAAGGAGCTTAAAAGAGATTTATTCTTATTCGCTAAGCACAATCCTAAGCTGTTCTTAGATCTTGCTAATGACGATAATGTTCAACTTAGAAACTTCGCTATTAAAGCTGCTGAAGCTAAAATAATTAAATTAGCTGATGACCAAAGAACATTTACTTGGGCTTCTAATGGTAGAAAATTAATGACAGTACCTTTTGACGAAAACCCATACTCAGCTATGGCATCGTTCTTCAAAACAGATGAAGGAATTCAAGTCTTTCAGTCTATAGAGAAAAAGTTCTCTTAATATGTAATACTATAAGGGAGGCGAGAGCCTCCTTTATTTTAATAATAACAACAAATGGCTATAAACGTAAATACAGTATATCAAACTGTCTTAATGATACTAAACAAAGAACAGCGAGGGTTTATGACACCTGAAGAGTTCAATAAAACCGCTACTCAAGTGCAGTTAGAGGTTTTTGAAAAGTATTTTGACGATCTTAATCAGCAACTGCGTATACCTCAAGCAGACACAGATTACGCAGATAGACAAGAAAATATAGACGAAAAAATAGCTATTTTTAAAACATTAGGTACTGCCTTATATGACAATACCACTTTAATTGACAACCCGTACTTTGATCTTCCTAGCGTGGATATGTACGCAGAAGTTGTTTCTTTTTATAGGCTAGGTAACGTTGTTCATAATGATGAAACTATAGTGCAAAGACTAGATAGACACGACTTTTATTATGTTAATAAATCTAAATTAACAAGACCAACTGTTATAAACCCAGTGTATTTGTATGAAAATAATAAAATATTCATAAAACCTAATTCTATAAATAGTGGTATTAAGATTGATTACGTTAGAAAACCAAAAGACGTAGTTTGGGCTTATGGAACTGGTACGTTGGGTCAGTATGAATTTCAAAAAGATGATTCAACAAACTTTGAATTACAGGAATCAGAACAATCTGACGTTATACTTAAAATATTAGTTTATGCTGGTATAATAATTAGAGATCCTCAAATAGTTCAAACAGCTGCTGCTTTAGTGCAAGCTGATGAAACTAATAAAAAAAGTTAAAAAATGGCTATACCAAACAATGGTTTAATAACCGAAACTAACGCTCAGTATTATTCTGGCTCTCAAGTATTTATATACGAAAACGGAATAGCTACATTTAAAACTAACTTTAACACCGACTTGGTGTTTGGAAGTTCAGACCCTGCAGCTGCTGGATACAATAAAAATAACTTTAAACTATATGTAAGCGCTACCGGATTACCTAATACTTTTCAAAATTTTACAGATCCATTTACTGTAATTGGAAACGATATAACTATAACTACAGCTCCAGTTGCTGATACTTGGTTTGTTGTTCAGTTAAAAACAAAACTAGGAGGAGAATACGGAGATAGAGATGCTTATGGAACTACTGTAGAGCAAAATTACGGAGGATACTCATACACAACTTTAGAGGATGTTATAACTAATTTTTTAGTTGGCTATGTAGGTGCTGGAAAATTGATACCAAGCGCGAAAACAACAGATATAATGTTTTTTGCTAAAAGAGGTTTACAAGAGTTTAGTTATGATACTCTTAAAAGCATTAAGTCTCAAGAATTAAATATACCTCAGAATTTAAGTGTTCCACTTCCTCAAGATTATGTTAACTACGTAAACGTGTCCTGGATTGACGGTCAAGGAATAAAACATATTATATATCCAACCACTTTAACAACTAATCCATACGAAATTCCCGCGCAAGATAATCAAGGCGTTGCTATTCAAGATAATAATTACGAAAATATAGATACTACATCTATAACAGAAGATCGATGGGCAACTAATAATTTAGAACAGATTAATGCGGCTCAAAGTAATTTAACCGGTATGTTGTTGTCTGACGGTTTAGGATACGGTGGTATGTATGGGGATAATTATTTTGGACAGAGATATGGCTTACAACCCGAAACGGCTCAAATAAATGGATGGTTTACTATAAACGAAAGAAATGGCAAGATGTCTTTCTCTAGCGATCTAGCTGATAAGCTTATAATAATAGAATACATTTCAGACGGATTAGCTTATGATGCTGACTGCAAGATACCTAAATTAGCTGAAGAAGCTTTGTATGCTTATATACTTCATGCCATACTTTCTACTAGAATAAATCAACCTGAATATATTATTCAGCGATTAAAAAAAGAAAAAAGTGCTAAGCTTAGAAATGCTAAAATTAGATTATCAAATATAAAATTAAATGAATTCGTGCAGATAGCTAGAGGTAAATCTAAATGGATTAAATACTAAAATAAATGGCAGAAGTTAAAAATGCTTTCATTAAGTCTAAAATGAATAAAGACCTAGATGACAGGTTAGTGCCTCCAGGTGAATATAGAAATGGATTAAATGTTCAAGTAAGTAAATCAGAAGGCGAAGACGTAGGAGCTTTAGAAAACGTAATAGGAAATATTGTTGTAACTACTGGATCTGGACCTAGTGATGGTTTGGACAATGTGGATTTTAGTGTTTTATCAGGTTTAAATACTGGAACTTTAAAGTCTATAGGTTTACTTGCTGATACTAATTCTTCTAAAATATTTGTATTTTTAACGGATTACACTGAACCAGCCGCAGCTGCTATAAATCCAGAATATAACATTGCTGCTAATAATTTTATATACTCCTACAATACGCTAACAAGCGATACTATTAAGTTAGCTGAAGGAGCTTTTTTAAACTTTTCAACAACATATCCTATATATGGTATAAATATATTGGAAGATGTATTGCTTTGGACAGATAACAGAAATCAACCTAGAAAATTAAATATATCCGTAGCTGAAGACGATGGAGGTTATTACAATTCAGAAGATCTTATTTCCGTAGCTAAATATAATCCTTATCAAGCTATAAATCTATACTATGTAGATACGTTTGCAAATACACCGATTGGTGACAGCAATCCTAATTTCAATAGAAATGTAAGTGCTATACAGGATGTTGTTTCTGAATTTCTACCAGATGGAACAACTAAAAACATGTATTATGATCCTACTTGGCCTGGAGATCCAGACTATTTAGAAGATAAATTTGTTTCTTTTAGTTATAGATTTAAATTTAACGATGGCGAATACTCTATAACGGCTCCATTTACTCAAGAAGCTTTTATACCTAAACAAGACGGTTATTTTTTAGCTGGAGATGAAGATAATGCTTACAGAAGTAGTTTAGTTAGATTCATGGAAAACAAAGCTAACAATGTTAAGCTTCAAATTCCTCTCCCTGCTTCAGCTGATTCTGTTTCGAGGAAATTTGATATCTCATCAATTGACATACTGTACAAAGAGTCAGATGCTTTATCTATTAAGGTGTTAGACACCGTAATTGAAAGTCAATTTAGAAGCAATTCTAATGGGTTGCCAAACTCAACAGATGTATTTGTTTACAATTATCAATCAAGAAAACCTTATAAAACACTTCCGGAAAGTGAAATAATAAGAGTTTACGATAAAACACCAGTAAAAGCTCTAGGTCAAGAGGTTATAAGCAATAGAGTAGTATATAGTAATTTTCAAGACAAACACACGCCACCTAATCATATAGATTATGATGTCGCTGTGACCCCAAAGTACGCTTTCAGTCAACCAGAAGATAAATCATTATGGTCTACTAGTATTATAGAGTATCCAGAACATTCAGTAAAAGAAAACAGAAACTATCAAGTTGGCTTTGTATTGTCTGACAGATATGGTAGACAGTCTTCCACTATATTATCTAATGTAACTGATAAAAATAAATTTGATCAACTTACTAACACTTTTTTTGGTGGATCTACGTTTTATCATCCTTATCAAGCCGATCCAGATCTTTTAGATCCTCAAGGTGTTAACGAAACTAACAACAGACCGGGTGATTCTATAAAAGTTTTAATAAACGAGAGAGTAAGTGGTTCTGAAAAAAGAAATTTAAGAACTTTAGAGCCTGGTTTCTACAAACCTTATTATTTACCAGATGGAATTACTTTAAATCCTGATTACAATCCATTAGGGTGGTACTCGTATAAGATAGTGGTTAAGCAAACTGAGCAAGAATATTACAACGTTTATTTGCCTGGCATATTAAACGGTTATCCTGATTATGCTAGTGGCGCTGCAGATCTACCAGATCCAGTTAATTCAATAGCATATATAACTCTATTAAATGGAAATATAAATAAAGTTCCTAGAGAATTAATAACCACTACACAAGATCAAACTCAATACGGTAGCTCTGTAATGTTATACGGAAGAGTTACTCCTGCGCCTTTAGTCTTAACACCAACTTCAACAGAAACAAACTTACCTTACTATCCTCAAGTAAATGACCAAACTGTAGTAGCTATAGCAGAGCAAGATAATATGTTTAAGGATGCTTCAGCCGCTGGACCTTTTGGCACTGTTTATCAAACTGATTCAGATCCTTACGTAGCTAGATTACTTCAAGGAACTGTTTCAATAAATTCTGGAGCAGATAAACTTCCTTTACCTATAGGCTCTTTACAAGTTACTCAAGCTGGGCAACTTGAAAATCCATACCCACACAATTTAGGTATTTTTGAAACTAATCCAGTAGAGTCTAGATTAGATATATTCTGGGAAACATCAACAACTGGTTTAATTTCTGAATTAAACAATATAGCTGGAGAATCTTCTTTCGTTAATGGTTTCCAAGATTTTGACTGGCAACAGTCAGAAGCGTATCCGCAAGGTTCTAACGCTACTTTTCCTCTCTTAAATAATAATACCTCGCCCGGCTTTGTGCCTACATCTTTAGTTGGAACCAATATAACTCCAATAGACAATACTAGAGTTGAATTAATTAGTATTTATGATGCGTTTTCTCCAAATCCTATAACTTCAAGATGGAGAATAGAGAGATTATACGAAGCTGACGGAGTAACTCTTTTAGTTCCAAATAGATATAATTTAGTGGTTAATACCGCTAGTTATTTTAATCCAGATTCAACTCAAAATGTTTTTGATTTTAAGTTTAATGTAGTAACTATAGACACACAAACACCTGATCCTTTAACTCAAAGCGGCTTTGCTGAAACTAGTCAAGAAATTGATTTTTCTAAAACTTTATTAAATAAAGATCCAGAAATAACTACAGATACAACTCTACCTGTTTTAGCTCCTAATGAAAGAAATTTTCAAGTAGATCCATTAATAACTTTTGCAGGCTTAAATGGAGCTGTTTCACCTTTAAACCAAACAGCTAATTTAAGTTGGAGCATAAGCAATGAATCTTCTTCTCCACCATTAGAACTAATAGGCAGTTCTGTTTACGAAAAAACAGGTAGTGCTAGAGGTAATTATTCTTTTGATGTAACTCTAACGGACTCTGGAGGAGCTAATGATTCAGTAACTAAAACGGTTAAAATAATTTTTGGACAAGAACAAATAAATTCTTCTTTTGGATCAGCTAGCAACAAGATAGTTAGCAATGGTCTTCAATCGTCCGGAGTATATTGGTCTAACGATTATAGCAATTGCATAACTTCTGGACCTATTCCTGCAATGATGGATAATAATGAAGCTGGTATCATAGGTAGAGCAGCTTATAAAGCTGAAACTCTTAACAACACTTTGGATCCAAATGCTTTAATTACGGCCACAAATCAAGTTGTGAGCGTTGAAAACATATATGATCTTGATCCTCAAGGGCCTCAGCAATATAGATGGTATAATGGAAATTATAGACCAGACTTTTTTGACAACGAAGCAGCTGATCAAAATAACTCGCACGCTTTATCTAGTGGAACTGCCTACGTTAAATTAGATTTTGAATTTGAACCCTGGGGCGCTGAGGATTCTATAGCCTACTATAATGATAACATAGGAGAACCTAGAAGTCCTGATCCTGAGCAACAAATTGGAGTAGCTTGGTTAGCGTATCTACAGTATAGAGTAGACTCTAGTTCAAATTGGCAGCAGGCTCGTGATATTGAAGGATCTAATGTAATTTTTAATAATATAAATCAAAATTCTGTTTTAACTAGAAATAGTCCAGATTTTTTTGCAAAAGGAATACAATATTCTAACCCTACCTCGCCGTCTTATCCGTTAAATAATGACTACGAGAATCAAGTGAGATCTACGTCTACAGCTTATCCTGGAGAAAATACAAGGTCAAACGACAATACTAACTTACAGAATCCAGTTGCTCGTAGAAATAATTCACCTACGTCTACATCTTCTAAAATTTTTGCTTTTGGAAAAGCTCAAACCTATAGCGGCAACGATAGACTTGGTGAATATAGATTGTTAATTAGATATCCTCAAAGCTCCGTGCAAAACAATATGTTTAGACCACTTCCAACCACTACGCGAGAAGCTAATTGGGTTTGGCAGATCCGAGGCGCTACTAAAATTGGTGGAGTTTCAAGTTCCAGAGTTAAAGTAAAACTTGATTTTGGAGATTTTTATTATCCTAAAACTACTACTGAAACTGCTTTTTCGTATAGAGTGTCGCTAGAAGGTTCTTCGGATCCAATTATCTCATCGGGTACAACTCCAACTATTGAAGTTTGGGCTAGAGAATGGTCTTTTAAATACGTAACAACTTTTTATACTGGCGCTGATTTACAGACTGTATCACCTGTATTAAAAAAATCTCATGGAGGTAATAATTGGTTTTGTTATTCTGGATTTAACGATGGAAGCGAGAACACGGATAATGGAACAGAAAATTCATCTCCAAGAGCAATTGGCGAAACTTTAGAGCTTAGTGATTTTCCTAGTGATAGTGTGAATGACAGTAACAGAAGATGGGTTGCTCAATTTGATGACAACGGTTTAAAAATTGCAGGTACATCAACACCTTCAGGGGGTGATTTACGAATAAATTAAGTGATAATATAATATGGGAGTAATAGAAGTTAAATATTTTAACAGTTTTGTACTGAGAAAGGTATTAGAAACAGATAATGCTAATGCAGCTCCAGGTTGGGGTGGTTCAAGAGGTGACAATACTTATCCTCAAATAGTGTCTGCTCCTAACGTTCCTTTAGTTGATGTTAGAAATTGGTCTATAGAAGAAGCTAGAATAAGAGGTGAATTTAATGGAGTTAACATTGAATACGGCGTTAAAGCTTACTTGGTAGAAGATAATCCAAATGGATCTATCAGAGGTAACTCTATGATATATTCTGGTATATTTAATTCAAGAACTGGTATTAACGATTTAAATGTGTTTTCCGTTGGAGAGGATATAACTAAAAGTGTTAGTCCAGCTAATGGCTCTATACAGAGATTATACGCTGAAGATTCTAATTTAATTATTTTTCAAGAAGCCAAAGTAAGCAGAGCTTTAATAGATAAAGACGCAATATACTCTGCAGAAGGAGGTGGAACTGTTACTTCTTCTAATCTAGTAATAGGAGATGTAAGAGCTTTTCAAGGTAATTTTGGTATAAGCAAAAATCCAGAATCTTTCGCTGCTTATGGTTATCAAAAATACTTTACAGATAAAGACAGGGGAGTTGTTCTTAGGCTGTCTAGCGATGGTTTAACTGAGATATCTAAATATGGTATGTATGATTTCTTTAGAGACAGATTAAGCACTCTTAATGAAACACCGTCAACTCCAGGTAAAGCCATTGGAGCTTGGGATACACATAATAAGCAATATGTATTATCGCTTCAACCTAAAGAGGCTAGCTTCTCAACAGTTAGTTATGATGATGATGTAAAAGGATTTCCTAGTTTATTTAGTTATAAACCCGATCAAGGTGTTAGTATAAAAAACAATTATTACACTATGAAAGATGGTGTGCTTTATATTCATTACGCTAACACAGCAAAACGTGGTAACTTTTATGGTACGCCATACAAATCAAGCGTTACCTTCTTGTTTAATCCTAAAGTTAGCATGTCTAAAGTGTTTAAAACTGTAAATTACGAAGGAAGCAATGGATGGCAAATTGATAGCTTTGTTTCAGATGTAACTGGGCTAGCTAGTGTTGGAACTCCTGAAGAGGCTCAAAACGATCCGTTCGCGTTTGGAACTACTGATTCAGTTGGATCTGTTGACGCAAATGGAAATAGACTACCTATAAAAGTATACAGTTTCAATCAAGGTTCCTACGATAACCTTGGAAATCAATACCCAGCACAAATGACGCCACCTATAAATCATGCAGGATTTAATCGTAAAGAAAACAAATACATGGCTAATTTAGTTAATAATAGTTATGCAAACGCTGGAGAAGTTATTTGGGGAGCAGCTATTACAGGTATAAAAGGTTATTTTGCCACAGTAACCATATCTACAGACTCAGTTACAGACTGGCAAGGTCCTAAAGAATTATTTGCCGTATCTTCAGATTACGTAGAATCATCATATTAAATTAAATTAAATGGAATTAAGTGTAGAGTTGAAAAATGACATAGATCTGCTTCAAAAAACACTAGTAGACAGTGGAAGTAATAAGGTTTTTATTGGTAAAAAAACAGTAGAAATAGCGCCACTTGAACATAGCTTTTGTGATGGTATTTATGTTAGAGAAATGAAAGCTAAGGCTGGAACTTTTTTAATAGGAAAAGTACATAAACAAGACCATGTTTGGATGCTTATGAGTGGTAGTTTAATTATTATAACCGAAGACGGACTTAAAGAGGTTAAAGGTCCCGTGCACGGTACGGCTGATAAAGGCACTAAAAGAGTTGCGTACGTTAAAGAAGACTGTGTTTTTGTAAATGTAATGCTAAACGTGGATAATACTAAGGATATAGATTTAATTGAATCTCGAGCAGCTGTTGATACGTTTGAAGAATACAACAGTTTTTTAATAGAAAATAAAAATAAATAAATATGGGTTTACTAGTGGTTGGTATAATTACAGGAGCTGCGATCGTAGGAGGAACTGTTTACGGAGCTGTTGAAGCAGATAAAACAGAAAAAAGAGCAAGAAGCAATAAGAACAGGTTGATGGGCGAGCTCGAAGAGCTAGAATTAGGAAGACAAGATATTATTAATCCTTATGCAGGTATTACTGATCTTGGCTCTATGGTTACTGATTTAAGTTCTATAGCTTCTAATCCGTATGCTAACTTATCAGTCTCAACAGCTGCAGCAGAAATGCAGATTGAAGAAGCTGATATAGCTTTAGCTAATACTCTAGACACGTTAAGAGCTACCGGAGCAAGTGCTGGAGGTGCAACCGCGTTAGCTAGAATGGCCTTAGAAAGTAAAAAAGGAGTTTCAGCTAGTATACAGCAACAAGAAGTAAACAACGACAAACTTAGAATTGATGGACAGGCGAGATTAGAAGATATTGAACTTGCCGAAGCTGAGAGAGTTCAAAGGACTAAATTAAATACAAAAGAAAGACTTGAAAATAAAGATGCTGCTGGTCAAATATACGAATTTGAAACAATGGAAGGTAGACAAATGCAAGAGCTAAACAGAAAACAAGCTCAAATAACTGGCCAAGCTCAAGCTGAAGCAGCTGCGTCTACCGCTAAATCTCAAGTTATAGCTTCTGGTGTTCAAGGTCTTACTAATTTAGGGGCTTCTGCTATTACAAAATCTGATAGAAAACTAAAAAAGAATATAAATAAAATAGGTGAATCTGATTCGGGTATAAATATTTATGAATTTCAATACATACACGATGATGCTAAGTTTCAAGGTGTTATGGCTGATGAAGTTCCTTACGCTTCAATTGAACACGAAGATGGATATAGCATGGTAGATTACTCGCTTATAGATGTAGAATTTAAAGAACTTTAATAGGTATGAAACCAAAGAAAAACAATTTTACAACTATAAACAAAGAAGCTAACAAAATATGGAGCAGTAGTGTGTCTGCATTAGAACAGACAACTAACGACTCTATAAATAAAGCTTATTCTTCTATGTCTTCTTCTCAAAAAGAAGCTGCTAAAGTTCAAAGAGACGCAGCGGCAAGATTATTTGAAGATCAAGAGTCTGCTCTAAAAAACATAAAAAAAGGTGGTATAAGAAATCCATCATTAAGCGAATTAGGTAATAATATTATTTGGGGCATATACAATGCTAAAGCTTTAGTTGATAATTCAAAGACAAGAGAAGAAAAAAACAACGCAGGTAATGCTGTTTATTCTTTAGAAAGATCTTTAGAAGAACTGTACTCTATTATAGAAATAGGAAAAGATACTGATGCTATTTTTATGAATGAATACTTTGGATTAGAAGGATCTAAAAATCCAGGACAAGCTGGAGGTATGGCTTTAGTGGGTAGAGATACTTTAGAGTGGTGTAAAACTATGAGCATAAGAGGTGGTTTAGCAGGAGATGATGCTAAAGAAACTTATTATGTCGGTGAAGA
>Ga0307488_10004898_pt1 | contig 11112 bp, 12 predicted proteins | sample SB02metaG_FD_202248 | JGI IMG/M metagenome (GOLD analysis project Ga0307488, IMG submission 202248) | Sea-ice brine microbial communities from Beaufort Sea near Barrow, Alaska, United States - SB 0.2 | ecosystem: Environmental > Aquatic > Marine > Coastal | place: USA: Alaska | collected...
TCCGCAACATGCAAAACTATTACGTGACCGATCGAGGCTATTCGCTCGGATACAACTGGGTCGTGTGTAACGCGACCGGCTCGGTTTGGGAGTCGCGTGGCTACGACTACCGAAACGCTGCTAACTCCGGTGGCAAAGTTTCCGGTAACCACAATTCGGTTTCGAGCTCGATCATGGTGACGTGCTCGAACAGTGACGCTGTGTCCGCTGCTGCTGTCGATTCAGTGAACGGTCTGATCGCTGAACGATCGTCGTTTACTGTTGTCCCGCACTCTGCTGTCGAGTGGACCGAGTGTTGTGGAGTGTCTCTGACGGGAGCGATCGCGTCGGGCCAGATCGGACAGGGCGCGTCTCCTGTCGATCCTGATGTTCCTCCGGTCCCGGTCGAGTGCGTCAAAGCAGCTCCCGGCGACGGGGGATGGTCTCTGATGCGAAAGCTCGGAATGGATCCGACAGATGTCGTTCAGAGAGCAGCGTTCTACGACGCGAATTACATCGTCTATCCAGACGTGACTGTCTGTCGTCCCTAAGTCTCGACCGGGACCGGGTTGGACGGAGGGTCGTCCGGTCCCGATCGAGTAGGGAGTTCTCCCGCTCACGCGTCCGCATATGTACCGAACACAAGTGACACGGAGCAGAAGAACTCAAAAGAGACCATAGTCGTACGGTCTCAGACGTGTCCGCTGTACCGAGATTCCAGACCGCCCGTTCTACTCGTCCGACTCGAGGTCCGACGATCGAGGCGAGCTCGCTGCTGATCGGGCGCGTCCCGTTCATGGACCACCAACGTCTGATCGCTGATGTCGCGAACGAGATCGATCCAGAGACCGGTCTCCTCTGGTACGACACCATCGTCTGTGTCATGCCTAGACAGCAGGGCAAAACGACACTGCTCGAACCGACGCTCGTCGCTGCTGCTCTACGGCGTCCTGATGTTGATGTTGTCTACACGGCTCAGGATCGACAGATGTCGAAAAGACGTTTGATCGACGAGCTGGCAGATAAACGTCTCGCTCGTCGGCCGGAGCTCGCCGGACAATTCAAGGTCAGACGATCGAACGGCTCGGAGTCGATACGTTGGGCGAACGGATCACAGATAACGACTGTCGCGAACACGGACCAAGCAGGTCACGGACTCACGCTAGATCTCGCTGTACTCGACGAAGCGTTCTCTCACGACGATCTCACAGTCGTGACCGCGCTCGAACCTACGACTGTGACGCGTCCCGACCCTCAGGTTTGGATCGTGTCAACGGTCGGAGATGGTACTGACGGACTGCTCCAGCATTTCCAGGAGATCGGGCAGACGAGTCTTTCGGACCCGACTACTCGAGTCGCATATTTCGAGTGGTCCGCGACCGATACCGACGATCGCGACGATCCTGCTGTCTGGGCTCGCGTGATGCCTGCTCTCGGGACCACGATCGACCCAGCTCGAATCCGGTCTCGTCGCGCGAACCTCACGCCTGAAGTGTTCGACCGGTCGTATCTGTGTCGTCGTCCGTCGTTCGAGGATCACGCGAAACTTCCTGCTGAAGCGTGGGAAGAATGCCGCTCGAGTTCGGAGCTGTCTCCTGGGGCTCCGTTCATTATGTCGCTCGCTGTGTCGCTGGATCGGGGTTCGGTGTCGGTCGCTGTCGCTGGATCTGCTCGAGGTCGTACCGCGGTAGTCGTCGATGTCCTGTCCGGATCGTCAGGCGTCGTCGCTGCTGAGATCCTCGAGCTCTACTATTCGCTCGGTGTTGGTGCTGCTGTCGTCGCTGATCGTCGCGCTGGAGCTGGAGCTCTGATCGACTCGCTCGCTCTGCTCGGTCTCCCGGTCGAGGAGTTGGGGACCGCGCAGATCGTGACAGCGACAGGGACGTTCTATGACGCGCTGATCGACAGGGAACTTTGGCATGACTCTCAGCAGCGTCTCGATTCTGCTGCTGCTGTCGCTGTAACGCGTCCGCTCGGAGATTCGTGGGCCTGGGATTCGAGGAGGAGTCCGGGCGACATCTCGACTCTGATAGCAGCGACTAACGCTGTCGGAGCTCACAGATCACGTTTCGGGCTCGATCCGTCGTCGTCTGCGATCCGCTGAGACCGGATCTCGACGAATTTCTGTCCCGACCCAGCTCGGTCCGTTTGTAAAAGCCCAGGTCAGAGAGTTGTCGATCCGTGAATATGACGGGGTCGGGACGCAAAATTCCTCGAGATCCGTTTTATCGGGCTCGATCGATCCGCTGAGACCGCTCCGCTACTGTCGGCGCTGATGAGATTCTCACGGACAGCAAAGATCACTGAGGAGCTCGAGTCGTTCGCTCGATCCGATCTTGACGTGTCGGCGCTCGTTGCTGCTGTCGCGACTCGTCGAGCTGACGGGCTCCCGGTCGATCCGCGATCACTGCCGATATGTGTCGGAGCAGCAACGTTGCATTCTGACACTGTTTCCGCCATGCCTGCTCGAGCTGCTGGAGCAGTAACTCCGAGAGTCCGAATGCTCCTCGAGTCTCCCGATCCGACTACCGACTACCGTTCGTTTGTCGAGCAGTGTGTCTTATCGATGTACTGGGAAGGGTTCGCCCCGCTCCTCCTCGATCGTCCCGCTCCCTTAACGAGCTCGGTCCGTCTGCTCGACGCGACCAATACCCAGTACGACTCCTCCCAGAACGTTTGGCGCTACAACGGTGACGAGATCTCTCCGGAGCTGATCTACTCGATCAACCTGATCGACGATCCGTCCGACTCAGGTCCCGGCGAGAGTCCGCTCCGTCGATGTTGGCAGGCGCTCTCGATGTATGGCTACGCGTACCGATACCTCATCGACTATTTCGCTCAGGGAGGAAACCCCTCGAGCATTCTCCGCACAACCCATCCCGTGAACGGAGCTCGAGCGACAGAGCTCGTCGATGAATGGATCACGGCGCGTTCGACTCGTCGTCCCGCTGTGATGGACCCGACTGTCTCGCTCGAGGTTCCAGCGAGCTCCGGAGAGCTCCAGGCGACTCTCTCAGTCCTGGACTACGCGAGCTCTGAAGTCGGTCGTCTCCTGAATGTTCCTCCGTCGCTGCTCAACGCTCCGGCGCTCGGTAACTCACTCACCTACTCGAACACTGCGGACGAGACTCGTCGCTGGATCGCGTTGTCGCTGAATCCAACGTGGATGTCTCGGTTTGAGTCGATGTTCCGGACGCTCACGGGAGATCCGACGATCCAGCTCGACCCTGCTCCGCTGCTCGAGCTGTATACGGAGACCGCGGACGCGCAGGAAGGGATCCGGATCGATGTCGAGTCGTAACGCTGCCAGGGTCGCGATCCCGAATGATCGGTGTCGGAATAGGGCTATATGCGTCGAGCTCGTCAGCAAGTTGCCGGCTGTCGCTCCGTCCCTGGTCACGGCTCTGCCGCTCCTCGATCTATTTCCGATGAAACTCAAGAAAGTTCGGGATCTATTTGATGAATGATTCAGCAGAAGAAGTTCGCGAGACGTTCTCGAGGTCGATCTCTACGTCTGAGGTCGCTCCGGAGACAAGCTCGGACGGTCGGAGTGTCACGGTCCGACTCGTCCCGTGGAACACGGTCCAGGAGGTCGCTGACGGACGCACTCGTTATTCGGAGACGTTCGCTCGAGGCGGTCTGAGAGCTCCGACTGGTCTGATCCCTGTCTATGTCGAACGCGAACATGATGGTCCTGTCGTCGGAGTTCTGGATGACGAGCTCGACGATCGCGAGGATGGTCTCTACGGGACGATCCGTCTCTCGAGGTCTGCTGCTGGGTCGGACACTCTCGCTGATATCGAGGAGCGAATCCTCCGGTATGTCTCGGTCGATTTCTACGACTCGCCAGTACCTCGAGGAGCGGACCACGTGGTCCGCTCGTCCGCTGTGCTGCGTCGAGTCGCGTTCACACTGCTCCCGCAACACGACGCGCCCGTTCTCTCGGTCCGTTCCATTCCACAAGAAACAGAGGAAACAATGCCAGAAGTAACAGATCCCGGTCCCGTCGAGCAGCTCGAGGAGGTCGCTCCCGTCGTTTCGACTCGTTCGGTCCCGACGATCCGTCCGGTCGCTCCTGTCGAAGCTCCGTCCGGTCCGCGTTTCGAGTCGTTCGGACATTTCGTCCGCGCTGTCGCGCTCGGTCAAGTCGATATCGAGGAGCGCGAGACGTTCCAGCGAGCTCTCGCAGATATCACTACGACTCAGACTCCCGGTCTGCTCCGTGAGCAGTGGATCAACGAAGTGATTGATATCGGTCGGACGCTCGCTCCGACTGTGAACAACTGGCGGACTCGTCCGCTCCCGACTGAGGGTATGAGTGTCTCTCAGCCTGTCGTCGGTACGCGTCCGACTGTCGCGAAGCAGTCTGCTCAGAAAGCTGAGATCGAATCGACAGCAGCGACGATCACTGTTCAACAGTGGGCGATCGACACGTACGCCGGTGGCAACGATGTCTCGATTCAGGCGCTCACTCGAGGCACTCCCGATCTCCTCGATGAGCTGATGCGTCTCTACCGTCGCGAGCTCGCTCACACTGTGAACGCTGCTGCTGTCACGTCGCTCAACGCTGCTGCTGCTGTCGGAGTGTCCGGTAACGCTGCTCTCACTTACGTGGACGCTGCCGGGTTTGATGCTCTAGTGATTTCCGCGTCCGCGACGTTCCTGACCGCGCTCCGTCGTCCCGCTGACGTGATGGCACTCTCGATCGAGCTCTGGCAGGATCTCGCCGGGGCAAAAGATACGGCGGGTCGTCCGTTGTATCCGACGATCAATCCGATGAACGCGTCGGGTCAGATCACGGGTCAGACGATCGAGGGTCAGATCGTTCAGATCCCGTGGTACGCCGAGCCCGATCTTGGGGCCGGCAAAAAGGGAGTTATCGGAGTTGGGGACGCGTTCCTTTCTCAGCTCGGTCCGGTCCAGACCATGAGCGTGGACGTTCCGTCGAAGCTGGGTCGCGATGTCGCGATCTATCAAGAAGCAGCGTTCGGCGCGACTAACGCTGCTGGCCTGATCCAGATCGCGACTGCCTGATTATGGCTCCGCGAAAGAAGATCGAGGAGGTCCCGGAGGTCGAGCAGTCCGCTGCTGTCGTCTCTGGTCGTCTCCCGGTCTGGGAAGGTGGGGAGACGCGTTCGCAGTATCTCGCTCGCTGTCACCAGTACCGTCTCGATCACGATCTTCCGGGCTCGGTCTGATGTTCGTCCCGACTGTCTCTCCTGTCGATGTCGCGAGCTGGGGACGTTTCCCGACTCCGACAGATCCCGTCGAGCTCGAGCTCCTCGAGACGACGATCCAGGCCGCACAGGAGCAGCTCAGTCGGGATTTTCATATTGACGATCCGCTTACGTTCGGACAGAAAACTGCTGTGATTATGCAAGCAGCTCGGATTTGGGCGCGTCGTAACACTCCAGAGGGTCGCTCGTCGTTCGGTGGTGACATCGCTGTCTCTGTCGTGTCGTTCGACTCGGGAGTGTTCGAGCTGCTCCAACCTCGAGTCGGGATCGCGTGACCTTTCAGGCTGTCCGGCAGGAGCTCGCGGAGCTCTACACGACAGCGTTTCCAGATTGGTCTGTCTACGACTTCGTTCCAGGGTCCGCGAACCTGAACAGCATCGTCGTCGGTCTGCCAGATTCTTTGACTCCGAACGTGACCGGCGCGTTTTGGTCGATGATTCTCCCGGTCTATGTCGTGACGGGATCTGCGTCTCCAGAAGCTCAGGAGTCCGCGCTCCTCGCGGTGATCCCTGCTGTCGTCGCTGCTGTCGATGGGACTCGCGGGACATCGTTTGCGTCGGCCCGTTCGACTGAGGTCCGCGAGTTTTTTGATATCCAGGTCGGACAGTCGTCCGCTCTGTCATGCTCGATCATGGTCGAGCTCCTGATTAATAATCCGCAATAGAAAGAAGTACACAATGGCATTCGCACCACTAATCCTCCGTGGCAACCTGACGATCGACACTGTTGACGTGTCCGCTCAGGTCACTCAGTTCAAGTTTGCTGGGGCCCGCGCGCAGATCGATATTCCGGGGACGTTCGACACTCGTCCGTCGTTCGCTGGCGGATACGACACGTATGAGGTCGCGATCGACTATCTGTCCGATACCGACGCGACAGCTCTTACACAGATCTTTTGGACGGCTCTCGCTGCTGATCCTGGAACGATCGTTGTCGCTGGAACGTTCCGGACTGGTGTCGTGTCGGCAGATAATCCGTTGTGGACTGCTACCGCACAAGTTCTGATGTCGTCGCTCGGTGGAGAAGTCAACACGGTCGGTCTCGACTCTGTGACGTTCCCTTGTCTGGATCGTCCGATTCAGACTGTTGCTCCGTGAGTCTCGGGATCACGATCTCGGTCGATGGTGTAGATCATGTTGTCGAAACGACAGCAGGCGATCTCGTCCGGCTCGAGCGTGAGTATCAGATCAAAGCTGCGGAGATGTCGGTCGAGTCGATGTCGGTCGAATGGGTGATGTTTCTCGCGTTCGTCGGATTGAAACGTCAGAAAGTGATCGAGATGTCGTTCGACGAGTTCCTTGATGTCGCGGACACTGTTGAGGAGGAGCTCGACCCTCCTCCGTTACCGCTGTCGAGTCCCTGATTATCTCGGTAGCGGTAGCGACAGGGATCTCACCGAGCGAGCTCGAGGCGCTCTCGGTGCCAGCGTGGAACGCGATCCTGAATGAAACGAAACAGAGAGAGCAGAGGGGACAGAGATGAGTGATCCAGCAGTACAAGTAATCGGTCTGAATCGTTTCGTCCGTCAACTCAAACAGCTCGAACCTGAGTTGCTTGACGAGCTGAAGGGAGCGAACAAGGAGCTCGCGGGACGCGTCGAATCGACTGCTCGAGGTCTCGTCCCGACTCGCTCAGGGAAGCTCGCGAGTTCACTGAGGAGCTCCGGGACCGCTAGAAGCGGGATCGTTCGCGCTGGGAAAGCTCGAGTCCCCTACGCCGGTCCAATCCATTTTGGTTGGGCCTCGCGCAACATTCGTCCCGATCCGTTCTTGTGGACTGCTCTCGACCGTCGTCGCTCAGAGGTCGAGTCGCGTTATTTAGCAGAGCTCGAGCGAGTCTCAAGAAAGGTTTCTGATCGTGGCTAAGGGTCCGACAATTGAAGTCAAGATCACTGGGGACACGAAAGGTCTGTCGAAAGCGACTGGTCGAGCTGAGAAGGATCTCGAGGGGTTCGGCAAAAAGGTTTCGGGGTTCGCTGTCGGTGCCGGTGCCGCGATAACGACATTCGGTATTAACGCGATCCCGGCTCTCGTCGGATTCGGTGCCGAGCTGTACTCGCTCGGACAGGCGTCGGAGGTCGGAGCAAAAAAGACTGCGAAGGTGTTCGGGGATTCTGCTGCTGACATTTCAGAGTGGGCAGATGAGGTAAACGAGTCGCTCGGTCTGTCTGATGAGGCTGTCGGGACGCTCGCGACATCGATGGGCGATCTGTTGGTGCCTATGGGGTTCTCTCGCGAAGAAGCAGCGAAGCTGTCGATGGAAACGACAGAAGCTGCTGGAGCGCTCTCAGCATGGTCTGAGGGTAAATATGATGCCGCTGAGGTTTCCGCGATCCTGACGAAAGCGATGCTCGGGGAACGCGAAGGATTGAAAGCTCTCGGGATCTCGATCTCTGCTGCGGAGGTCGATCAGCGAGCTCTCACGATCGCACAGAATGAGGGTCGAGACGCTGTAACAGCTCAGGATAAAGCGATCGCGACTCAGCAGCTCATCCTAGAGAAGTCTACGGACGCTCAGACAGCCTGGAACGACGGGACAATGGACGCTGTGAAAGCTCAGAACGAGCTGACAGCGAAAGTCGCGGACGCGAAAGAGGGACTAGCGAAAGGTCTCCTCCCGATCGTTCAGAAAGTGATGACGTTTCTTGTCGAGAAAGCGATCCCGGCGGTCGAACGTCTGGTCGCTGCGTTCCAGGAGAAGTGGCCGGAGATCCAGAAAACGATCGAACCGATCATGTTGTGGCTCGAGCAGACGATCCGCGACGTTCTCGAGGTCGTCGAAGTGCTCTGGGATCAGTTCGGCTCGAGGATTATGACTCACGTCAAAATTATGACCGAGTTCATCATGGCGCAGATCAAGACAGCGATGAAGATCATCCAAGGGATTTTTGATGTCGTGCTCGGTGTGTTGACTGGCGATTGGTCTCGAGCGTGGAACGGGATCAAACAGATTTTGAGCGGAGTCTGGAACTCGATCGTCAACACGGTCCGTTTCGCGCTCCGCGTTCTCGGCTCGGTCCTAGATATCGCGTGGGAAAACTTTAAGGGGATGACGCGATCCGCGTTCAACTCGGTACGCGATTCTGTCCGAAACGTGATTGACGGGATCGTCGGTTACGTCCGTGCTCTGCCGGGACGGATCGGAGAGACGCTCCGGACTACGTTTGACGGATTGAAAACTGGGATCTCGCTCGCGAAAGACTGGATTCGGCTCCGCATAAACGACGTGATCGGGTTCGTCCGCGGGATTCCGTCTCGGGTCGCTGGAGCTGTCTCTACCGGGTTCGAGGCGATCCCTCGAGCATTCAAGTCTGCGATCAACAAGATCGTTTCAGCGTGGAACAGACTGTCGTTCCGAATCAAAGGGGGCCCGTGGGATCCTCTGGGTTCGTTCGGTCCGTCGATCCCTGCCGCAGATTTCGGGTTTAACACTCCGAACATTCCGCTGCTCGCTCAGGGCGGGATCGTGAAGAAACGTCCGGGCGGGATGCTCGCGATGATTGGCGAGGGTAAATATGATGAGGCTGTCATCCCGCTGAACAGTTCTGCGGGACGGTCGGCGCTCGACGGTGGCGGGACCACGATTTATCAGACGTTCCCGGCGTCGGTCCGTCCGTCCGACGTGATCCGGGCTCAGCGAGATTGGACGCGTCGTAACGGTCCGATCCCGATCATCGAGGGCGCAGCGTGAGCCATCCGAACGCTGGATACTGGGGAACGTCTCACTGGGGGACGGCTCGCTGGGGGACGCTCGAGATAGACTCGGCTCTCGGGATCAAGCCTGCTGGGGGTTTCCCGATCGGTCTCGGAGATTGGAAAGTTACCCTCGAGCTGCTCCTACCGTCTCCTGCTGAGTCGCGCTGGGGGATCGGTCGCTGGGGTACTGCTCGTTGGCCTGCTCTCGCGTGGAACGATCTCTCGTCGTATATGAGAGGCGTCTCCTGGGCTCGAGGTGCTACCTCTGTCGGTACGCGCCCGGAGGTCGGTATGATGGAAGTGACGCTCGATAACCGAGATTTCTTGTTCAGTCCCTGGAACGCGGTGAGTTCGTGGAACGAGACAGTCGTGACCGATCCTGCTGGGAACGTGATCCCGTCGTACTTTGCTCCAGGGACAGTGATCCGGCTCGCTGTCTACTCGCCCAGCGGACAGCTCGATCCGATCACAGATCCAGACACTCTTGATCCTTCGTCTCGTCGCTCCTGGGTTTCTCTGTTCTGCGGTCTCGTTTCATCGTGGACCGATCAGACGATCTCTCGAGGAGCAGACTCGTTCGTGTCGATCACGGCGGAGGAAACGTTGTCGTCGGTCGCTCAGATCATTGTCCCTGCTGTCGCGCCGGTCGGAGCTGGGGATAGTCCGCTGGAACGGATCACTCGTCTCCTCGAGGAGGGACTCTGGAAATATGGTCCGGTGATCGATCGTTATCTTGATCCTTTGCCTCCTGTCGATCTCGAGCTCCAGGAGACGACTCTCGCGGCGAACAGGATCACGGACTGTTATTTGACAGCGGATTCTGTTGGTGCTGTCGTCCGCTCTGATCGGTCCGGTCTGCCAACTATCTACAACAGGTATAGCTCGTTGTCTCCGACCGGGATCCGTGACGGTCCGGACGCTTCAAACATTGTCTGTCTCGCTGCTGCTGGGTCGCTCGTCGGCTCGTCGCTCGTCGTCCCGTATGTCGCTGATTCTGTGAACACTCAAAACGATGATGAGATCATCATTAACACGGTGACGCTCGGCAACAAGGGCGGCTCGGTCCGGACTGGATCGGACGCGAGATCAATCGCGTTGTACGATCCGCGGACGCTCCAGCGTTCTGATCTGATCGGGCAGTCTGACGCGCTCCTCGATCTGTTGATCGCTGACGAGCTGGAAACGCGAGCTCTGCTCGCTCTGAGATTAGAGACGCTCCAGCTACATAGCAGACAGTCCGGCGCTCTGTCTGCTCAGATCGGGATCGACGTTGACGAGCTCCTCGAGGTCGAGTTACCGCCGTTGATCGCTGGGTATGAGTTCACTGTCTCTCGAGCTCAGGTTCTCGGGATGGCGCACACTCTCGAACCGACAGCGAACGGTGTCGTCTGGGTTACGGATTACCAATTCGGGCTCCAGGGTCCGCTTAATGTCCAGGAGGACAACTAATGCCTGATATTCCTAACGTCATTTTGGGGGAGCTGATCGATCCCACGTCGTTCGGTAACGCTCTCGTCGATGAGGTCAACGCGCTCCGGGCGCGTAATTCCGATTCTTACCTGTTCCATGAAAGGATTTCTTTCAGCTCGTCGGGATCGTTCACTAAGGCGTCGTATCCGAATCTGCGGGCAGTGCGCGTTCATATTCAAGGGGCAGGCGGTGGCGCTGGCGGTGTAGAGGCGACTGCTGCTCTTGAAGGAGCAGCGTCGAGCGGTGGCGGTGCAGGCGCGTACGCCATGAAATTCGTTACTGACATCGCGGGACTAGCTGCGTCGGAGACTATAACTGTCGGCAGCAGCGGCCCTGGCGGACTCGTCGGTGGTGACGGCGGCACAGGCAGCACGACTACCGCGTTGGGTATCTCAGCATCTGGCGGGCTCGGCGGTCTAGGTGACCTTGCAACACCCGGCGACTATCTTGTGGCGCTCGGTACTTTGGGCGGCAGCACGTTCACAGGTAGCACAGACTTTGCACGTTCAGGAGACAACTCACAGGTCACGACCGGGCAGGTGCAGCGCTCCGCTGGCGGCATGGGCGCACCGGCGATCTACGGGCGTGGCGGGCTCGGTGGCAACGCGGTCTCGTCGGCAGGCGGCAGCGGCAGCAACGGTTACAGAGGTGGCGGCGGCGGTGGGGCAGCTAACCGCCCGAATCAATCTGCCAAGAGTGGCGGTTCCGGTGGGGATGGCTATGTCGTGCTG
>Ga0307488_10004900_pt1 | contig 11111 bp, 8 predicted proteins | sample SB02metaG_FD_202248 | JGI IMG/M metagenome (GOLD analysis project Ga0307488, IMG submission 202248) | Sea-ice brine microbial communities from Beaufort Sea near Barrow, Alaska, United States - SB 0.2 | ecosystem: Environmental > Aquatic > Marine > Coastal | place: USA: Alaska | collected 2017-05-06
AAAATAGCTCGTTGGGTTAGCCCTTGGAACTGGAGGCGCATATTAGCGAGTTTTGATTTTTCGTCAACCCTTTTTTGATAATTAATTGAATTAATTGTTTGATTGATTAGAATTGATACAAAGTGAATAAAAATAAAGCACCTGTTCATGTCGCTGGTCAATTTCAGATTTAATTCAGTCCATAGTTGATTAAATCTGTTATTTTTTTAGATGAGGTTTTTGATGATGTTTTGTCCTTGGATGTATTACTCATGACTAAGTTATTAATTAAAAATTAATTCACCATTAGCGGTATTTACTTTTATTATTGTTCCAGCAGAATAATTACCTGCTAATATTTTTTGTGCTAATGGATTCTCAATCCCTTGTTGAATTGCTCTTTTTAATGGTCTAGCCCCAAACAGTGGATCAAAACCAACTGCCGATATTATTTCTAGTGCCTCCTTTGAAACTGTTAACTCGATATCACGAGTTGCTAACCTTTGTTTCAATAAGTCAATCTGAATAATGGCAATTTGTTCTATTTGTTCAGACAGTAAGGGGTGGAAGACTACAGACTCATCTATTCGATTAATAAACTCTGGCTTAAAGTTCATCCCTACCTCATGCATTACACTCGTTTTCATTTCTTCATATCGACTATCATCACCAAAACGTTGGATAATGTCAGAGCCAATATTTGAAGTCATAATAATTACTGTGTTTTTAAAGTCGACTGTTCGACCTTGTCCATCAGTTAATCGACCATCATCAAGTACTTGCAATAAAATATTAAATACATCTGGGTGTGCTTTTTCAACTTCATCTAATAATATAACCGAGTATGGTTTACGTCTTACAGCTTCAGTTAAATATCCCCCTTCTTCATAGCCTACATAACCTGGGGGAGCCCCTACTAAACGAGCTACCGAATGTTTTTCCATGAATTCAGACATATCAACACGTATTAATGCATCTTCATTATCAAACATGAAATGTGCTAACGCTTTAGTTAATTCGGTTTTACCTACTCCTGTTGGCCCAAGAAACAAAAATGAGCCGATGGGCTGGTTTGGATCGGCTAATCCAGCACGAGATCGCCTAATAGCATTTGAAACTGAAATAACCGCTTCAGACTGTCCAATAACTCGCTTATGTAATTGCAGTTCCATATTTAATAGTTTGTCACATTCTTCCTCTAGCATTTTTGCAATAGGAATACCGGTGGATCTACTGAGTACATCTGCAATTTCAACCTCAGTAACTTTATTAGTCAGTAATGTCATTTCTAACATTTCTGCCTTGCTAGCTAAATCTAATTGTGTTTCTAATGCAGGAAGTTTTCCATACTGTAACTCTGCCATTAAATTTAAATCACCAGCACGCCTTGCCACCTCTAAATCAATTCTCACTTGTTCCAAATCTTCTTTAATTGCTTGAGTTCCATGTAACGCCGCTTTTTCCGTATTCCACACCTCATCTAATTTATCATAACTTTTTTGTGATGAGTTTATTTCCTTAGAAATAAGCGATAGACGTTTTTTCGACGCTTCATCACTTTCTTTTTCTAGTGATTTCGCTTCAAGTTTAAGTTGAATTAGACGACGCTCTATACGGTCAAGATCTTCAGGCTTAGAGTCCATTTGCAAACGAATACTCGAAGCGGCTTCATCAATAAGATCTATCGCTTTATCTGGTAGTTGACGATCACTAATATAGCGATGAGATAAAGTTGCAGCCGCAACAATGGCAGGATCAGTGATATCGACATTATGATGTAATTCATAACGTTCTTTCAGCCCTCGTAAAATTGCTATAGTGTCTTCCACACTTGGTTCGTCGACTAATACTTTTTGAAAGCGACGCTCAAGTGCAGCGTCTTTTTCTATGTACTGACGATATTCATCTAACGTTGTTGCTCCGACACAATGTAAATCACCACGGGCAAGTGCTGGTTTGAGCATATTACCCGCATCCATTGCACCATCAGATTTTCCTGCACCGACCATAGTATGTAACTCATCGATAAAGAGGATAACTTGACCTTCCTCTTTGGCTAATTCATTTAATACCGCTTTTAATCTTTCTTCAAATTCACCTCGATACTTCGCACCTGCGACTAATGCTGCCATATCAAGTGATAATACTTTTTTGTTTTTAAGCCCTTCTGGAACTTCATGATTAATTATTCGTTGGGCTAGGCCTTCAACAATAGCCGTTTTTCCAACACCAGGATGACCAATTAATACCGGGTTATTTTTCCTCCTGCGTTGTAAAACTTGTAGGGTACGTCTAATTTCATCGTCACGGCCAATAACAGGATCTAATTTCCCTTGTTCGGCAAGTTCTGTTAAGTCGATAGTATATTTAGTTAATGCCTGACGGTTATTTTCAGCATTAGGGTCATCAACACTTTCGCCACCTCTTATGTGGGTAATGGCATCTTTTATTCTTTGCTCATTTGCACCCAATGATTTTAATATTTTGCCAAGTGCACCTTTATCCTCGATAGCGGCAAGGACGAAAACTTCTGAGGAGATAAATTTATCTCCCAATTTCTGGGCATACTTATCACACAAATTTAACAGGTTACCAAGTGAGGAAGAAAGCTGAACATCTCCACCGGCACCCTCTACCTGAGCAAAGTCGTTAACCGCTTTCTTAATTTGACTCCGTAATGCACGGATATCAATTCCTGCACTTTTAAATAAAGGAATAACGGTATTTGCATTTTGATTAAGCAAAGCCAACATAAGATGTAATGGTTCGATAAATTGATGATCTTGGCCTAGAGCGATTGAGTTAGCTTCAGAAATAGCTTCTTGAAAAGGTTGAGTGAAACGTTCTAAGCGCATAAAGTTTACCTACCGTTATTTAGTCTTTAAATTCAGTTTATAGGGTTATTTATAGGGGTGTTATCTTGTATTTACAAGGGGGCGTAAGTAATGTTGTTTGTTTTAAGGTAGGTCTTATCTTAAATTCATTTACTAGGCGCGACAAATAACACTTGCCATCCTGCCTGTTTGACCATCTCTTCGGTAAGAAAAATATTCATCGTTTCTGCTAAAAGTACAATCCGTTAAAAAGCTAACATTGGTAATACCTAATTGATGGAGTTGCAATGTCGCAATAAACACTAAATTGGCTAAGTACTTATCACCCTCACTTTCCTTAGTCAGTGTTAATGGATATCGCTGCTTTATAAACGCCCGTTCAAATAGAGGCGATAGCGCAATAAATTTTTGCCTAACCTCCTCCCCCACCTCAAAAGCATTTACACCTATACATGGCCCTAACCAGGCAACAAGGTCACTAGGTGGTGTACTCATTTTAGCCAAGGTATTTGAGATTATATTACTAACCAATGGCCGCCAGCCTCCGTGTATAGCGGCAATTTCTTTTCCTTGTTTTGATGATAATAATATCGGTAAACAATCTGCCGTCATAATTGCTAGCGCAATATTTTTTTCTTTAGTTATAGCGGCATCTGCAACTATTGCTTTAGCAGAGACCGATTCGATCACAGCGACATCACTGCCATGAATTTGCTCGAACCACTGAATAGACGTTTTTTTTGGTAACATCGTCTGTAAGAAGTAACGATTACTGATGATTTTGGCGTGATTATCACCAACATGATCACCAAGGTTAAATGTTGAAAATTTTGAAAACGTAGACTTAGGAACAAAAGGTAAAGAGGGGTGGTGACGAGTAGTCGTTAAAGCCAGCACATGTTGTGCTGGCCAATCAACATAATGTATGTGGCGGTTAATATTCTTCGATGGCATTGAGCTTAGTATCTTCCCTTAATACTTTAGCTAATGATTCAAAGTCTTCTGGAATATCAGCATACCAAGTCATTTCTTCACCGGTAATAGGGTGAAATAACGATAACATTGCAGCATGTAATGCTTGACGCTTAAAACCTCGAATCATCGTTAATAATTCAGGCGAGGCATTTTTAGGCGGTCTTGGACGACCACCATAATTTTGGTCACCAACTAAGGGATGAGTAATGTGTGCCATATGAACACGAATTTGATGGGTACGGCCGGTTTCTAAACGTAAACGTAAGCGAGTATGTAAACGATACTTTTCTAATACACGATAATGCGTAACCGATGGGCGACCACTAATGGTAACCGCCATATTAGTTCGTTTAGTTGGATGACGACCAATGGGTTGATCAACAAGACCACCTGCGGTCATAATCCCATTAGCAATGGCTTCATATTCACGAGTAATTTCACGTTCTTGAAGAGCATCAACTAAGTTGGTTTGTGCTGCGATAGTTTTCGCCACCACCATTAAACCCGTAGTGTCTTTGTCTAATCGGTGAACAATACCGGCACGAGGTACAACGTCAACCTGAGGGCAATAATGTAATAGTGCATTTAATACGGTACCATCAGGATTACCCGCACCAGGATGAACAACGAGACCTGCAGGTTTATTAATAACTAAAATATCGTCATCTTCATAAACAATATTTAACGAAATATTTTGAGCCTCAAAACGTTCTTCAGCCTCTACTTGTGCATTGATTGCGATGTGCTCACCGCCGAACATCTTCTCTCTTGCTCGTGTTAGAACGTCACCATTAACCTGCACATAGCCAGCTAATATCCATTCTTTTAACCTAGAACGTGAATAATCAGGGAACATTTCTGCCAAAGATTGGTCTAATCTTTTACCCAAACATGACTCAGGAACTGTATCTTTATGTTGTATTATTTCAGCCATTAAACTCTTTTTAACCCTCTTTAGCTTTGTTTCGTTAATCAAATTGGCATTAGCGCTGTGCAATGAAAGTTTGCTGAGGTAGAATGCCAGTGATTATTTTACCCGTTTATCCGGGTGTTTGATATTTATTTTAACTAAAACAATGTAGCGATCCCAAGTATATGGAAAAATTCACAATAAAAATTATCTTTCTAGTGTTATCACTAGGCTTAGTTGGCTGTTCTTCTTCTGACACCGAAATAGATAAAATACCTGATAAATCAGCACAATCATTATTTGTCGATGCAAGAGAAGCGCTAGATAATGGTTTGTACCAAAAATCGATTCAAATTTTATCTGCTATTGACTCAAGATTTCCTTTTGGACCTATTTCACATCAAGTACAGCTTGATTTAATTTATGCATACTATAAGAGTAGTAATAGTGATCAAGGTATAGCCCTCACAGACCGCTTTTTAAAATTAAACCCTAATAATCAAAACACTGATTATGTTTATTATATTAGAGCATTGATTCATGAGTCTATGGAAACCAATTTATTTCAAGACTTAGCCGGTATTGATCGATCTAACAGAGACTCATCGTCGGCTCGTGAAGCTTTCAGTGACTTTAAAAAGATTGTTGATAACTACCCGAAAAGTAAATATGCAGCCGATGCTCGCAAACGTCTGATTAAAATAAAATCACGCCTTGCCAAGTATGAGCTTTCAGTAGCAAGGTATTACATCAATCGTGAAGCTTTTGTCTCAGCGGCAAACCGAGGCAGATATATTGTCGAATATTTCTCACCGAGTCATGAAGTTGAAGAGGCATTAGAGATTATGATTGAGAGTTACAAGCAATTAGGGCTAGACGATTTAAGACGTAATTCGATGCAAGTACTAGCCGCTAATTATCCTGAAAACACATTAATAAATTAGCTATTAAGTAAATAAGTCAGTATAGAAAATCTTCTTAAATTTACAATCAAGCCGATAACAACATTCAATATTGTTATCGGCTTTTAATTATTATCGATTTAAATCGCTGACTCGTTCTCTTCTCCCGTACGAATACGAATAATACGTTCAACATTGGTAATAAATATTTTCCCATCGCCTATTTTACCAGTTTGTGCTGTTTCTAAAATAGCATTAACACAGCGCTCAACATCAGCAGCAGGGACAATAATTTCAAGTTTCACTTTAGGCAAAAAATCTACCATATATTCGGCACCACGATATAATTCAGTATGCCCTTTTTGTCTGCCAAATCCCTTAACCTCAGAAACAGTCATCCCTGTAATGCCAATTTCGCCTAGCGCTTCTCTTACATCATCCATTTTAAAAGGTTTAATTATTGCTTCAATTTTTTTCATAAGAAGTTACCGATATTTGCTAAAGTTTATATTAATAAGGATATATAAAATAATCGCATGTTTGTAGGTATTTTTTCCATATAAGGAAAAAATATGAATAGAAGTTAATAGTTATCACCAAAAGTATCTGCATTTGATACACTAACTTTAATATCATAAAATAAATTAAAGGCTCTCCATGAACCAACAATTCATTATTGAAGAAATGAAAGTTGTACCCATTATTGATATTCAATTTGAAATATTACGGCGTATTAATTTTATTAAAAAGCAGCTACTTAACTCAGGCTTAAAAAATTTAGTCCTGGGTATTAGTGGTGGTGTTGACTCTTCAACATGTGGCCGTTTAGCCCAGCTTGCCATCAATGAACTCAATCAAGATAATAATGACGAAACTTACCAATTTATAGCGGTGAGACTTCCGTTTGGTATTCAAGCTGATGAAGATGATGCCCAACTGGCTTTAAACTTTATTCAGCCGAGTCAGTGTTTAACAACCAATATACAACATGGTGCTAATGGTATTCACAACGAGGTTATTAAAGCATTAAACTCTGAAAATATGCTCAAGAAAAGCGATGCTCAAATTGATTTTTCTAAAGGTAATGTTAAAGCTCGAACTCGAATGGTAACACAATATCATATCGCTGGCATTTTGGGTGCTTTAGTATTGGGTACCGATCATTCGGCTGAAAATATCACTGGATTTTTCACTAAATGGGGCGATGGAGCTTGTGATTTAGCGCCCTTGTTTGGTCTATCTAAAAGGCAAGTTAGGCAGTTAGCAAGTGAATTAGGGGCTCCAGACTTACTAGTAAAAAAAGCACCTACCGCTGATTTAGAAGATCTTGACCCAGGAAAAACGGATGAAGATGCCCTAGGTATAAGTTACGACCAATTAGATGATTTTTTGGAAGGTAAAGTTGTTAGTAATCAAATTAGTGAACATATTATTAATATATATAAAAAGACCCAGCATAAGCGACAAGCGATCCCAACTATATATGATGGATTATAAAAAATAGACGAATCTATTGAGGAGCTTCACATACTCAATAGCTTAAATTTCGCAATGTGTATCTACGATACATAATACCGCTATAAGCGGTATTTTTATTAGCTAAAAATTAAGTGACAAGCTAAGTATTTAGATAATAACCGTGTTGGCTTTGTTGATATAACTTAACCTCTTATTAACGTTTAATAACGAGAAGTATCATTAGCGAACAAGTCAACCTTCCCCACTGTAGTCAAAGTACTCTAAAGATATCGGAATTCCCCTCAAAAATAATACAATCAGTGGTTAATTTCGCTAGCATTAAAAACACATCTGCAACGCGTAGCTATTTCTGATATATAATGAACAATCTGGAGTTTACACATGAATAGATATCAAGCAAATTGATCATCAGTATTTATTGTGAAGAAAGTCTTATTGGTAGAGTCCTATCAGCATTATAACTATATCTTCTACTACCCATAGATAGTGTGAATAATCCTTATTTAGTCTAATGATTCTTAGTAGGCCCAAAATCTGATAAACTACCCACAAAATTTTTCCCAGCTAATTAAAATATTATTAGCATATTATAGATAGAGAGAATATCGAATGAGCCTGTATTTAAAATATATAGCAGAAATTGAAAATCGTAAAAATGATCTAGGATTAGCACCTTTGCCAATTGATGGCGCTGAACTATTATCTGAGATTATTACTCAAATTAAAGATTTAGGAAATGAGTATAGAGCAGACTCACTTAATTTTTTCATTTATAACACGTTGCCAGGAACGACAAGTGCTGCAGGAGTAAAAACTGCCTTTTTAAAAGAAATCATTTTAGCTGAATCAGTAGTAGAAGAAATTTCACCAACATTTGCTTTTGAATTGTTGTCTCATATGAAGGGTGGACCTTCAGTTCATGTTCTTCTTGATTTAGCACTATCTGATAACGCAGCGGTAGCAAAACCAGCGGCGGAGGTATTAAAAACTCAAGTGTATTTGTATGAAACAGATACCAACCGACTTGAAACAGCATTTAAAACAGGTAATGCGATTGCTAAAGCTATTTTAGAAAGTTACGCACAAGCAGAGTTTTTTACCAAGTTACCCGATATTGCAGAAAAAATTGACGTGGTTACTTATATTGCTGGTGAAGGTGATATCTCAACTGATTTATTATCGCCAGGTCATCAAGCTCATTCTCGTGCAGATCGTGAATTGCATGGCAAATGCTTAATTTCTCCAGAAGCTCAACAAGAAATACAAGCCTTACAAGCTAAGCACCCTAACGCTAAAGTGATGCTTATCGCAGAAAAAGGCACGATGGGTGTTGGTTCTTCTCGGATGTCAGGTGTCAACAACGTTGCACTTTGGGCGGGTAAACAAGGCAGTCCATACGTACCTTTTATTAATATTGCCCCCGTAGTTGCTGGTACGAATGGTATTTCTCCAATATTCTTAACGACAGTGGATGTAACTGGCGGTATTGGTCTTGATCTTAAAAACTGGGTGAAAAAAGCTGATGCAAACGGCAACACCGTTGTAGACAAAAATGGCGATACAGTTCTCGAACAAGCCTACTCAGTGGCAACCGGAACTGTGTTAACTATCGATACGAAGGCGAAGAAACTATATAACGGCGACAATGAACTCGCTGACATATCGTCAGCCTTTACGCCACAAAAAGTGGAGTTCATGAAAGCCGGTGGTTCTTACGCGGTCGTATTTGGTAAAAAACTACAAACTTTCGCCGCTGAAACTTTAGGGGTTGAAGCGACACAAGTCTTTGCACTTTCACAAGAAATATCTCATGAAGGTCAAGGGTTAACCGCTGTTGAAAAAATCTTTAATAACAACGCGGTTGGTGTCACTTCTGAAACACCATTGCATGCGGGTTCGGATGTTCGCGTTCAAGTGAATATTGTGGGTTCTCAAGACACTACAGGGCCAATGACGTGCCAAGAGTTAGAAGCGATGGCTGCCTCTACTATTTCGCCGATAGTTGATGGTGCTTATCAGTCGGGTTGTCACACAGCGTCAGTATGGGATAGCAAAGCAAAAGCTAACATTCCTAAATTGATGAGCTTCATGAATAAGTTTGGTCTTATCACCGCGCGTGATCCTAAGGGCGAATATCTGGCAATGACTGATGTTATTCACAAAGTCTTGAATGATATTACCGTGGACGACCGCGCTATCATCATTGGTGGTGACTCACATACTCGTATGTCAAAGGGTGTGGCGTTTGGTGCCGACTCAGGTACTGTTGCATTAGCACTGGCGACAGGTGAAGCGGCCATGCCAATTCCAGAGTCTGTCAAAGTAACGTTCAAAGGCCATATGAAAAGTCACATGGACTTTCGTGATGTTGTTCACGCTACTCAAGCACAAATGCTTAAGCAATTTGGTGGCGAGAATGTATTCCAAGGTCGCATCATTGAAGTACACATCGGTACTTTATTAGCGGATCAGGCGTTTACCTTTACTGATTGGTCAGCAGAAATGAAAGCAAAAGCGTCTATCTGTATTTCAGAAGATAATACGCTAATTGAATCACTGGAAATTGCTAAAAGCCGTATCCAAATTATGATTAATAAGGGTATGGAAAATGAAGCGAATACACTTAATGGTTTAATCACATTAGCTGACAAGCGTATCGAAGGAATCAAATCAGGTACTACACCAGCATTATCACCTGATGACAATGCGAAGTACTATGAAGAAGTGATCGTAGATCTAGACGCTATTGACGAACCTATGATTGCTGACCCAGATGTAAACAATGAAGATGTTTCTAAACGTTATACCCATGATGTTATTCGTCCAGTATCATTCTACAAAAATAAATCTGTTGACTTAGCTTTTGTTGGTTCTTGTATGGTTCATAAAGGTGACATGCAAATCATCGCTCAAATGTTACGTAATATTGAAAAGCAAAATGGTGGCGTAACCTTCAAAGCACCATTAGTTATTGCGCCACCAACATACAATATTGTTGATGAGCTTAAAGCTGAAGGTGACTGGGAAATTTTACAAAAATACTCAGGTTTCGAATTTGACGATGTCAACCCGAAAGGTGCTGCCCGTACTAAGTATGAAAATATTATGTACCTTGAACGCCCAGGCTGTAACTTATGTATGGGTAACCAAGAAAAAGCTGAACCAGGTGATACGGTTATTGCTACGTCAACGCGGTTGTTCCAAGGTCGCGTCGTAGCAGATGCTGCAGAGAAAAAAGGTGAATCACTTTTAGGCTCTACGCCTTTAGTTGTCCTTTCATCCGTACTAGGTCGCTTCCCTACAATCGAAGAATACAAGAGTGCAGTAGAAGGTATTACCCTTACTGACTTCATTCCTCCGACTGAAGAGATGAGCACTAAATATACCGGTAAAGCTGTACCAATTAAAATAATGTAGTTCCGCAAGCTTATTAGCGAAGGACTTTATTTGAATCGGTCATTAGAATAGAAAATTAGGGTTATTTATTTTGGTTGTGTGAGGTAAGACTTATCATTAATCAAAATAAATAACCCTTTTTATTTGAATATTTGAATATTTGAAGAGAACTGATCCCTTTATATCCATCCTTAACAATCCAAATAATAGAACTAGGGCATCAATTAGGACACTTCATTAATTAAAAATAATGTTTATTACTGACTAGGGCATTCAATATTAGCTGATAGTGATGGCATAATCAGATTTGGAAAAGACTGCCTGTCGGTAAATTTTTCAATTCCCTTAAGCACTTCAATAGTAAAACCATAAGTTCCACAAATTTCATAAGAGCGTCTGATCATAAAAGTCGCTAATTTACTAAAATGTGTATCTGATTTAGGTATTACCTGTAAATAATATTTATCTTCAGATATTTTTTTTTGCTGAAATTGAATATTGTGATCAAAGTCCCATTGCGAGCGACCTTTTACAGTTTCAATATTGCTACAAGCCGATAAAGCAACACTGACAATAATCGCAACGAGTAAGCCCATAGTAAATCCTTTTTTCAACTAATTATGTACATTAATAAAC
>Ga0307488_10004901_pt1 | contig 11110 bp, 6 predicted proteins | sample SB02metaG_FD_202248 | JGI IMG/M metagenome (GOLD analysis project Ga0307488, IMG submission 202248) | Sea-ice brine microbial communities from Beaufort Sea near Barrow, Alaska, United States - SB 0.2 | ecosystem: Environmental > Aquatic > Marine > Coastal | place: USA: Alaska | collected 2017-05-06
ATGTGTTTTCTAAAAGCAGAGGGAGCAGATGGTGAGCAGACTGATGGGAAAGTCACTGATGAAACGATCCGAATTTTGAAATCGAAACGTGATAAGCCCGCTTTCATCGGGGTTGGCTACTACCGGCCTCACATTCCCTACATCGCACCGAAGAAGTATTTCGATCTCTATTCGTATGAGAAGACGCCGCTTCCGACCTGGCCGGCAGGGTATCGGGCGACAGTTCCGGCAGCGGCGCTGGCTTCAACACCAGAGTGGCCGAATTTCGGAACGACGGAACGCGAAGCCCGCGAATGCATCCTAGCGTATGACGCCTGCGTTTCGTTCGTCGACGCGCAAGTCGGGCGCCTGCTCGATTTTGTGGAAGGCGACGCGGATCTGGCTGCGAATACGATCATCGTGGTGTGGGGTGATCATGGCTATCACCTCGGAGAGCACGGGCTTTGGCGAAAGAACAGCCTGTTCGAAGAATCGGCGCGAGCACCACTGATTATTTACGATCCCCGTCTCAAAAATAGCGGTTCCGATTGTTCGCGCGTTGTCGAGTTTGTCGATATTTTCCCAACCGTGACAGAGCTCGCAGGAATCGAAATGCCGGAGAATCTCGATGGTGTCAGCCTCGTGCCGCTGGTGAAAAACCCGGATGAGGAATGGAACCGCCCGGCATTCAGTCAGGTCCAGTTTCGCGAAGCGGGTGGTCGTAGCATCCGAACGGATCGCTGGCGCTACGTTGAGTGGGATGGCGGCGAGCGAGGAATTGAGTTGTATGATCAGAAAGCGGATCCCACTGAAATGAATAATCTCTCGAACGATCCGGCATTTGCAACCGTTCGGAAAACGCTGCGCGGGAAATTGAAAGACCAGTGGAAAGAGAGTAAGTAGATCTAGCCTTCTTGCTTCCAAATCGGTGCCCAGTAATCCACACCGATTTCGACACTGGTCCGCCCCTGTTTAAATGCGGATGGACAGCCTTTCGGATTTTTTGCTACGCTCGCCGCATGAGACGCCTTCAATTGCTTGCCCTGGCATTCGCGCTTTCCTGCGCGAATGCTCAGGAGGAGAAAGTCCGCATTCTTCCTGCGGATTTCAATGGGGATCGCGAGAATCAGATGATGCGTTCTTTTCTTCGAAAGAAAGTCCATGCCGCACTGGATCGAGGCCGGACGGATTTTGAAGCGCTTAAAAAACCAGAACAAATCGAAGCCTATCAGCAACGGCTGAAAGCATTTTTTGAAAAGACGATTGATCTCGCATCGTTCAAGAAAACGCGGCTCAAACCTCAGGTGACCGGTGTCTTGAAGCGTGATGACTACCGCATTGAGAATGTAATGTTTGAGTCGCTGCCTGACTTTCACGTCACGGGAAATCTTTATATTCCAGAGGGCGAGGGGCCATTCCCCGCGATTTTGCATCCGTGCGGACACACTGAGAATGGAAAAGCGGCGGGCGTCTATCAGTTCGTGAATCAACTGCTTGTACGAAATGGATTCGTTGTTCTCTGCTACGATCCGATTGGACAGGGCGAGCGGAAACAGTTGATCAATGAAAAAGGCGCCGGTCTGTTGAAATCCACGAGCGAACATCAGGCCCTCGGGCGTGCACCTATTCTATTGGGGCGCGGCCTGGCCAGTTATATGATTTGGGATGGCATACGCGCGCTCGATTTTCTCGAAACGCGGCCCGAAGTCGATGGGGCGCGCCTCGGTTGTACGGGGAATTCCGGCGGCGGAAACATGACCAGTTTTCTCATGGCATTGGATGATCGAATTCAAGCAGCTGCGCCCGGCTGTTTCATGACGACGACGCGGATGAAAAATGAAAAGCCCGGCCCAGGCGATCCTGAACAAAATCTATTCGCACAGATCCGCGAGGGACTCGACCACCCCGATTTTGCCATCATTCGTGCGCCTAGGCCCACGCTCATTTTAGCAGCGACTCAGGATTTTGTGCCGATCGAAGGAACGTGGGATACCTTTCGCCAAGCAAAGCGCATTTACACCAAACTAGGTGTGCCCGAGTGTATCGAATTGATCGAGACGGATGAAAAACACGGCTACTCGAAACGGCTTCGCGAGGGTGCCGTGCGATTTTTTGCCCGTTGGTTGCAGACACGGGATGTCGTCATTTCCGAGCCGGATGATTTGGTGGAGGAAAAGGAATCGGATCTGCTTTGTTCAATGGACGGGCAAGTTTTGAAGATGAAAGGGGAGCGGACTGTTTTTGATTTAAATGCGGAGCGAGCGGCGGAGTTGAACGCGACACGGAAGTCTGATTGGGAACAGATGAGTGATGCGGAACGTCGTGCTCGTGTCCGCGCATTGATTGGAGTCGAGGAAATAAAAATAGAAACGTCTCGGACTTCAAAACCCGTTGATTCATCGGTGGGGGGCGCCTCAGTCATGTGGCACGGAACTGTTCAGATTCCACGAATCACGTTCAGGCTGAGCAGCAATGGGCAGAAGCCAACGGAGGCTCATTTGATTTTCCACGACGAAGGAATCGCGACATTTAATCCCGAAATGACACGAAACCTGCTGAAAAATAGGCCGGATCACAACGCCTCAATGTTTGATCTGTGTGACATCGGCGAAACAAAAACCCGGAACTGGCGGTTCTACGGAGCGGATTCTATGATTGCTTACATGCTGGGCGAATCGTATCTCAAATATCGGGTCGAGGAGATCATAGCCATCGCGAAATTTGATCAGAAATACGATCGCTCAGCTGATAAAAATCATCTGCATGCCTACGGTGAGTTGGTTCCCGCAGCGCTTCACGCGGCGGCGCTTGAGCCGGATTTATTCGACTCCATCACTCTCCACGGAGGGCTGAAAAGCTGGGAATCGCTCATGCGAAATCCGAATCCGATTTCTGAAACGCACAACATCGTCCACGGCGTGTTGAAGGTGTACGATTTGCCGAATTTGGTGAACCTGATTCCGGAAGGAAAATTGGAATGGAAAGAGGAGAAGGCTTCCACGAAGCAATAGAGTTGGTTTGGCGAACACACCCTGCCAAATCGCGTAAGGGTTAAGTCGTTGATAATCAGGAAAATATTATTGTGATTAGGTGGGGTTTTGACAGGCGGTATCGCCGGTCATATTTTGCTATTGGTTAGCTCAGCCCTCGCGGACAATCTCGATCGCATTCAAAACCGGCAATTTTGAGGAAACGGCGGTGTCTTTTTCTTTCTCGGCCCACTGCTCGATATTCAAAACATCCGTCACTTCGATCCCGTTGAATTCGAGGATCTGTGGTTTTGGATTTCCGGCTTTGATCGTGACGCCTTCAGCGACTTTTTGGCCTTGAAACCGAATCAGGAATTTACGATCCGGCGCATCGGCCGCGACTTTTTCGGCGGGCGCAGCCAGGTGAAGTCGGACGGTGTATTTCGCAGGCGCGTCGCCTTTACCGAGAAGCGGAATGTGAGCCATCAGGAGACCGTTTGCCCACGAGGTGTAGGCCCAATCCGGCGCTGCGTTCTTCAGCGAAGTTGTGTCGAGGCTGACTGTCGCTTCATTCAATGCGACGTAGCCACCGTTTTTTGAAAAGGCAGCGGAGCAGTCAAAGGCAAGATCGAGACTTGTCTGGCGCTCGGGACGGGGTCGTGGATAAGCGAGCCAGGCAGTGCCGTCTTCCGCTCGTCGATCGCCCGGCGCACCGAAATTCAAGGCAAGGTGTTTCACCGGCGTCTGCTTAGCGGTGGATGAAAACATTGCCCAGTCTTCGCGTTCTTCGCGCGGCTCCATCACGATCGTCGAAGCAATGGAAAACAGGCAGACGCAGCCCGCTGATGATTCGGGAATAGAAACGAGACCATTACCAGGAATCGCATTGATCCAGCAACCGGTGCGGTGGCCGGCGAAATGCTTGGTGCCGATGTCTTTTTCCAAATCGTAGAAACTCGTATAGCGGGACCGGAATGTGAGCATGTTAGGCGTCGCGGCGATCATGCCGCAGTGGTGGCCGTCTCGCATCATTGACCAGGCGACGTCTTCGCCGGTGATCGGGTCTTTCCGCATTTTTTGATTGCCGGTGTAGAGATTGTAGGACCATGGCTCGGCGATAATTTCGTCACCGACGATAATCGGGCGATTGCGATAGTTCCCATCTTTCGACCACATTTTTTTGCCGTCCGTTCCTGACAAAGCCACTAAACGGCGCTTGGAAAAATCACCGGACATGAACTGTTTCCAGTAGTGGCCGTTTGCGTTCGCTCCGCATAACAGAAGAACGTTATTGTGGAAAAGTAGCGTCAGTTTCCCGCCGCCAATTCCGATCTCGGAGCAGTCGGTCACGTCGACCGCTTTCTCCCATTTTTTCTCGCCAGAGCGGGCGTCGAGCGCGACAGCCAGACGGACGTCTTGCTTCTTCAACTTCGCTTCGGTGGCTTTTTGCTGCGCTTCGGGGAGGTCAGCGAATTTCGTTTTGTCCTGCCTCAGAATCTCCATCCGTTGATCCGGCGTGATTGATGAATCGATGAAATACACCGCCTGATCGCCGATCGAAACGGTTCGGTGCTCGATTGTTTTTCCGGTATAATACCAGAGGTGTTTTCCAGTTGCTGTGTCGATCGCAAAAATGCCATCGGTCAGGTCTTCGGTTTTCCGTCCCCGCCGTTTTTGACGGCCTTCGAGATCTTTTCGAATCGTTGCCGTGCCGAACAAAACGCCGTCTTGATAAGAGACATAGCCCCATTGGTGCGTGCCATCGCGGACGGTTTCGGGCAGGAGATGCTTTGCTTTTTCTTCGCCGGTCGCGGCATCTAGTTCGATGCATTCGCCGAGTTGCATGAAGAAAAGTGAGTCATCGGACGCGACCAAATTTCCCGGATTCTGGTTCTGAAAAACACCAGTGCGAATGGAGTCTGGATTTTCTCGCTCCCACAAAAACATGCCGTTGTAGGCGTCGTAGGCGAGAATCCGCTCCTCGCCCTGTGCAAACAACCGGCCGTTGATTGCGAGCGGACTGACGGCACCTTCGTGACGGTTCACCATTTGTCCTTCGCCCGGATCGCCATACCACAAAACGCCGAGCCCGCCTTTCACGCGGTAATCGTAGGAGCAGGCGGTGTTTCCAGCTTCGCCGTATTGATGAGACCACGAACCCGCGCCCGGCAGCGGTCCGCGTGTCACGATGCTGAGCTCATTTTTAGATTCGAGCTTCGCAGTTTCGCCGAGCGTTTGCTGAGTCGCTTTCGCGGCACTTTCATCGAGGACGATTTGCCCGCCAACTGGTTTGAGATGCCGGGTCAGCCTTGCTAAGTCGAGAGTGGCAGGTGTTTTTCCTGTGAGAACTTGCGTGTCTGAAACGATCAAGTTGGCGAAATAATTTGCGAACGGAATTTCATTGAGCGGGCCGTGATGAACGGAAATTCGAGTGCCATAGAAACCGGCCTGGGCCAGCTTTTTGCGGGAGTCGAGTGCTTTCGCTTCATCGGGTTCCACTGCGTAAATTTCCAGGTCGGAGCGCTTCGCAAGTTCGTAAGCGAGTCGTCCGTTTTCGCTTCCGACAATGAGGCAGAAGCCGCGTTTCAGATCTGTTGCCGCGAGAATTCTCTCAGCGGCAGCGGCATATTTTTTCGCGAGCTCGTCGTCGGGATAGGGATTCGAGGTGGTGTGCGCGACGCGTTCATTTTCGCCGGTTGGAGAGAAACAAACAATGTCTCCAGTCGTTGTCGAAACGATCAGTTTTCCATTCGCAACTGCCAGCCCACGGGCTTCGCCATCGACTTTGGCACTCCAGATTTTTTCGCCAGTGTCCGTGCTGAAACCGACCACTTCATCCTGGCCGCCGGTGAACATTGTGTTGCCCGAAACAATCAATCGCGATTCGTGCGGCGACTCCGTTCTCCAGACAAACCCGACGCCATCCAGCTTGTTGCGCTTCGCTTTCTCCTTGTCCAGATCAGCCTGAATTTTCACTTTATCCTCCGGCTTGATTTTCAATCCAGCAGTGAGTCGGGTGATTTCCGCGTTGATTTTGAGAAGCGAGACCGAAGCCTTTCCGTATACGTCGCGATCGACTTTCGAAATGTGTGTGCCGTCGGCAATGTAGGCGAACTCACCCAAATCAGCCGTCATCTGATGACCCTGAAAATAGCCGAACCCGACGTTCCCGCTTTTTTGATCCATCGCCATCACATGATGCGCGCCCCAGGCAAAAATCTGTCCATCGGCAAGAAGAGCTTGCGTACTGCCGACCACGCCGCCCGCATCGCGCCGCCAACTGTGGGTTTTTTTATGGAGAAACTTTCCCGTTTTCCGATCAAAAACCGCTGGCAATGAACGTCCTGACGGAACCACCAGAATGTCTTCCGTCGTCAGCAAATAGCCCTGCGGCGAGAGATCATTCCGGCCCGCTGAATCCTGTGAAATGTTATCCAGCTTCCAAATCACTTTTCCGTCTGAAGCGCGAACCGCGTATAGATAAACCAGCTCGTGAGGAAAAACTCCCGCACCGAAATAGGCGACCGCGCCATGCTCGGCATCCGCCTGAATTGAGACGCCGGTGCGGATCGGCCATCGCGAAACGAATTGCTGGCGTCCAATGATCCGTTCTTCGGATGAACCGGGACGCAGCTTCCAGACAAGCGTTCCATCGCTCGCATTCAAGCAGTAAGCATAGCCGTCATCCGAGCCGATGTAGAGTTTACCTTCGTGAATTGTGGGTGCCAGACGGATCGGGCCTTCGGTAAAAAACGTCCATATCTTCTTGCCAGTTTCGAGATTCAAGCAATGCACCTGATGATCGACCGATGATCCGTAGAATAAACGATCCCCGACGACGGCGACATGAAAGGCGTCATCAAATGTGTTCCGGCGGCGCAATTTCTTCCGCTCAATTTCTCGTCCTTCTGGGCCGGGCCAGGCCTGTTCCGGTTTCTCCGGTGGCGAAAGGGTCCAGTCCGGTTTCAACGGAAACGTGAGATTCTCTGAAGAGGCCCCAACGCGGTTGTTGTCACGAAGATAAGTGGGCCAGTCATCGGCGGGAGAATGCAATGCGAATAGAACGAGAAACGCAAGCGCTGCGGGGATTTTTGCATTCATAGTCTTTCAAAGATGAAGTTGGTGACGTAGAAAAACGAGTCGAAAAATACCGCGTGCGCGTCTCGGCGGTTTCCATCAGCTTCGCGCAATTGTGGAGGCGTTCGTTCTTTCCGAGCTGTTTTGTAGCGGGTATGTTTTGGAGATGAGAGAATTTCGCACGCTTCGCTGGATCTCAATATTGTTGCTTGCGACTTCTGTTTTTGCGCAAGATGGAGGCACACGGCTCGATCCGCGTTTGACTCATCTGCCGTCTGACAAGCTCGGGCCATTTGTAAAACTTTCCGATGGGAGCATTATGGCGATCGATAGCGATGCGACTTTTGTGAGCGCTGATGGCGGAGTGACATGGTCCGATCCGCGACCGTTGACCGGTGCTTTGGAGAAGAACATCAAAGTGAGTAATGAGCGGGCATTATTTCGCACAAAAGACGGGAGTATTATTGCTGCATTCATGAATTTGAACGAGCGAAATTGGACCTGGGAAAACGAGCTCCATGACGCGCCAGGAGCAATCTTGCCGACTTACGTGATGCGGAGCACCGATGAAGGCATCACGTGGAAAAATGTGCAAAAGCTGCATGACGCCTGGACTGGAGCCATTCGTGATATGATTCAGACCACGGATGGTCGGATTGTTTTCACAGCGATGAAGATGCTCCACGATCCGGGGCGGCACACGGTTTTGACCTATTCATCTAATGATGATGGGCAAACATGGAGGGCGAGTAACTTGATCGATCTTGGAGGAAAAGGTCATCACGGCGGAGTCACCGAGCCCAGTTTAACTGAACTGAAAGACGGCAGGCTGTGGATGTTGATCCGGACCAATTGGGGTGAGTTTTGGTCCGCGTATTCCTACGACGGTGGAAAATTCTGGAGGACGATCCAACCTTCGGGAATTCCTGCGAGTTCCGCGCCGCCAATGCTGCGACGGTTGGCGAGTGGGCGTTTGGTCTTGATCTGGAATCGAAAATTTCCCGATGGAAAAACCGAATGGGAATTGAGCGGCGGAGATGGGCTCTGGTCAGAAACTCCGGTGAGCAATTTTCGCGAAGAGTTGTCGATTGCCTGGTCGCAGGATGATGGGAAAACATGGACCAAGCCAGAGGTGATTGCCCACAATCGGGAAAGCTCTGCTAAAGGCAGCAAGCGATGGCTTTCCTATCCTTATCTTTTCGAAGTCAATCCCGGTGAGCTTTGGTTGACGACGATGCAAGGTGGGCTCCGCGCAAAATTGTATGAGCGGGATTTCGCCGATCAAGTCGTGATTGCATTTGGCGATTCAACAACGGCAACGCGAGGTGCGCTCAAAATCTACGCTCAGCGGCTCGAAGTGGCTTTCCCTGCTGAATTTAATCATTAATGCCGGAATAGGCGGACACAATACGGAAAACGCTCGTGCTCGGCTTCAGAAGGATGTTCTCTCAAAAAATCCCGATGTGGTGATCATTCAGTTTGGAATCAATGATGCGGCGATTGATGTGTGAAAAAATCCACCGGCGAAGAATTCACGGGTTTCCTTGGAGCAATACCGGGAAAATCTACGGCACTTCGTGGAACAGTTGAAAGGGAAGAACTGCGAGATCATTTTGATGACGCCAAATCCGTTGCGATGGACGGCGAAAATGAAGAAGATGTATGGAAAGCCACCCTATGAACCAGAAAATGCGGATGGGTTTAATTTACGCTTGAAACTTTATGCGCAGAAGATGCGGGAAGTGGCAAAGGCTGAGAAAATTGAGTTGCTGGATATTTACGAAGCATTCGAATCGTTCGGAAAAAAAGACGGCCAGTCAGTCGATGGTTTGTTGCTCGACGGAGTCCATCCCAGTGAAAAAGGACACCAGTTGGTTGCAGATCTATTGAAAGAAAAGATAAATGAAGTCCGCAAGTAAGACGGAGTATTATTTGATTCCGAGCCACGACTCAGCCCTCCCAATTCTAGCTGGACCGAGCCCAGCTAAGAGTCCTTGAAAATGCAAATCGCAGTCAATTCGAAACAAAAGCAAACGATTGGATGGACCGCTCTACTCGTAGCCGTTTTATTTGGTGCATCGTTTTGGATATGGACTGAGAATCGGATGCCATTGCCTAATCTCGTTCTCAAACGCATCCATGAAAATGCCTCCGAACCGCTCAAAACTCTCCACCATTGGCGATGGGAAATTCTCCAACGAGAGATTCGGGAAGAGACTGAAAAACTTGAAATTACCGGTGCAACTTGGCGTAATCGGGAGCACTGTTTTGTTATTGGGTTTGGAAAAGACGGAAAAATTCGCTGGGTTGAAAAACCGGATGCGACGATATTAGGCGGCCGATTACTGTCCATTCCGAGCGGTTCCGTAAATTAGCTGGCTGGTCAAAAATATACTTTTGACAACAGAATTCACCCCTCGCTTTTCTGGGACCAATCTTACTTCGTCTGCGGCCATACAGGAAATAATATCGATTTGGGTGTTACTACTAGCCAAATTGCAACTAACGGTGATAAATTGATGTTATTTTCGGACGTGCCCCTTGGGGGTGGTCCAACAGGACTGCTCGTTTTGTTTTTCGATGAGAAGTTGGGAATGAAGCCAATCGTCCTCATTTCAACTTTTTAAAAATCCGGTCCGCCACTAATTTGGAAAGCATCACATTCCCTTCGGGCTTGAAACCCCCTGATTAGTAGCGAAATTATCTGAATGTCAGATATCACTTCCACTGTGCCTGTGATCGACTCTCCAGGCAGGTTACCTAAATTCTTTAACCGGGACACGGTTTTTGTTGCCAATTTGCTGGCGCTTTTTTTGGTAATGAAGAGGAAACCAAAATGCTGGCGGACGAGGTCGGTGAAGTCGATTCATACGGAGGCCGATTGATTCCGATTATTGATATCCTTTTTGGTGAAAAGAATAATCCTGCAGATCCACAATCTTCGCCGGATCGACGTCCCGATACAAAATTCTTTAAAGAGCAATAACCAATTTTCACGACAAGATGTCGCGAATGACATTCCCCTTTTCGATATCCAAACGCTTGTGGCCGGGAACTTCCAGCGCGTGGTGATTTATCCCTAATTGATGCAGAATGGTGGCGTGTACATCGGTCACATATTGAGGGCTTTCGGCGGCGTGAAATCCCAGCTCGTCCGTTGCTCCGTGGGTCAGTCCACCTTTGATACCACCCCCGGCCATCCAACAACTGAATCCGTAGGGATGATGATCGCGGCCATTCGAGCCTTGGGTCCCGGGCGTTCGTCCAAACTCCGTCGCAAAAACCACCATCGTTTCCTCAAGTAGTCCCCGCTGTTTCAAATCCTTCAATAAGCCCGCGATCGGCCGATCGACTTGCATGGAAAGCTCGCCATGTTTCGCTTTTAAATTCGAATGTTGGTCCCATGCACCAGCCGCCCCGTCTCCGTGCATGATCTGGATGAATCGTACGCCTTTTTCCACAAAGCGCCGCGCTGCCAGTAGTTGCTCTCCAAATGGCTTCGTTTCTTTTTGATCCAGCCCGTAGAGCTGTTTGGTCGGCTCAGATTCCGTATCGAAATTGATGACCCCTGGTACGGCAGTCTGCATTCGATAAGCCAATTCGTAGGACTTGATCCTTGCGTCCAGAGCCGCGTCGTTCGGATAGCGTTGCGAGGTCAAATGATTCAGCCGATTGACCAAACCAAACCCGAGTCGCTGTTCTTCCGGTGAAATTCCGCCCGCTTCCGGCTTTGCGAAATCGAGGGGATTCTTCGGATCAATCTTCAACTTCACCGCATCGTAGGCTGGCCCCAGGTAGTGCCCGTCTTTCTTGTCGAAGAAGCGCGGCCCCATCGAAATGAATTGGGGTAGATTTTCATTAAGCGTTCCGAGACCGTAGTTCACCCACGCTCCGATCGTCGGCCCGGGTGGATCGAGGCGATGTTTCCCGCTGTGAAATTGAACCTGCGCTCCGTGATTGTCATCCGTTGTCCACATCGAACGCAAGACCGCAATGTCATCGACGCAGGAGCCAATATGCGGAAACCAATCGCTCACTTCAGTCCCACTTTGACCGTATTTTTTAAACCCGACCTGAAGGGGATA
>Ga0307488_10004902_pt1 | contig 11107 bp, 11 predicted proteins | sample SB02metaG_FD_202248 | JGI IMG/M metagenome (GOLD analysis project Ga0307488, IMG submission 202248) | Sea-ice brine microbial communities from Beaufort Sea near Barrow, Alaska, United States - SB 0.2 | ecosystem: Environmental > Aquatic > Marine > Coastal | place: USA: Alaska | collected...
TATTAATTAGCTCGAATAGGGTGCGTACTTTCTCTTCAAGTACAGAGATTCTCGCCCCTATTTCTGCTTTCCAAGTGATAGCTAAAAACACCACGAACAAAAGCCCTGAGATAATCTCCCAGAAGTTAATGATGAAGTTTTCCATTTAGAGTGTTGCTGCGTGTGCATCAATCTTAGCTTGAGCATCTGCCGTTGGTTGGTCATCTTTAAACAAAGTTTTCATCCACTTTTTAACCCTTTTCATAACACCGTTATCTCCATCTACACTTTTATTAGCTTGTAATCTGCCCATCATTAGAACGTATTCGTTATTGTTCCAAAGCTCTTCATAGGCTTCCTGTTTAAGAAAGGGAAGTGTGTCAGATTTAGAGTCGCTTGTTCTCTCGTTGATGTAGGCTATATATTTATCTTTCCACCCGTCATAAACATCTCCACGATAGTTAGCATCTATAACTGCTTTCTGTTCGTCTAAATCTAAATCATCAAAGACGGTTACCTTTGCTTTAGTTTCGTTTATCTTAGCGTTCATAGCTTCGATAGGAGTCATAGCAGCATACTCACCTGTCTGACCTACTCCAGCGGTAGCAACACCTACAGTGTCCTCATACCAGCCTGGACGATAGCCTTCTTTCTCTACTAAGAATTTCTGTAGCTCGTTTAAAGGACCGTAAGTTGCTTCCACTTGGTCAATAGCTTCTTGACCTGTAAATTCTTGAACATTAGAAAAAGTAGCAGGTGGTGTATTAGCCCATATATTTCCAGTTACCCCTGCCGTACTTGTGTCTACTACATTGTCTGCTCCAAAAGCCTCAGAGAAAATAGACGGTAAAGAAACTTCCTTATCTCTGTAAGAATCAATCTCTCTGGCTAACTCACTCAAGGTAGCAGTGTCTGCTCCAGCAGCAGCTAGGTCAGTGTATTCTTCCTCAAGTGCCTTTATTATTTCCTTATCGGTAGGTTTCTCACCTACAGTCATAACTATATCGTCTAATTGAATGGTATTCTGTGGGAGGTTAGACTCTTGTTGCCTTTTCTTTTCAGCCTCTTTCTGTAGTTGCTCTCTAGATGCCATATCATTACTACCATAGTCAAACAATTCACGTCTTGCTTTTCCTGTTTCAGCTTGACTCAACAGCCTTCTCTCTTCGTTTTCTTGTCTGTCTAGAGATATGTTACCTTCTAATAACCTAGCTCGTTCTCTCCTAGCTTTTTCTAGGTTAGTAGTATAGTCATACTGATCCGTAGCCATAAACAATCCACCACTAACGGGCATATTGTTTTCCTCTTCTTGTCTAATTCTGTCCGCTATTCTTAATTGATTCTCTCGCCAAGGAGAAAGAGCTTCAGGGACAATCGCCATTGTTTGTTCTCTAGTTAAAGCATCACCGCCTTGACCTAAAACACCTCCGCTGTTTGCACCAGCATCCTGTTGAAGAGTGTCTGCTGCTGTTGTTGTTAGTTCCTTAAGCTGCTTATCAATGATAGAACTTCTTGTCTCAGGTTGAGGTGCCTGAGTAAATAGACCTGCTTGTGCCTGTGTACCCGGTATAGGAAACCTAGGACTAAAAGGTTCAAGAGATGCTTGTGCCTGTGTACCCGGTATAGGAAACCTGCTTCTCATTTCTGCTTCAGGTGCTACCCTAGTAGGTGTTTCACCGCCTCTTATACTACTGAGACTGTTAGTACGCATAGCTTCTTCTCTCGAATGTAACCGTCTTTCTCCGGGTTTACCACCTATACCTAATGCTTTTAGTCTTTCTGTAATTGTAGGCATTATTGTTCAGTCTCCTCAAAACCTTGTTGTGCTGTTTCGTAAAAATATGATGGAAGTAACTCGGTAAATGTTCCTATAAAAGTTTTTAAATCTGTTGGTTTTTCAAAAGACATATCATAAAGTTTTTTGTTTTTAGTTAGGTCTTTCATCATTTCTTCTAATTGCTGTACTCCTTGAGGGTCTAAAAGTAACTTCTCAATAGCTTCATCAGTTTTGTTTTTTCCTGCAGCAACTTGAAATCTTGAAAGAAGCCTAACTCCTTTTTGAAAAGTTGAAGAAATTCGATCTCTCCACGTTGAAGCTAAGTAAGGTATGTCCATACCAGGAGCAATTCTAGCAAATATATCTAACTGTTCATCAGACACTTTACCTGATACTTTAGAAACGTCTGCTAACTGTATAGCGTCACTAATTTTTGCTATGCTTTTTACTTGGTCTATATATTTTGGACCAAACAATTTAGAAACTACGGCTCTATTTGAAGGTTTGATTAAAAATTGATACATACCATCACCGTTTTTTCTAGCTATATTAAATAACTCTGCTCTAACAGTATTTATAATTTTTTGTTGTGTATCCGGTGCAATATCTTCTAAGTTTTTAAAAAATTTAGTTATCTGTTCGTTATTACCTATCATCTGACTTGTTATCGTGTTGTAATCTGGACCAAGTTCAGGGTTTTTTAACAAATAATTATTTACTACTTGAGCGTCTACAGCTTTAGCTGTATTGTCTAATGCTTCTCTTTGTAGTTTTAACGCAGAGTCATCAACCAAAGCGACATTTAACTCTTTTCTTAATCCAGGTATTCTATCTATAACTTCAGCTTTACTGTTCATGTATTTTTTATAAGCTGCTGGGTTTAATACACCGTCTTTAAAAACTTTCTGGTACATTTCAGACATCAATGCAGTCTTAGCTACATCTAAACCTTCTTTACCAACCGCACCAATAAAATCATCAAGACTTTCTGCATTTTTAACAATAACAGGAGCTACATCTTCTGCATATTTTTTAGCTGTTATGTCTTTAATACCTTGTTCCCCAAAAGGAACACCTACTTTTTCGTAATATAGCTTGTCAAGATCAGCTAGTTTTTTACTAAAGTCTCCTGGGATTCCTTTTCTAGCTGCTTCAAAAATTGATTTAAGTTTTAATAATTTTCTAGCTGTATCAGAACCTGGTGCAGCACTTGCAATTTCTTTATTAATGGCTTTTTTAAGACTTTCTACTTGGTCAAAAGGAACATCTTTATATATTCTTTTACCTGTTTCTTTATTTATCTGAGGACCCCAGTATCTTCTTATTTTTACTTCTGCTTTAGTACCGACACCAAAAATATCTCTAAGATTGTTTCTTTTAATAAAATTGTGAATGTTTCTGACATTATTAGCTGGCATTTTTATCTTGTCAGCCCTAGCTTCTTTTAATAGAGCTTCGTAACCTACTCCGTTTTCTTTTTTTGCTAATGCCTGTTTAGCCGTAACTAAGTTTTCTATAGCTAATCCTATTGTTGCTTTGTCATCAGCTACTTCAAAGCGTTGTCGTAACTCTTGTATTTTGTTGTCTATAGTTATAATCCTATCAGCCCTAGTTGCTTGTTCTTCAGCTATCTTAGGAGCCATAGCAATATTAAACACAGCGTACTGAGGACCAAACAAATCATGAGCTTTAGAATCTATAAGTGCAGAAAGCCTAAAAACTTCTTCTTGTACTTCTGCTTTAAAACTAGGATTTTGTTTAGCTCTTCTAAGAACTTGACTTCTTAATACAGAATTGTCCGACATACTGACCAACAAAGGAAAACTATCTGTTCCAATCAACGGACCAAGTTCTTTAAAATCGTCTGCTACTTGTTCCCAGTTATCTAAGTTTTTTTCGTTTGCTGCGAAGTCTAACAATCGTTTAGCAGCTCCTGAAGAATAAGCTGCAACTGCTGCTGTTGGGTTGTCTTTATGATTTTTATATTTACCCCACATTTGTCTAACATAACCATAACCTGTTTTTGCTACGTTTCTTAAAAGACCTGAAGAAGCTATAGACGCACCTCCACCTACCAGACTACCTGCAACTTTACCACCTGTTCCTGTTTCTTCTCCAGTAACTGCTTTTTGAAATTCTTCGCCTAAAGTACCTCCTACGTCCATTCCAACACCTAGGTTAAACAAAGTAACTGAATCAGCAGCAGACTTTTTAATAACAGCTTTTGTTCCGGTTTGTGCTAATACTTTTAAAGCACCCAGTCCAACGTAATTTAGAGGATCAGCAGCAGCTTCTATACCTGACCCTACAAATTGTGTAAGATATCCTGAGTTTTCAGGAGCAGCCATTTCAGGTTCAACTCCAGTGTAAGGAGTCAAAGCATTAAACATTCGATTGTAGTTGTTACCAAAACGATCTACTATTCCCCCATATTCAGGGGCAGCTTCTCCAGTAACAGCAGCTTTTACAATTTCATAAGGTCTTTTTATAAAAGGATCAAGAAAAAAGGTATCAATAGCTGATTCACCTATAGCTAAACCTGAACTAAAACCTCTTTGTGCTTTTTCTAAAAAGTATTGTGGTAGTCCTTCAGCAGCTCCTTGAGTGCCTCCTTGCATAACAGAAAATAACTTAGCACCTTCTTTTTTAACTTCCTCATCATCAAAACCTTCTTCACCGTCAAATTCATAGACGTTTCCATCAGGTGCTGCATATTCGTAAGTTACAGTGGTAGAGTCGGTAGAAGATTCATTGTTTAGTTCAGAAAATAACCGAGCACCTTCTTTTCTAACTTCCTCATCATCAAAACCTTCTTGACCGTCAAATTCATAAACGTTTCCGTCAGGTGCTGTATATTCATAAGTAGCCATTAATCAACCTCCGGTCATTGTTACACTTCTGTTGTTACCACTTTTCGTATCAGCTGACGGGGCGTTTGTTGTTTTTGGTCTTAATCCTTTACCCCAAGACCCTCCACCTTCACCTGTGTCTTTCGTGTTTAGATATTTTTCAGCAGCAGGGCTTAAATTAATGTCTGGAAGAGCAGCGTTAATGTAATCTACAGGAATCATAGTAGCGAATTGCGTAGTAAACCTAAATTTGTCTTCTTTATATCTCTCATTAAAAATTACTTCCATAGCATTAAGAACGTCTTCTTTAAATTCATTAGTTGGTTCGCTTGCGGTTCCAGTTATAAATTGATTTATAGAACTAACTACTCTTTGAGGAAAACCACCTGCAGAGGCTACTCTTTTGACTTCTGCTTCTGTAAGACGACTATCTCCAGTTGCTTTGGCTAAAAAGTTGTCTAAAGCTGCTTGAGCAGTAGGGTTTTTACCTTTTATAACTAATTTTAAATTAGCTCTTGCTTGTCTTACTGACTGTAAACTGTTACGGGTGTCTTCATTGACTTTTTGTACTACATTGTTAAAAGAAGCTATATCTTTTATATCAAGAGCACCTTTAGAAGTTGCTTTAGCTAACTCAACTTCGTAGTCTTTTTGTTGCGTTTCTAAAGCGTTCTGACGGTCTTTAAAATACAAGGCAGCTTCTGGCATATCAGCTTCCGAAAACCGCTGTGCTAACGTAGCTAATTGACCTGAATCATTTAAATCTTCGATACCGATATCAGACATGATTTGCCTAGATTTGATAGATTGTGCTAGTCGTGGATCAGCCATAGGAGCACCCCCAAACATACCACCAATACCACTGGCTATGTTGTAACCAGATTGATAGAACTGCTGTGCCAACGGGCTTGACTGCATAGACAAGTTTTGTTGTAACTGCTGTTGTTGTTGCTGTTTCATTGATTCTTGCTGAGAATACATCAACTCTTCAGCAGTAGGACCAAATAAAGATGCGATTGAACTGGCCATTATAAAGTACCTCCTATTCCTGGTATCCTGTAATCTAGAGGCATTGAAGTCCTTGGGACTGGTGGTGGGTCATTACGCCCTGGGTTGTAGATGTCAAGCATCATTTCTCTGTTTGCATAACCTTGTCCTGCTTGTGCAATACCCGCCCCTAAACCAGCTCCAGCAGCTGCTCTAGCCTGTGCCGCCTGTGATTGTAGATTACTCGCAGCGTTCTGACCTAACATCATCATGTTACCTGCGTTAGTATTAGCTGTAGTAACTTGTTGACCTAACGCTGTACCAATATCCATAGCTCCTCTTGCTGTATTCTCAAGGTTCTGAGCAGTCTGGAACTGAGATTGGAAAGGTTCTAATGCAGCTTGTTGCATTCCGTAACCTGTTCCGAGTAGACCTGCGCCTTGACCAAACAAACCAGCAGCTTGTCCTGCTCTGTTCATAAACGTCTGATCTACGTTAGCAAGTAACTGTGCGTCTCTACGGTTGCGTGATTCAGCAAACGCCTGTAAGTCAGGATTACCACCAGCACCTACACTCAGACCACCACGACCACGACCAAACACACCAGCAGACAACCGCTGTTCTGCCTCTAGGTCATAAGGACGTAACAGAGCTTGTTGCTCTGCCATGATTTGTTCTCTGCTCTGTGGCATCTCTTGCTGACCTAGAGCAAACAAACCTTGTGCAGCTTGTTGGAACTGTGGTTGATAAGCTCCCGCTTGTTCAGCTTGTCCAAGGCTGCTACCATAGATTCTGCTTAACTGATCTTGAAGACCAACTAGTTCATCAGACCCTTGATAGTTATAACCAGTTAAGCGGTCATTAGTAAACTCAGGGGTAGCAGAACCAAACCGAGTAGTAATACCTACTGGTCTGAACCGTGCTTCTTCGGCAGCTATACGAGCAGCTTCAACCTGTGCGGCACCTTGCCTGTCCATTGCTCCAGCAGCTGACTTAGCTGCTTTGTTTTGCATGTAACCACCAACTACTGTACCTCCCACCTGTGCTGCTACGGGATTAGGCATTTTCAAACTCCTTTATGTAATCTTCAAAATTCTCACCATACATCTTAGCAACGTAAGCACTAGCTTCAGCAGCAACTGTATAACCATATAATAATCTAACTACTTCTAAAACAACATCGTAATAAGCCGCTCTCCACATGTATGCTTTATTGAAATGTTCTTTTGAATCTTCTAATTTATTAGCACCTATCCACTTCAAAACCATATTAGACATGACGGGTAACAAAGAATAAGAATAAGCAAGAAAGAAAGGATTAGACGGCATCTTAACTAAGACTTGATAAATAACCTTTTCTTTTTCTTTGTCTGGAGAAGCATCTTTATCTCTCCAATCATCTAAACCTTGTATTACATCCCAGTAATCAAGCAACCATTCTTTAGCATCTGGGGTTAAACCAAGATTGTCAAAGTGTGTATTTAAAATAGTATTCATTAAGCTGTACGTTTCCACATATGAACTACGATGTACGGTTGTAAGTTTTTACCTGTTGCTGACTCACCTGCATTATCTACTGTTGTATCTACAGTAATTCCTGTTGTATTTGTACTTGTTGTTCTAGTTGTATATAAATAGTTTAAAGGAATTGCATTACCTGAAGCTATTGTTGAAGTGTTACTTACTGTTACAGTGTGGTTGTGACCCGGATCAGTAACAATAGATGCAGCTGTGTGGTTATGTAAAGGAACAATAGCGTCTTTAGTACCACCAGTTTCCTCAACAGTATCAAAGTCTGTGTCACCTGCATTAAGACCTACGGGTACTTTACCTGCACCAAACGCTGTCCATGTACCAAAGCCTAATAACGTAGCTGGGTTAGTAGCAACAGTAGCGTTCATGTAAATAGAACCGACTGGGTATGCACCAATTAAAGCAGCTTGTACAAAAGCAGTAGAAGCTACTTGTGTACTAGATGTTCCTGCGCTCGCTGTAGGAGTGTTAGGTGTTCCCGTAAATGTAGGACCATCTAGATTAGCTTTAGATTGGATAGCAGCAGCAATAGCGTTATACTCTGCGTCAATCTCTGAACCTTTAATAATTTTATTTGGATCACCAGATGATAGTCCATCTTTCTGTGCAAAGTTAGTTGCTTTTGTATAGTTACTCATGCTTGTCCTTAAATTGTTTTACCTGCTTTAACATATATATCTATCTTTTGTATTGACAAAGGAGCAGTGTTTATATCTGCTTCAAAACCTAACTGCATAATAGAACCAGAACCACCTAAGTTTGACTGAACTTCTTCTAACACTAGACCACTAGAGTATTCTGCAATAGCATACTCACCAATACCGTATTGAAATACTATTCCTGTTCTCAGTTGTTTAGTTATAGAACGGTATGAGTTGATATAATCAAAGCCATACTTTAAAGCTACGTTCTGTCCAATACCACCAACAACTACAAAGTTAGCTTTCTTTAAAAACTTTAATGCAGTAGGCGCGCCTAAGTCAAAGAAGTTGGTGTAATACCTAAGTCTGTATGTAGCTGCATCGTCTGCAAATCCAAAGTACTTACCTATGTAACCTTCTTTACCTATAAATAAATCACCTTCATAAGTAACGTGTAACGCTGAAGGCTCGATACCATCCCAGATAGTTACGCGTGCTGCTCCATTCTCTAGTCTGCCTCTTAGATCAAAACAATATACATATTTAGAAGTAGGTAAAGTTAACAGATAGAAAGCATCTTTAGGATAGTAAGTAGCTTTAATCTTTTCTTTGTTGGTTTCTGACTCTACAAAAGATACTAGCTCATCCCTAACATTAAATGAAATGTCGTTTATAGGTGCTGACTTTTCTTGGATAACCCTTGAAATACTTCTTACACCCGTCTCAGACAAAAACATAATGTCTGTGCCTGTATTAACAACACTGTCTCTAGCAATACAACCTACGTTTACAATTAAATCAGCAAGTACTAATTGAGTTACGTCAATAGGGTTAGAATAAACAGCAATGTTTCTTTTACCAAAGATAATTAAGAAACCATTGTGCGCTGCAACACTTACTATCTCGTCACCATTAGGAAACACATCAATCAACGATAAGTAACCTGAATCACCTGTTGATAAATTAGTACCGTCTAGTAACGCACTAAAATATAATGTTTGTTTATCGTTAGTAATATCAGCCCACCATGTCCTACCGTAAGCGCCTACAACCACGTTAGGTTTAAAGTCACTAGCAGAAGCATAGTTACTAGGTTTTGTTCCTACACCAGTAGCTGTAAGTATGTTAAAACCATAAGCACCTGTATGTGCGTGTTCGTTTCCAAGCTGATGATAGACTAAAGGTAAATGCCCCGCTTGTGCAAAGTAAGCATGAGGACTAGCAGTTGGTCCTTCACCAAATACAATACTAGCACCCATCCATTCGTTAGCTGTAATACTGTAAGAAGTTGTACCTGTTCCTGGTGCGTCAGCTACTGTACCGTTAACAGCAGTAACTAAAGAAGCAGAACCGCCTGCGCGTGTAAATAATTTATTGTTACCACCTGCAAACGTAACATCAGGGTTAGGAAGGTTATACAAGAACTCTACTTTGTTAGAAGCTAAATCAGAGTTTAAAGATGTGTTTACTTTATTCCATCCTCGCCTAGCTCCGATCCTGCCAAACTTGTCAATCACACAGTTGTATGCTTCTAGTGCATACCCAGACGAAAGATCAACACTACTCTCTTGGGTGTTAACTCCAAGAAAACCCGGTGCTGATATCGAAGAAGACTGTAGCTGACCTGACATTATACTGATGTCCAGATGTATTGATCGTTCTGTCTACTCTCTGCCATAGCAATATGGTCTGATAAAGACGTAGCTGCTAGTGCAGTAGCTTCTTGTGATGATAAACCACCGTCTTCACCGCGCTCTGCTACAGCCATAGCATAAGCATATTTAACTACAGGCTCAGAAGGTACAAAGATAGTTGTAGAAGCGTCTGTTAATTGAGGTTGTGGTTTGTAAAGGTTAAAATAAATATTCTGTATGCCATCAGGAATAGGATACAAATCTACTTGAGTGTCTCCGTTAACATCTACACCGTTAAAGTTATAATAAGTAGGTTGTCCTTTTTGTGGAGTACCGTTTAATAATAACTGGTTCATTTGACTAGAAGTTTTAGGCTCAAGAAAATAATCTTGTTCAGCGTGGACAACATCCATAACTCTAAATCGTTGCCCAGAACTTGTTAACACATAGTTAAACAGATCATTAGCAGTAGTAACCGTCAGTGTTTCTGTCAATACGTTCCATTGAAAAGAATCTTCTACGAATCTTTTAGCATCATTGACAAACGTACTGATTAACTTAGAGTATGGAGTATCTGTTGGAGCAGTTACCTCATCTTCTCTAAGCCTTACCAGTACGTTGTTTACACTCTCTAAATAATTCATTCTTATCCTCTAGCTTTCTTCTTCGCAGTAGCTGAAAGATCACCGTAATGATACAAAGGTTTACTGGTTGCTGTATGTGACTTGTTAGTATGTAACTTACCATCAGGCATTTTGTGATAGTTACCTGACCAAGTTTTTCCTTCTTTTAAGTAATGCTTTACACCTTTAGCCATTATTTCTTAGGCTTAGGTTTTGGTTTAGGCTTAGGTTTATATCCGTACATTGTTGTCTCCTATGAATGAAATTGAGTTGCTAATGCTGGTTTTAAATTCATACTAACCATGTAAGTTATAGAGCTGCTTGTGCCGCTATTCTTTACTCTTAGTATGTCGTTTTCTTTTAAATCTATCTGTAATTCGTTTAGTAATAAATACTCACCGTTTGTAGACTGTAATGATTTAGCGTGAGCTAGTGGGTACTCTGTTGTTGTAGCGCTATCATACCAATACAAGTCAGCATCTTCGTTACCAGCACTAGCTAAGATATAAATCATGTGTATCTCAGCAGTGTTCTTTGCTGGGACAGTGTACATATCAACCTTTGTGTTAGCGTTTGTTCTTGTTATTACGGCTGTTACGTTTCTTGCCATGAATTAATCTCTCTATTGAGTTGACAAAGCCTGTCCATATTTCTTGTGGGCTTGGTAGTAACCAACCTAGAACCAATAACAATAAATACCACATAGGTACGTTAGTGTTATTCTGAACTAGACTGTCTACCTTTGATGTGTTAATGCTGGTGTCAGTTTCTTTCTGACTTACATTAACATTCTCACCTTCGATCTTGGTGTTCTGCTGATTAGCAACTGCTTGCTGTGTGTTCTCTTTACCTACTTGAGCATTGGCGTTTACACTAGTTCCTGACTTACCTGGCATTACAGCTTTAACTAGTCCTAATGCGGTACATCCTTGTAGAAAAAATATACCACAAATGACTAGTAAAGTCAAGCGTTTAATTACAATCTCCTAGCAAGAATATCAATAATCCAACCTAGACTAGCACCTAGTATCAATAACAAAGCACCAGCACCTTTCCATTTAGTTACTGCTTGAGACATTTCTCT
>Ga0307488_10004903_pt1 | contig 11106 bp, 10 predicted proteins | sample SB02metaG_FD_202248 | JGI IMG/M metagenome (GOLD analysis project Ga0307488, IMG submission 202248) | Sea-ice brine microbial communities from Beaufort Sea near Barrow, Alaska, United States - SB 0.2 | ecosystem: Environmental > Aquatic > Marine > Coastal | place: USA: Alaska | collected...
GTCGTAAGCTCATGGGGTTTAGGTGGCACGGAATATACCGATAAACAGGTAAGTATATACAATGGAGAACAATCTTTTTGTAATAACCTTGGTTCGTACGCATTTAACTATTCCACGGATTGGTATTACAAAGTACCTATATGTGTATATTCTGCAGCAGAAGAATTGATTTCAAAGTTACCAACTGGTAACGTCATGTTTTTCACCACACATATCACACAGACACTCAAACAGAGATATACTAAACCAGAAACTGGATGTCTAAAAGAACCCAATGGTATAGAGGATTGTATAGAAGAAATGGGTCAGTGTATACACTCTACGTCAGCCAACTTCCTCTCAACGGGTATAGAGGATAGTATTTTTGCGTTCAACCACTATTATGACTCTTCTGTAGAGTCTGGTCCCAAACCAATCACATATATCAGAAAACCAGGTTCAGATGAAAATTTGTATACCTTCGAAGAAGGTAGTTCCATACGTTTAAAAATATCTGAATGGTTAGATATAGCGGGTATTGATCTCGATAAACCATTAAACGAACAAGTATCTGAAGGTGCGGCAACACAGGTATCAGGATTTAATGGGGCTGGACAGGATATTGATAATTACCCATACGTAAGAACAAGTGGTGTAAGATTGAATATTAAAATTAAATATCATAATTATGACTTACATACGGATAAAACAAATATCGGTAAAAAGGATATATATGCCATAGTTAACGTTGAGCCAAAATTGGGGTGGTTTTCGAAAGGTGATGAAATATACTACAAACAGTTACCAAACGTCACAATATTTGATATAAACAACCCTGTTAATTTAACAACGGGACAACCAAATGGTATATATACAGACTTCTACAGGTACGGTGTTTTAATTGATATCCAACAAAGTGGATTAGTAGGTGAAGTCAATTACGTATTTGTTTTACTCCAATTAACATCGGGTTTGGTTCTTTTGGGTGTCGCTTCATCGGTTGTTGGGTTTATTGCTAAATACTTAATGGGCGAGGTATCACCAATATACAAAAGCATTATACAGGAAGAGTTTGACGTTGCTAAGGAAGCTGCGCAATATGCCGCTCAAGCCTGTGTAGCATCAAAGGTATTCAAAGAAGCCGACGAAAGTGGGGAAGGTGATTTAGACTTCGAAGAACTCAGAAATCTTGTTAGGTCGTGTTTCTCCAAAAACTTTCTGGAAAGATCTGAAACGGATAGTGATATTAGTGAAGGTGTATTCACTGAAGCCGATATCATGTCTATGACATTATATTTGATGCGTGCGGCTGATGAAAATCTTAATGATAGAATCTTATACAAAAATGAAAAATCATTACCAGAATTACAGAGATCTAAGATTTCTTTACATCAATGGCAGGAATTATGTGTCGCGGGCGTATTCGAACGAAATGAGATGCAATCTATAATAAATTCAAACTCTTTTCTAAATAAAATAAAGTAAAATATAGAATTATTTATCATTATTGAATAATCATAAAAAATACAATATCCATTTTTATATACGGAATCAAATTTCGTATATAAAAAGGTTTGTTTACCGTCTTCTAGACATTATCATAGTGTATTATATATTAAAACATGCTATTTTTTAATTAGTTTATTTTTCATTACATTAAAAGCACCGGAACTTATACCGGTATAAATTATAAATTTTAGTATACATACTACCTATGCATTATTATCTTCATCAACCATATCGGCCCAATTGTTTGCACCAACACCGGTATCACCGGAATCACCGGGGTCGTGAGGTTCGGTATTTTCATTATCGATTGCAATTTGTAAACGTTCTTCCAAACTTAACTCTTTATCAGATATACATACAAATTCGTCTTCAAGCATCTCTTGATCGAATATATCACCGTGACTCAAACATAAATCACAAGGTGTAGTAGGTTTTTCACCCGGGTCGTGATTGTGCATAGGTGGTTTAACCTTCTCTTTCTTAGCAGATTTACGTTTCCTTACAGTCACGGGTTTAGTAGGTTTTTCCACGTTTGTATCCGTAGAAATATCACCAGTTGTAACGATATTTGGTTTAGTATTTGCCATATTCGCGTGTTGTTTACACGTGTCGTGACCTTCAATACAATATTTTTTACATTGGATACCTTTCTTTGTTAAACATTTACAATAGATACGCGTCTCCACAATTACACTTTTCTTAACCTTTGGTTTTGGAAGTGAATTTACAATTTCTTTATTATTTTTATCATATTCCACCAGTGATTCAGATACGTTATCCAATTTATTGTGAAGGTCCAAAATTTCCTTAGTTGATTCATCTTGTTCCCTTCTCATAATATCAACTTTACCCGTAAGGTACTCAACCTTTTCATTAAGTTTCTCATTTTGTGTCATGAGTTTACCGAACTTCTCAACAAGAGATTTTACAAGATCGTTGGTGACAAGTTGTGATTTATTACTTTTATCAATGTGTGTGTTGTTAGCTCGCATAAGTTCAACGAGAACATTTTCAATAGAATCGGACATGTTTGTTTTTATTAATTCTTAACTTTATTTTTTAAACCAAATAAACTTAGGTTTTCTTTAAACTAACTTATTATTATATTTAATTTGCAAAATTAGTAATCGTACCTGGTGCTGATATTCCATCATTTGTATGGTATGAAGAATACTTTTTATTACTATTTACAGGATTCCAAGCACATAAATTAGATCTTACACACGCTTCAGGAGTTAGTTTACCGGCACATTGTCCCACAATTCCTTGGTATACTTGCATGGGGATACCACTTGGTTTAGGTACTACGTCACATGTACCTGCTCTATATTTAAAACCCGTTTCGTCATATTTATCAGTGTTATTCAAACGAGTTTTTTTGTGTGCATTTATACACGCTGGTGAAGTGTGTGTTCCAGTATTGAGAAAATTTGCTTTTTTAAAGAAACATGTATTAGCATTCATTGTATAACCTATACACCCGTCCGTTTCGTAACATTTTTTCGCACATACCTGTTGTTTTTCATTGTTATTTCCACCACCGTTAGAACTATGTGGAAGGTCGTTGCCACAAACACCCCCGTGTGTCGATTGGAAAAAATATTGAAGATTGTCACCACCGCCACCCATTACCATATTCTGACCATTCGAATCCGTAACAACTAGTCTACCCACGTCAGATATTAATAATTTATATGGTTTCACACCGGTATTAGTAGATATCATTTCCTTTTTTATATTACCACCGGCCAAATCTTTTTTTGAACTGAACGATAACGCCGCGTAGGTTTCATTATTGTATCGAGGGCGCATTACAATCTGTCCATCCTTAATTGTAATACCACCCGTTGTACCCGATAACCACATATCACCTTTATTATCACTAGACCCAGAACCCTTGTAAACAGCGAAATTACCATCGGTTTGATAAATAGCAAAGAATTTTTTATTTGGTGAGACGAAATCTGTACCTTGACGAACAGTTTCGTTATTTCCCGCAATTAAAGACGCACCGATTAAATCACACTGAGCTAACCAATATTCTTCTGTAGACATTTCGCTCTTTACGCGCATTCCTCGACCAGGTACGTAAATTTTATCCGTACCTGTATTCATTATAACGAGTCGACCTTTATACTTTTGTAGCCTAAACACGTCTACACCACCAATGCTCAAATACATACCACTTTTTCGTTTAAACTTAACATTATCACCACTCTTTTCGATTTCAAACCAATACTCTGGTGCGTGTGAAATACTATAATACGTTTTCTTAATAATTTTTTTAAGATCCATTGAACCTGCAGAAAGTGTTACTGGTATAGTAAGATCACCATAAGGACCTTCGTACGTTTGGTCCAGATCGTCTTGTGATATTGAAATCGTAACAGAAGCTAAAGACTTACCCTCAGCTAAAGGTTCATCACCATCAAATGCGAACACTTCAATCTTATTTTCCCCGACTGCAGAATCAACATCGTCAGCTATATTAGTTCCCTTAAACGTTATACTACCTTTACCGTCGTTAGACGTTGCGGTTTCATCGGTAGTTGATTCGGTTTGTAATTCCTTACCATTAACAGTTCTATCGAATACAAGTTTGGTAACTTTATCAAAACCCGTACCGTTCGTCCATGATAAAGTAAGGTCTATAGCATCACTTCCGTCACCCCCGCCTGCGTATTCAATTTTATACGTGGATGTCGTCGAGTCATCGACCTGGGCAGTCTCGTCGGTATCGTCAGTCTCGTCAGCTGGTTCCGTATTCTCATTTTCATTTATAGTTTTTGTTGCATCTTGATCGAATGTAAGTTGTGGACCAGAAGTTTCATCTTTATCGTCACCTGTTTCCTCTTTATCGTCCTTCTTAAAAAGTGTCCATGCACCAAAACCAAGGGCCGGCATGACAAACATACAACACATTACCGCAACTACGAGTAATATAATTACACCCGTACTATTGGAACCTCGTCGTGGCGGAGGATAATACATTATTATTAAGTTAACCATATATTTTTTTTTCAAACATGTTTATCTTGAATTTTTAAATAAAAATGTTTGAATTTTTTTTAATCATCGAGCCATAAATTTTCACAATTTATTGATCTTTTATGTAGTCCAGGTTCCCATTTATGTGCACATTCCATACAGTGTTTATAATCAGTGACCCCTTTATTACTTCTACCACCGAACATTTCACTGGAACATATTTTAGTATCATTAACCATATACCCTCCGAAATTTGTTGTTTTAGTCCCGTTTGGTTCCTTGAACGACACTATCATTTCGTCACCACCAGTCTTTTCACTAAAGAATATTTCAATAAGGTACTTTCTACCTTTCGTCATATTAAATGTTCCATCTATCTCTATCTCACCATGTAAGCCACCATTATCAATAACCTTGGTATTACCTACGTACAAATAACTCATATCATCAGACTTTGTCCAGAATTTGTGTGTACCCGTCTCTTTAGGTACAAAACGACCTTGCCAGCGAACAGCATAGTTAATTTTACTACCATCATTAGGTAAATACCCACCTGTCGCCTTATGTTTACTACTAAAATCCTTAATACCTGTACCCTCCGCCGTCGGTTCTTTATTATTAAATGAAGAAGGGACTGAAAAGTATGAACCCTCGTAATAGTACCATTTAAATCCACCTGAATTCATTGGTTCACTAGAAGACGAAGTCACAACAGTATTACCGAATGTAAATGTTTTAACTCTAACTCCACCTTCCTTATAATTTGTGGCTTTACTCCTATCAGATGGTAATGTGTCTGTTGATCTCATAATTTCATTACCATTAGTATTCAATAACTTGACAAACGATTCCGCCCATCTATCGTAACAACAATTATGTCTATTGTATACCATAACCTTATCTATCACCGAGTACTCTTTTCCCAAATCGATTTTAAAGTAATTTGTTTTACTATCTTTCGTATGTGCCATATTTGACTTATTTCCATCGAATAGTTTTTTTGGACTTGTCCAAAAGGCATATACACTACTACTCTCGACTTTGTCATCACCGAAATCTTTCACAATATTTACACCACCAGAATATACTTCAATCTCACTTATATTTAGGGGTCTATTACTCCAACTAGAATTTTCGTACCCGAACCATACGTACCGTATACCTCTTGTGGATGTTGATGGAGGAACGTAATCTTTACTCGCTGTGAAACCCGAACGAAGTTTACGTTTACCATCACCATCCTTTTCCCATATACTATCGAGTTTAGCATCTGTACACTCGTCTACTATACGATTAGCTTCGGTAGAGTCCCACTTTCCATACGAAGTGTCTCGCGTCCATACCTGGTTTATATCTGAACATATACGTTTACACCCTTTTGCCGTATTCACATCCCCATCCACTTGATGTATCACAACACCGCCGTGACCACACCAACCATCGTCACCTAGTTTAGTTTGGTTAGGTATTAAACCACCAAATGCTTCCGCGGCCGCTTCATCCGCCGCTTCTTTTGCGATCTTAGCATTTTCCTTTTCTTGTGCATCTACGACTGCTTGTTGTTGATCAAATAGAGACTTATAATGTTGCGGGGTATCAGCTACTTTAGAATCTGTATTGGGATCAGGGTCATCGACAAATTGTAAACCTACTCTATCGGTGTTTGCTTTTTTAGGCCATTGAACTTTAATAACGTGTCCTTCATCACGTGTACACGGTTTACCCGTACCAAGTTGTTTTTGTGTGTGTTTATATTCCCAAAATTGACAATCGTGTTTATTAGGATCATCGGAAGGTCCACACCCAAACTTCTCTACACCCGGGGTTGATTTATTCTTCTTAACTTTTGAATATATACCCTCACAATCCTTATTTTGTGCATTTTCCCAAGCTGATATATCTAAATCACGGAATTCAAAACCACTTAGATCTTCATTAAACTCATCTTTTTCAAAACGAAGGATTTGTGTATTAATTAACTTATCACCCGAACCATCGTTATAATAAATATCGATCGTATTGTTACCAATAATATTATCACCAAAAGTTTTATCCGTAAAAACGTTAAGTGTAACATCCGTATCATTTTTTCTATTATTCAAATCACTATTTTCAGTCCTGTGTATTTCATTACCCTGTGTATCTTTAACAACGAGAATCCATTTGTTTACTATACCTTCAACACCCGTTTTGTTTCTCCATGAAAGATTCACACCTTCTATTAAGTATTCTTCAACGTGTCGTTTACGTAATACGTATAATAGAAAAATGATAAATAGAATGATTAAAAGAAGAGGTATCATTTTATATATCACGAGATAATTATTAATAGTTATGTTTATTCATCTTTTATAAGATCTTCTTTGGCTGGCGTTTTTGAATAGAGAATACCACTGTATATCCCGATAGCGATAAGTACTGCGACGAACGCGAAAATTGGTACGGAGTTATACTTGTTAGAGTTATAAGACATTTTGTGTTTTGTTATACTGTATCAGGAGAAAAAAAATATTGATTAAATATAAATGAGTTCCCGTCCTGTAACGACAGTTCTTTTAGAAGCACTTTTTATAGGTTTAATGTTACAGGTTTTAGTAATGAGTCTTACAAAGTTTATATATAAGGGGACGGGTGTGTTAATTATTTCGGGTGCGTTAATACATTTACTGTTCGAGTATTCGCCTTTCGGTAATATTAATGAAAAATGGTGTAAAATGATATTTAAATAAAATATTAACGAAACTCGTTTATTTCAAGTCTAATAGTTTCTCTCTCGCCAATAATTTGAAGTAACTCCGTGTTTAAATCGCGAAGTTTGTTTACTGTTTCTTGATTATAATCATCAAGGTAGGCTTTGTAAAATTCTCTTTCATTGCCTACATTGTGTCCTTTGTCCAATAAATTACCAAGTGTATATCTAGATAATCGTATACCAACTTCTTGTGCACGTCTTTTTATAGCTTCTTTACGAACAGTTGCTGTAATTCTTTGCCTTGTTTTAGTGTTATTAATAGTTCTTTGCATTCGCGCTATTTTTTCATCCAAACTTTTCATATAAGATATATTATACTCATTTTGCTCCACCTCGAGAGTTCGTAATTCGTTTGTCATTTCCGTGTAAGAATTATATGGCATTATTGAGTTTATATAATTCATCAATTCTTCTCGTTCTTCTGGATTCGCAAATAAGGTATCATCTTCATTATTACCATCTTCGTAATATCTAGACCTTTCAGCTAAGAATGGTATAGGTGGAGTAAATGGTTCAAGTGTTGTATTACTAACATTTCTTCTTTCCAATGTATAAAAATTTTGAGTATCATCGTCGGATTCAGATTCAGAATCGTATTTCGAATCGTGTTGAGAAATGGTTTGGTGAACATTTTTAATAGAGTTGCACATTTCAAGATAATGTCCTTCAGATATTATCTCGGAATTCAAGTCAATTAAACGCATTAAATTTACAAGGTCGTCCATTTTTACTATTCTTTTTTATTTTTTATATATATTTTTTATAACTTAGGTTTGGATAGTCACTTCTATTTCATAAAATGAATCAATAACTCTATCAGTTGCTTCTATAAAATGACAAATTCCCTCCATTTCAAGTTCGATATTATCAAGTTCAACGGCATAACCAGTTTGTAATCCTCTGATATGATCATTCATTATATTCTTATAATCAATAAAGAACGAATGAGTATCTATTACGTAACCATCGTTCCGTAATTCGTCTAAACTGTTATATGATGGTAAATTTAGGGCGTTACAAAATGCATCGATTGCTTCTTTTTTAAATCGTTGAGTTATTCTTTGTCTTATTTTATGTTTTAGTATATTTGTTTTAATTTCTTTTCTTTTTCTAACCAATACCATACATTTTTCATATATAGAATCAAGTGGGTTTGTTTGTAGACTGCGAGGTAAAGTTCGTACACGTACAGGGGGTCTATCTTCTACTCTATACACATCGCGTAATTTATTACACATATCTAAATAATCACCTTCAGATATTTCACCCGAGTGATCATCTATAAATGACATTATTTTATGAAGTGTGTTATCAACTTCAGGCATTATTACTTATTATAAAGTTTTATTTTTTATTACTATTTTTTGATAACATGAGTAAAGCTTGAACAGCTTCACCGATTTCTTTATGTTTTAAACAGAATCCGTTCTTACCAGATCTACAGTAACAGTTCTCGTAGGGACAGTTTGGTCGCATTTTATTTTATTTTATTTTATTTTATTTTTATACTTAGGTTTCGCTATCGCTCACAATTTCACCTTCTTCGATTTCACTGTCAGTTTCTTCAATGTCAGATTCAATTTCTTCTTCAGAATCGTCCAATTCGGTTATATCATCGTCGATGTTTTCGGGTAAAGAAAGATAAAGTTCTGTCCAATCTATACGTTCCCTTATCCCAAAATCATCGATCAAATCGTCCAAATCAATTTTGTCAACTATATCCCAATCATCTTGAATTACAGTCTTCCAATAATCAATATTCTTAGATGTTATCTTATAAGGAAAAACTTCCACTATTAATTTTTCAGTTTCATCGTAATTTTCATCGTCGGTGAGTTCCTCGCTCATTTGGTCCATATAAATGTTATACATGTATTCCAATATACCGAGGTCTCTTTGATATTGATGGTTTTTAGGTTCGTGGTAAAATGTGATAAAATGTGCTTGTCCATAAGAAGTGATTAATTTTTTTTTGTGAATACCGATGTATGCGATATAGTTATTAGTATTTTTAGGAATAAGATGACTAGGAAATCCGAAATCCGCCTTTAACCCGTAAACAGTGGATTTTACACCGCATAGGTTAGAGCACAGATCATTAATGTTATCAAGTTTCCATAGTGTGGTACAGTTTTTTAATAATTCGTGTGTTAGGTAAGGCATTGTATTTGTATATATAATATTAAAAGTCGTAATGTTTAAGTAAGATTAATTTTTAATTGTTCATGACAGTATCAGTGTACTCATCTAACAAATCTGTGTCACATGGTAAAGTTTTTGTAAGTTCACTCCAGTGTAAATATTTGTTTGGTATTTTATGTTTAATAATAAACTTTTCACCCCCTTTAACATCGGTAAAATATTTACTTAAATACTTAGTCCATAAATCACGTGTTTTATGATTAATAGAACGAGGTATAATGATTAAGTTTTTAATAGTTAATAATTCTTTAATCCTCTCAATGAAAGGTTCAATAATACCATCACACCCTTCAATTTCATGGGTAAATTCAACATATCGAATGTCTTCACGTCCGTCGATTTTACTTAACCCCATATAGGCAATACAATCCCCATTTTTAGCAATTTTAGTGGGAAATTTACCTTCCATTGCTGTAAGTTTATATAATTCAATATCATTTTCACCACCGTTTATAATAGATGAAAAAAGAGCATCTAATTCTTTTTGATGAGAAATACTTGTAGAGTCTTTTAATAACTGGTAAAAAAGTGACATTGTATTAATGTTTTAGATTTTTTATATTTTATATTTCGTCAATACGACTTAGGTTATCGTCGTTCATTAATAATTCTTCAGCAAGTATTTGATAAAAAGACATTTTATATGCTAAAAACCCAAAAAGTGTTGCACCCATATTAAATTCGAAAGGTAAATCTGATGAATTCCATGTTGATTCTAATAAAGCAAGTAATGTGGGTACAAATAATCTTTTATTTAATACGGGTTTTTTTTCAAAATTGTCTACATAAGATGAAAGTGAATCTATGTATATACATGAAGCTATTGCACCCAAGCTTGCAGATACACCGTCTATGGGTGTATGAAAAATGAAATGATAGGTAGAAATTGCAGATCCGTATTTTATAGTCGTTTTTTTTATTTTAGATTTAATCTGTTCGTATTCGGTTATACCTTCTTTTCTCTTAGTTGGGCAGGATATTCTAAGTGTTTTAGTACCGGGGTTTATTATATTTAACATTAATTACTATACATTACAATTTATTCGTTAAGTATCTATGATATCAATGTTGATATTTTCATCGTTAAAATATTTTCTTTTAAATTCACGTTCTTTATCGAGAAATTCCTCGCATCTGTTAACTGATTCGTATATACGAACTTGTATTTCAGTTAATCTATCTTCGTGTGTAAAATTATTTTGTTTTCTGGGCATTTTTCTCCATTTTTCACCAAAAAGGTTTATGTATTTCAAATTACGCCTTTCGTATTCTAATTCATTTAACATTGTTCTATATAAAACCAATGAATATGAATCATACTCTTCACGTTTAAAATCATCGTAACAAAACTCTTCATATGCCAATGTTTTCATACGCTGATAAAGTTCATTACCCCCATTTTCCTTTCCATTTTCTGGCCAGCGTTTCGAGTCTTTCTTTTGAGAATCGTGTATTTCGTAATTGTTTTTTTGGGGCTCCTGGACACACGAGATCACGTGATTCGTACGCGTTAAGTTTTTCCCATATGAGTCTTTGCATGTCACCCGGAAGTTCGTTTGTCGCTTGACAAAACGAGAGTTTATAGTCGTACGTGTGTAAGGCAATGTAGTCGTCCATTTCATTTTTATATATTTTTATACTTATCTTTTAAACTTAGGTATATATTGAACAAACGT
>Ga0307488_10004905_pt1 | contig 11102 bp, 9 predicted proteins | sample SB02metaG_FD_202248 | JGI IMG/M metagenome (GOLD analysis project Ga0307488, IMG submission 202248) | Sea-ice brine microbial communities from Beaufort Sea near Barrow, Alaska, United States - SB 0.2 | ecosystem: Environmental > Aquatic > Marine > Coastal | place: USA: Alaska | collected 2017-05-06
CATCTGTAATAATACCATCTTGTAAGGTTAAATCACCAACTTTCGAGGTGCTTGCTAATGTAGATACACCTGCACTTAGAGTTCCTGTAGTAGATACATTATTACTTCCAAAACTAATTGCTCCACTGGAATCTGTAATAATACCATCTTGTAAGGTTAAAGTACCGACTGTTGAGGTGCTTGCTAATGTAGATACACCTGCACTTAGAGTTCCGGAGGTAGATACATTATTACTTCCAAAACTAATTGCTCCACTTGAATCTGTAATAGAACCATCTGATAGAGTTAAATTACCTACTGTTGAGGTGCTTGCTAATGTAGATACACCTGCGCTTAGTGTTCCAGATGTGGATAAATTATCACCTCCAAAACTAATTGCTCCACTTGAATCTGTAATAGAACCATTATATAGACTTATATTACCTATTTCGACAGTATTATTAAAATATGATAAACCTTCTACATTTATATCTTTCAATACATTTAGATTATTTGTAATATTTAAATTACCACCAATACTAACATTCTTTGTAAATACACCATTACTATCAATCTCTAAACTATTAAAATTGATAGTATTATTAGAATTTGTACTTGTAATTTGTCCATTGTTAAATGTTAAAGCACCAATTTGTGTGCCTTCTCCTAATGTAGCAGTTCCTGCAACAACTAGTGTTTTCTGTATTTTTAATGCTTCTTGAATCGTAGCATTACCAGCAATATTTATATTTTTATTAATGGATATACCACCATAAAATATAACACTTCCAGTATTCCCATCACCGGAATCACTGGTATCCATAAAAATACTTGGGACATTAAATCTATTTCTGCGATATTTTAAACTCATATGATATATATATAATATAATATAAAAAATATATATAAATGATTACTAAATATTTTTATATAGAAAAAAATGTTTTTTTGTAAATTTACATTATATTTTATATTACATGACAATGAAACATTAATACAAAAATTACTTATAATATATATTATAGTTACTTTTATTATTTATTCAATGCATTATCTAATTTTTCGTTAAGTTCTTGGATCGAACCAATTAATAATGGAACTAAATTACTATATGCGATTTTTTGATATTTTGGTTTTAATTCCATTTTCCCGTCTTCATACCAATAACATTCACATTCATTTTTATTACAATTCGAACATTTATATTCCATCTCATCTTTTTCCCCGGATACAGCAAATGGAACTATTTCCATTACTTCATGTGCAATTAATCCTTCTTGTAATTTATCTGGATCAGTTTTATAATTATAATTATATGATTTAAGTTTCAATAACCGTTCCAATGGTTTATCTATTTTTGTTAAATTTTCTTTTAATCTATAATCTGATGTTGTATTATATATTACAGAACTTGTTGTATCTTGTTCTATACTTCCTATTTGAATTCCATTATATTGTAGATCTATAAATGAACTATTATTTTGAGAACCGGTTGGATGATTTATTGTTAAACTTTGATTTTTCAAATTTCCAATTTTAGCAATAGATACATTTCCAGAAAAATTACTATAATTTGATACATTTAAATTACTTGTTATATTCATATTTCCTGTTGTTACTAAATTCATATTACCAAATGATATATTTCCACTTGTATCTGTTATTGACCCACCAACTAAACTTAAAGTATCTATAATTGCATTTCCAGATACTGCTATATTTCCTCTAATATCTAAAGTTGATAATGGTTCTGATGTACCTAAACCTATATAATTTGTATTATAATATACTTTCGTTCCTGATACACTCCATAATGTCGTAGATATATTACTCCATTCTCCTCCATAATTTTTAATTTGTATATTACCACTATTCTCTCGTATTCCATAACCATCTGATTTATCTAATACTTTTCCAAAATTTATATATGACTTCACTGCAATATTATCACCACATATTAAATTTCCACTTACATTTAAATTTTTTTTCATATGTGTATTCGAATATATATTTAAATTCTGAAATATATTTGTACTAATATTTAAATTATTTTCAAATTTTAATACCATAATTATATTATATTATATATATTTATATATAAAAAAAATATACTATATTTACTAACACTAATATTATATTTATTTAATATAACTTAAACTATTATAGTATATATTTTTAATAAATTATTATATTTTTATTATTTAATTTGTGATAATTCTATAGTAGTTTGTCCAATATCTACACTATGACTAGTTGGTTCAAAATTTACGGGTTGATAACAACATATACAATTTGCTAAAAATGCTAATATATCTGTACCTTTATAAATTGCTTGAAAGAATGAATATATAATTCCAATATAAGGAACAATTATATAACTCATTTCTGTTTTTAAACAAGAATTATTTGAATATTCTTTTTCACAATTTTCTAAATCATATTTAACTATAATATAATATTGTTTTGTATAAAATACTAACACCAATATCATTGATAATATAAATATATATGTTGAAATTGCATCTGCTTTCGTAAATTTATCTAGGTCTCTATAATAGATATTTATTTTTTTCGCAAAATATATTAAACACATATTTTGTAAATATTGTATTATTATTTATCAATTTAATTTTATGTTTATATAATATTTATAATATTATTAATCTTCTAAATATTCAGAATATTCTGAACAATCATTAATGTCACCATATATTGTTTTTGTTTATAATTCTGTTTGTAAAAATTTAGTATCTATCATTTTCAAATTATTCATATATTATATATTTTTTTATTATCTATTTTAATACATTTAAACATAATTATGTTATAATATATATGTTATAATGAATCTATTTAATTTTCAAAAAGAATATAAGAATATTATATTAATTATTTATAATAATATTATAAATAAATTTAGAAACAATTCTATCAAATTAATAGATGAACAACAATTTTACACAAATTTAGTTTTATATTTATATAATTCTAATAAAACATAAAAAAAAAATTGGTTTAAGTTATACTTATATTTATTCTTTATAATTTTTATTTTTTTGTTGATATATATATATATATATATATATATTATCAATTTTTAGATATTTCTACATTGAGAAGAGTCATTTCTACATACAAAAGGAGCACATACTGGTGTTGTTTTATTGCATGGTAATTCACCACCAGTTGGTAATACTGTAGATTGATCAATTGGTACATCATTAACTAATTCGTAATTATCCTTTACTAATAGTCTACTATTAACATTCACTCCCATTCTGTTTTCATACAGTGGAGTAATTGAAAGTGGCCACTCATACCGATTAATGCCAGTTCCGCGAATATTAGATGAAGGATTATCTAATCGTGTATTACTTGTGGTAAAATCACAAGCTTGTTGTTTTTTTTCGTCTCCTCCTAACATTTGTGTTTTACATACACCTTCTACGCAATTTGCAGGTCGTTTGTCACATCCTAGTTTATAGTCAATATTTCGTAAAGATGTTTCTGCATCAATATCTCTCATTACAGTTGAATTTCCGAGTGATCCATGTCGAACTTCTGGATTATTATTAAAACATCCATTTGTACTACAATTTGCAGGAACTTGTAGAGTATGTTGCTCTGTTCCATGTACCGATTTTAAATACTGGTCATAACATGTTTTGTCATATTTATTACGTGTAAAACTCATCGTTATTATATATCATTATAATATATTTTTTTTTATTAAATTTTTATTATGTTAAATTAATTAATGGTGTGTTATAAAATTGATATATTATTTATTTTAATTATACTATGGATTTACAATTATTAGATCCAGATATATTTACAGATTATATATGTCCTAATTTATATTTATCAAATATTGAAAAATTACGAAATGTTAATTTATATTATAAATTATTAATTGATAATCCTATTAATAATAAATATATTAAAGATTTATGTACAATTAGAAATGAATGCATATATTGTTTTGGACAATTTCAATATAAAGATTTAAATTATATATGTAGATGTAAAACTAAAAGTCATGCTATATGTAAAAATTGTAGTAATAGTAATTTAAGATATTATAACATTAAAAAAATATTCAATGATAATTATCCAATTGAAGTACATCAACATAGTAATCATGATTTTGATATAAATTATATATCTATAAGCAATGAAAATGCTCAATATATTATACCATTTATAGAACCATATATAAACGATACAAATATATATATCAATGAATTTATTGAAAATTATAATTTAGATAATGTTTGGCTACAATCTAATAAGTATTTTGATCCTATGAATTTAACATGGATTAAATATAATGTTGAATATTTTAATGTGATAATTCCAACAAATACACAGGATAGTTTAATTATACATAAAATAAAAACATCGGACGATACTATATTAACTGTAAACGGAAATGGAATAGATTTATTTACTATAAATATTCAAAAAAATATAGAATATATTTTAAATATACCAATATTTTGTATACCATTACAATTTATCTCATTTGTATTTAATACTCCAATTGAATATTATGAATTACAAGAAATATATATAAATAATATTATTTCTAATTTCTTTAAATATAATAAAATATACAATTCTAAATATGAATGGATAATTTCCGGTGGAATGATTGGTAGAAAACTAATTTAAATTATTTAATATGTTAGATATAAAAAATAATTAATATGTTAAAATATCATATTAATTATTTTTTATATATTATAAATGGATAAAAAGAATATTCTTGATACCATTAATGCACTTGCTTCAAAATTAACGGAAGATGAATCACAACATTTATATTTATATATTAAAGATATCTTAAAATTACCTAGGACGACTAAAACATTATCTAATGAAGTTATTATATATTTGCAACCGTATATTACAATTATAGATAAAGATGATGAAGATTCTAAATTTGAAAATAAATTAATCAATGAATTACATATTAAATATAAAAAAATTATAAAAGAATATTTTGAAAACAATAATACTGTTATATCTGATTTATTAAATATTGAAAATAATCTATTAACAATTACTGATGATGATGTTGATGGAGTATTAAAATTAAATTATTATGGTAATATGGATGGAAATTATTATATAATACAATTAAATAAATCTGAATTTAATAATATTGAAAAAGAATATTACATTACTGAATATAATAAAATTCATGAATTAGTTGATAGTTATAATAAATCTAATACTTCTGAACAATTAAATATTTATAAAGAATTATATGATATTATAATACCTATTTTAGAAGATAATAATTTAAAAATACCTAAAGAACTTAAACATATTGAAAAAAATCCGGTAAAAATTCAATCTGCAATAAATAAAATTAATGAATATAATATTGATTCATTTGATATTCGCTTTCGCAGAATTGAACTATATTCAATGAAAGATATTCTTGAAGAAAATGAAGATAAAATTACTACATTTGAACATAATAATTTAATATTTAATCTTACATTTGTGTTGAAAAAAATTTCCTAATTTATTATAAAATATAGTAAAATATTATAAATAATTATATTTTATTATTATATAATGAATCTTGATTTTATTAATAAATTAGAAAATCATATTACACAAACATTTCAAACTGCTGGAGAAAAATTTAATAAAAATTCAAATGATATTAATAATAAAAAAAAGGAAATTAATAATAATACTGAAGAATTATTAGGTGATATTAATAATTTATTAACTAAACTTGATGATAAATATATTAATATTAAAAATCTTGAAACGGAAAATAATAAACAAGATAAAATGGATATATTAATTAATAATTTAGAATTTAAAAAATCTAGAAAAAATAAAGATAATAAAGATACACTTACACAAAATATATCGACAATTAAAGATAAAGATTTATTAAGTAAAGTTAATACTGCGAATGATAATAATAAAAAAATTGAACAATTAGAATTACTTATTGAAAAAAATAAAGAACTCGCAAATGAATCTACTCTGGATAAATTATTATTACAAAAAATTTTAAATGATATGAAAAAAATTATTGAACTTGCTCCGGAAAATATTGAAGATACTGTACTTAAAAGTTATACCATCGATAATATTAAAGGGGGCGAATATGATGAACAATTTGGAGGACTTCCTGAAAAATTAAATTCATTCTCTAATAAATATTATAAATTACTTAATAATAAATCAAAACTTAAAAAATATGTTAATAATATTTGTAATAAATATACAAATACGAATGATTGTATAAATATTATTTTTGAAACATTAGAAACTATTAATCTTAATGAACAACAAATTAAAGATATCGATTTCGACTTAAATAATATTAAAGATAATAATATTAAATTATTACAAGATAAAGAAAAAGAATTACATGAATTAAATAAAGATAATAATAAAAATAAACAAAAATTAGAAAAAATTACTTCCAAATTACAACAAAATCTTAATAAATATAATAAAAGTTATAATAAATATACTGATATTGATAAAAATATTAATACTATATATGATTCCAATAATGTAGAGAATAATATTGAAAAAGTATTATTACAATATGACCAAGTTAATAGTGGATTACTCACAAAAATTGAAGAAATATCTAAAGAAAATGTTGAACTCGAAATAAATAAAAATAATATTAAATCTGAGATGAACAATAATTCTGAAAATATAATTGCATTAGAAACAGAAGTTGCTGACCTTAAAAATCAATTAATTATCATTCAAGATGCTAATAAAAATCGAATTAATGAATTCGTCGATAACTTAGAATCAATTAAAAATGAAAAAATTATATTAACCGAAAATATTAATAAATTACAAAACAAAATCGAACAATTAGAAAAATCACAACAAGTCATCAAAGATAAATATAATAATATAGAAACTAAAAATATCGCTGAATCATCAAACAGTAAAAACTTAGATACATTAAAACAATTTAATGATGAAAATGATAAATTAAAACAAGATATTGATATATATAAAAATAAACTTACTAAATATAAAAATTTATTAGATGATGCAAATACATGGAAAACACAAATCAATAGGCAATTATTAGATATTAAAAATAATTTACAATCTAAAATTCAAAATTTTGATGAAGTTGAAATTATTTTAAATAATATTAAAAATATTGACATGGATAAAATATCTTCTAGTAATGTACATACAAATCAACTTAAATTTAAAATTAAAGAGCTTACCACTAAATTAAATTATCTTAATAATGTTAAAAATAATAACAATAATAAACTTAAAGACATTAATGAATTTATTAATAAAGACGATAGAACTATTCAAGAAACACGAGAAAAATTAAAAAAATATAGAGCCGATATAGTTGATGATATTAAATAATATTTTTATATTTCTACATTTTTTTTCCCATATTTGTTAAATTACATTCTCCGCAAAATTATAATAAATATATATATATATATATAAATATTACATATATAAAGGCCATTTCTCTACAGATGTATTATAAAATAAATATTGTTGTTAGTTTATGTTTCACATAGTGTGTCGAATTTAATTCATATATCATTATTATATATATAAATATAAATATAAATATAACAATAACAATAACAATATATAATATAATTGTAAATTTATATTTGTATATATATTTCGATATAATCAAAAATTGATATATATATATATATTATTAAAAGATTAATAATGTATAATAACTATTGTACTAATTGTTTCAACGATTTAGGTATACAAAATAATAGACAATTATGTTATAAAACATATTGTCCAAATACAGTTGTGGAGAATATACAAATTATATATGATAATTTATTACAAAAATGCAATAATGAAAATAAACTATATATAAAAAATATTGATATATTTGTTTATAAATATAAACAGTCTACTAATTTAAACAAAAATAAAAGATATTTAAATATTATTCATAAATATAAAAATAAAATATCTAAAAATATTAGAAACTATTTTAACCATCGTAAAAAAATTAATATTACTTATTATAATTAATGTTTTTTGTTTTATTAATAAAATTATTTTTAAATTAATTAATTAATTTATAATCTAATTTAACTCCTTGACTAGTTTCAATAAATCCATTAATTATAATTTTATCATTATGGATTTTATCATGACATTGTGAACACAATGCTACTAAATTATATTTATCATTTAGATATGTATCATTTACATATTTATATTGATTTGCATCTTTTTGAAATTTTATATGATGAATCTCATTATAATTCTCTTCACAAATTTGACACACTGTACTAAATTTTGCTGAATTATATCTATTACTTTTTGCATCGAATATATTTACTTCATTCTTAACTAGTTTTCTCACATTATTTGCATATTTTATAAATTCGTCAGGCATATTTAATGTTTGTGCTACCATTATTCCATATTCTTGTGAACCATTACCTTCATCTAATGTTCTATTATATATTAATAAACCATTTTTGTGCGTTATTTTCAAATGTTTAATCAGTAAGTTATCAATATTATTAATAACATCTAATTCTACCAAACGATGTAAATGTGTAGCAAATATAAAGGTTGATTTCTTTTCTGATAATATTTTAATTGTTGAAGCAACTAATGATAATGCAGAACATTCTTCTGTTCCATTGCAAATTTCATCACCAATTATTAAGGAATTCTCATCTGTATTATTAAATATATTTCGCAATTCATACATCTCTTGAGTAAATGATGAACGTCCGGTAAATATATTATCCTGAATTCCTATACGTGTAAATATAGATTTATATGGACTATATTCAAATTCTTTCGCTGGTACATACATACCTGATTGAGCCATAATTATACATAATCCAATAGATTTCATTAAGGATGATTTCCCGGATGAATTTATACCATATATTAATAAACCATCTTTTTTATTCCCCAATTCCAAATCATTTGAAATATATGGAATATCTGTATGAATTTGTTCAATTATAGGATGTCGCACTGCTTTCGCGTTAAAATAACTTTTACAATTATTCATTATATTTGGACAGATATAATTATATCTAATTGCATTATTTGCATTACAATATGATATATCAACATCTTCAATAAATTGTATTAAATTACGTAAATTAATTATATATGTTGCATACATATTTTTTATAAATTCATCATAATATTTACTAAATAAATTATTATAATCATAATGTAATTCATTTAATGTTTCATTCGCATAATCTAACTTCTTTATTATTATGTTATATCTATTTTTCTTCGCTGATTGTATTATTATAATATCACTTAATTTCAAATTGTTTATACTTCCAGTTTTGTGTTTCTGTATATATAATTTTAATAATCTCGCTTTCGGTTCTGTCAAATATAATATTTTTTGATTTTTTTTATATTCTAAATTTACAGATATTGTAATATTATCATCAATTAATTTCGGCGTCTTTTTATTACAATTCGCTTCGGTTTCTATACATTTCGATAATTCTAATTGAATTGTACTATATAGATCTGTATTTTCATTAATTTTAATTAATAATTCATCTAAATCTATATGTACTCCTGGATTAAAGTTTATCCCTATGTTCAATTCATTTATATTAATATTTATCGAAATATATTCAATTAAATTATTCAAAATATTATATTCATCATCATTCATATTAAATTTTGAATTATCTACCAATTTTATCAATTGTAAAATATTTATATATGATATATATAATTTATTTAAATCAGTATTTGTTATGTTTGTTATATGTATTTTCCTATGTAATTTGGGAATATCATGTATATTTGCTAAATATTTAGTTAATATCATATCATTATTATTTATAAAATAATCTATTAATGTATATCGCCGTAGTAATTCCGTTTGGTTTATTATTGGTTGTAATAAATTACTTCTAAATTTCCTTTTACCTATATTTGTTACAGTTTTATTTAATATGTTCAATAATGAATACTTTGTATCATTTGTATCATTATATAATAAATTTAAACGATATATAGTATCTCTATCTAAATTTATAAAATCAGAAGATTTATATATTGTCGGTGTATCTATATTATTTAATATATTGCAATCATGTTCTTGCAAAAAATTTAATAAATAAATATATGTTAATCTGCTATCTGATAATAACTCTATATTTAAATATTCAAATATATTTAAACTTGTATCATTTCTAAATATGTCAGTCAATACATGTTCTTGAAAATTTATATTATTAAATTTCACATCATAGGCAATTATTTTATATTTATAATTTACAATTTCTAAATCTATTATTAATTTATTTATATCTATATTTCGAACATTATTTATTAATATTATCTCCTTCGGATCTAAAATGCGTATCATCTTATATATAATATCCTCTGAATTCTCATCATCTGTTATATCATATATTGTATTATTACCTTGAATTACATCACAATAACTTAATGAACTATACAATTTATTTTTATATTCACTTAAATATATTGATAATAATATATTAGAATTACTGCTACTATTTATATATGTTGATGGACTTATTATTGAAACAACTTTTCGTAGTTTATTTTTATTAAATTCAACAGAATTACCTATCTGTGATATATTCACTATCGTATATCCATTATTTATTAATAATTCTATTCTACGATCCAAATTTCCTAGCGGAAAACCGCACATTTTTGGGTTCTTCAGACTATGTGGTATTGACTTATTTTTACTTGTTTCGGCACAATTTAAAATTGTCAGTAAATTTCGTAAATGATCGATTTGTGTAAATTCTGGTAATTCATAACCATATATTTCAATAAAATCTCCCAATTGCATTAATACTATTGTTTTCTCTCCAAATAATTCTTCAGCTTTCATCTGATAGTCTATATACACTGAATGTATTGGTTTATCCTCTATCACAGTCTGACCAACTTTTATATCTGTAAGTTCCATATATAGGTGAATTTATATTATTATAATATAGATTACATTAGATTTTATATTTTAAATAATATATGCACTATTTTAAATTATATAATCTTATATTATAAACCTTCTCTAACAAATTATTATTTATTTACTCAGTTAAAAAAAATATGTA
>Ga0307488_10004906_pt1 | contig 11101 bp, 17 predicted proteins | sample SB02metaG_FD_202248 | JGI IMG/M metagenome (GOLD analysis project Ga0307488, IMG submission 202248) | Sea-ice brine microbial communities from Beaufort Sea near Barrow, Alaska, United States - SB 0.2 | ecosystem: Environmental > Aquatic > Marine > Coastal | place: USA: Alaska | collected...
AAACGCTTTACAAGAGCATCGTAAACACTCTTATGACCTTTATGGAACGGGTGAAAACGCCCCGGATAGATTACGACTGTATCCATTAATTGGTATCCCTAAAACACAGTGTATTTATGCGCTAAAGGTTTTCCAATAACCAAATGTAAATAGGAGTTGTAAAGCGCAGAGTAGCTTTGCCATTCCAGGCAAGTTTGGTTGCATCAAAACCATGTGTATCAACGCCTTGGGGATCAGTTGACTCGTACTTTAATGTGTTCGGATCGTTTAGTGCAAAAAAGTCTAGTTCAATGTCATCAAAACTAATGCTTGTAATTTCAACACGTTTGTCTTTACTAATAGCACCATCATGTCCTAATTGAACATCCTGTATTGCATCTTTGTTATGATATTCAACAATTAGATAGTTCTCTGTATCATCTTCAATTTCTACATCAATTTCAACAACAGTGTCTTTATCGCAGTGTTCGCCGAACTGTGGATAGCCGTTTAAACTAATGTTAACATACGGATGTTCGTTTACGTTACTGTGTGTTGTAATGTTAAGACCTACTTTAATATTAATTGTTTCCAATTTTAATTGCTCCCATGTCTGGTTGGAATCTATAGTATCCAACATGTGCAAGTGCTACTGCGGTGTCTGCCCAGATGCTACCGCCTAGTTCACGCCACTTGCGACAAAAACTCCAGTCTTCTGTTAAGTAGCGACCATTGCTATCAATGGTGCAGTTAAAGAAATCATATTGGTTGTTATTTTCAATATCATTTAGTCCAATATCATCGCTGTACGGTGTAGCACCTGCTGCAATCATTTGTTCAAACACTGTACGCTTTACTAGCATAAAGCCTGTGCCCAATGTGCCTACTTCAATCAAGTCGCCTTCTGTTCTGGCATTGTCCAGTGTGTTAACAACCATCTTAGGAGGCAGTGTTTTTTGTGGATAGATCCCCCCAACAATGTCCTTGTCATGCCCAGCGAGTTTAACAATGTCGGTAGGATTGAATTGTATGTCTGCATCAACAAACATCAAGTGTGTGCAATCTCCGCTTAGAAATTTTGCTGCACAACTGTTGCGGGCTCTGTTTACATTGCTTTCATTACTCAGTGTATCAATTTGAAAGTTTATATTATTTTTTAGTGCTAGAATAGTCCACTGCAAATAACTACTAAAACATACCTCAGTGATTTGTCCGCCATAGCAAGGTGTCAGAAAATGTATTTTAGGCATTGTATTCCAATCTGTTTAACAAGTTGTTAATTCGGTTTACCTTAGGTGACAGTAAAACATTTTGATTGTGCTCTACTACATCTGCAATTATTTTCTGTATGTGCCGATGATGCTTATCACTAAGATTGGAAAGATCATAACTAATTTTCAACAACATACTCATACGCTCTCTGTGATCTGTTTCTGTATCATATGTTTCTTTTATTACATCATCAAATGTTTTATATCCTAGACTTTTTAGTAGTTGTAAACTGCCAGGGTTACCTATAATGATAAAAGGTTGCATGTTAAGTATGGGCTTAAATGTTTTTTCTGTCAAGAAGATTGTATCATCGTCGAAGTGTGTTTCTACTACAAAGTTCCAATAAGCATTTTGATAAAAGTCGTGATTGATTAATTTGTGATTGTTATGGTCTGCATCTGAAAGTTCATCGCAGTTAAATGGCATTTGCAGTTCAAAACTCAGTACGTCTTGCTGTAGTGTGTCGTCATACTTTTCCCACAAACTAAAATCATCTAAACCTTTATGGCTTGTTTCATATTTGTAGCCTGTATAACTAAAATAACCGTGCTTGGCAACATCTAAGTTGTGTAGAAAACTTGCGTATATTTTACGCCATGCTTTGTCTGCACGGATTAAGCAGGTAAACTTTTTGTCTCGAGATTCTAAATTATGTTTCTTGACATACTTGCCTTCAAGCAATTGCAAGTATCTATAATAAAGTTCATCGTCGGGAAAGTAAACAAAAGGTTCTTCACTGCGCAGTTTATAGTTTGCAGTTACGAAACGTATGCTTTGTTTTGTAACACCGTGTGTTGCACACATGCGATCTAAACTGTTATGTATCTCTGGATTGGGATTGTCACCTTCGCTGTAGTAAAACAATACTCTAAAGTCGCCTTGTTTAAAACGCTGACGACTGCGATCATCCATGAGTGCAATATAGTCTATGTCAGGATCCCAAAAGTTTAAGTTAATAGGATAGTACGCACTTGATGACCCACTGATGTAATCGCTGACCAATGTACACTGTTGTATAACACCATCCAGTTTACAGTATTTTAAGAAACGGAATTCATAACTAAATGGCGGGTTAATGCACAAGTCCCACCACGCACTAGTATTAGGTTCTAGCGTTTCATCTTTAATTAAGTTCGGAAGGAAACCGTGTTGGTTTCTTTTATCGAACAACCATAATATCATCGAATGTGGTCCTTATTGACCGGTTGCTTCTACTGTAAAATCTTCTATATGTGTTGCAAGTACGTCACAGATTGCTTCTACAACACCTTCGTCTAAATCTTTTGTTACACTAAACTCAATGCTTTCGCCAAGTTCCGTTTGATAGTAAGTGGCATCGTTGTCATCATCTTCTAGACACACAGTTTCACAGAACATGTCCACAGCGGCAGCAATAGTTTCTATTTGCTGTTCACTTAAATTTGATGCTGTAAAACGAATATAACTCATTAGTGTGCCATAAAGATGTTGTTGATGCTACCAGCAGTAAATCCACTTACTGCAATTCGTATCCAAACAAAGTTACCTGTAAAGTTATTAAAGAAACTATTTGAAATTGCAGTACTTCCATCACTGGTCACTACACTTGCAATGTCAACAAAGTCTGTATCTGCTGGATCTTTAACAAGTGTGCCTTGTATTTTTACTGTTCCAACCAATGATGTAACACGAGTTTGTATTGTGTGTACACCGTCACTGAATCCATAGTAACCGTCACCTTTAACTTTATCGCCATTAAATGCTGTTGCACTGCCGTCATAGTTACCTGCTGATGTACCATGCGCTGTTGTTGGTAATAATGTTACGCTAGTTGTTGCTGGCATTATACATCCTGAATAAGTTCTACTACTTTACCTGCACCTGCAAGTTCGCTAATCACTGCTTCTAGTTGACTAAGAACCTCTGGATCAAGTGGCGGAGTTGCTTCTTGACTGTCTTTAAGTAATTCACTTACTTTAATCACCAACATTTGTTCGTTTAGTTTAGCCATTAACTAGCACCTGTAAATGCCATTACACCTTCAGTTGTTAGTGCGCCAAAACTACGAATTGGTAACACATCACTACCGCTAATGTCAATGTCATTAGGTCCAATACTTGTTGTAGTTGCGCCGCTATCAATACCAATACGTCTAATACGAGTTTGCAACTCTGTGTGATCATCAACATTAAAGTCCATAATCAATGCAATTGTTCCAGCATTACTGTTTGTAACAAAGTAACCAAGTGGTGCAATTTCCATTATGATTGCTTCAACTGTTTCATTCACTGCATCATCTTCTGCTCTTAGATCAATCGCAGTGTTTGATGCATTCTGTACTGTAAGCAAGTAACAGTGACATCCTGGTTCGTGTTGTACACCGACGGTCATGTGGCTAGTGCCGGTACTTTTTGTTATTGTAGCCATGGAATTAATCTCCTATATAATTATATAGTATATTTATGCTAACTCTGTCTTAGGCTTGCGTCCACGCTTCTTATGTTCTTTGTATGTGCCGTCGGGTTTAATGTTATATGCTTTAGCAAAACGCTCTGGAATCATACCCTCAATGTCGTTAATAGCACCTGCAGGCATGCCTGGATACCAATACACATCCTTTTTGATGTAGATATCTTTTCCACCTAGACCTTTGCTTTTTACACTAGCATATACCAGTGTTTCTTCTGTTACGAGATTGCGTTCTACAAGTGTGCTAAGAAGTGATTCATTCATCATTTAATTAATTTCCCTAATTTGATATTCAACAATTTTATTAATGTTAGATCCAAGTTTAAATTGTACAAGTTGTAGCATCTTTTCATCACTGATGTAGCCAATGCTTTCTCCACACCATGTTCCCCATCTACGAATAGTATTACTATCGTTTACTCGGATAGTATCTGGATATTGTGCTGCCCACACTGCCCAGTCGCTGTATTGCTCGTAATTCATTCTATTGCCAAGTATTTGAAAACGATACTTACCATATGGCAAACGCTTTTTGCGATAGCGTATGTTACGTTCTGTAACTGTGCCTGGAAAATAACGTATTGCAACTAGATCAAGCATAAGATCAGTAATATCTTCCTCCTTACGCTTTAGTCTATTGACATATTCAGCAAGTTTTTGTATTCTATCTAAATTGTCTGTGTAATAGTTAAGTGTTTCAGTTTCAACACGAACACGATCACTCCACTTGTCTGCAAAGCGTCTTAGTGTGCTTGTAAAACTTGTCTGATATTCTGTGTCAACTTTCCACCCCCAATTGTCAATAGTAGGCACACGCATTAGTTGTGGATAGTGATAGCGATACATATGAATGCTCAGCCGATAGAGATACTTGCCGTAAAACAGTCTGTCGTTATGCTGTAACGGAAGGTTGTACTGATTGCTCAGAGCTTCCAGCTTCTGTAATAGTTCCATCTGTGTACCTAAATTTAATAACGAGCTTGTTATCTACATTTCTTATTTTAATTTTACAGCCATTCTTGTTATTGTCAACCGTTATTTGTTTAGCAATTGGCATACGCAACATAGTATCAATAGCACGAGACATCGGTCTTGCACCCATCTTATCGTCATATCCCTGTGCAAGAATAATGTCAATACTTGGTTCATCAACGTGTAATGCAAATCCTTTTTCTTTAAGTTGTATTTGTAGTTCATTAATAAACTTCATGCACACTTTACGCTTTGCAACATCAGGCAGAGGATTAAACTTGCACATTGCGTCGATACGATTGCGGAACTCTGGTGCAAAGAATTTCTTGTATGCTTCATCTACTGCTTCAGTATGATGCTCTTGTTCGTTAAATCCAATTACACGTTTTTCTGATTCTGATGCACCTAAGTTAGTTGTAAGAATAACATAACAGTTTCTGGCATCGGCTCTCTTGCCATTACTGCCTGTAATAAAGCCTTCATCCATCAACTGTAGTAGAACATTACTAACATCTGGATGTGCTTTTTCAATCTCATCAAACAGTATAACTGCATGTGGATTACGCTCAATATCGCGAATAAGCAGTCCACCACTGAGGTTACTGTCTTCAAAGCCAACATACCCTGGAGGTGCACCAATAAAACGTGCTACTGTATGACGCTCTTGATACTCACTCATATCATAGCGTAGCAGTTTCATTGCATTTGCTTCTGCAAGTTGTTTAGCAAGTTCTGTTTTACCTGTACCAGTCGGCCCAGTAAACACAAACACACCCAGTGTTTTGTCACGCCTGTTAAGTCCTGCTTTAGCAACCCAAACTTTCTCAAGCACTCCGTCTACTGCATTGTCCTGTCCAAATACCTGTGACTTGATGCTTGCTTCAATGTCTTGAGGCTTAACAGTGTCCTCATTGTCCTCTAACTGTGCAATGGGAATCTTTGCATATTTGCTAATTTCTTCAAGGATGTGTTGTCTGTCAATTGTTGCATCCTTAACACCAAGTCTGCGCTGCTTCGCACCAGCACTGTCGATCATATCAAATGCTTTGTCAGGCAATCGTTTGTCTGTGAGATAACGCACACTCAAATCAACTGCATCTGTAACTGCTTGTGCTGTAATCTTGCAACTGTGAAACTTCTCGTAGTACTTCTTACTGTTCATAAGAATCTTTTTAGCAAGTGCAGGCGTAGGTTCTGTAATAGTAATGTGATAGAAGCGACGCATAAGCGCACGATCTTTTTCAAAACTGCTAGTATATTCTTCCCAGGTAGTGCTTGCAATAACTTTAAGTTTACCTCTACCCAAGTAGGGCTTTAGCATGTTAGCAAAGTCTGTGCCGCCGCCCCCGCCTGAGCCTGCGCCTTTAAGAGTGTGTGCTTCATCAATAAACAGGATACACTTACCTTTTTGGATTAGCGCACCTAGTACTTCTTTAACACGTTCTTCAAACTGTCCACGATACTGTGTGCCAGCGAGCATACTGCCTACATCCAAATTGTAAACAACGTGGTCTTGTAAATATTCAGGCACTGATTTATTAACAATCTTTACAGCCAGTCCTTCTGCAACTGCAGTTTTACCAACACCGGGATCTCCCACCATAAGCACGTTGCTTTTATTACGACGTGCAAATGTTTGTGTAATATCATCAATAACATCATCTCTGCCAATAACAGGGTCTAGTGTTTTTTCATTTGCTTGTGTATTCAAGTTTTCACAAAACTCGTTGATAATGCCATCCAGGTACTGCATTTGCTGTTTATCCAGTTGACTGCTTCTAGTGTTTTGTTTCATGAAACGCATAAACTCTTCTTTGTTGACGTTATATTTCATCAAGAAGTAACTACTGTGACTGTTGTGTTCACTCATAATACTAATAAAAATATCTATTAACGCAACATTTTCTCTGCCACTAAACAGTACACTTGTAAGCGCACGATTAAACACACGCTCTAGTGCTTGTGTTTTAATTTGACTTTTACCGAGTGTTGATTGAAAAGTATCGGCAATATGACTTTCTAAATCCATTTTAAGTTCGTTAAGTTGTGCGCCATACTGTATTAACATTTTGGCAAACTCTTTGTTTAGAAACATTGCGAGCAACATGTGTTCAGTACTGATGTACACATGACCATATTTGTTTGCAATCTTGCCTGCGTGTTCTAGAGCTTTATCTACTTCCTTAGAGGTTTTCATTTGTCATCCCGTAATTTTTTACAAATATTTAATTGTTGTTCAGTTAAGTTTTCAGGTATTTTAACTAGCACTTGCACAAGCAAATCGCCTCTTGTGCCTGCTTTATTATACATTCCGTGCATGGATATTTTAAGAGTAGTGCCGTACTGTGTGCCTGCCGGAACATTAAGGTTAATAGTTTTATTTTCAATGGTGTTAATCTGCACAACCTTACCTATTATAGCATTGAATGCATCTATAGTCAAGTGCATTTTAAGATTATCGCCTTCTCTGGTAAACACTTCATGTTCATTTATATTTACTGTAACAGTTAGATCACCTGCAGGCAAGTTAATATGTGTTGTATCACCTAACTCACTGTACTTTATTTTAGTACCATTATTAACACCTTGGGGTATCTTTAGATTAACTAAGTGTCTGCTTCCATCCGTGTGTCTAATACTAACTGTTTTTTCTTGGTTTGCTAGTATTTCTTCCAGTGTGCAGTCTATGCTAATCGCTAGATTTTTGTTTTGTCTTGCTCTGTGATACTCGCGTTTACTAGGATGGAAACCTGCACCACCGAACACTGTAAACATATCGTCAAATACACTGTCCATGTTGCTAGTGTTTATTTTGATGTTTTGTCTACGACTGTTGCGAACGTCAAATGCTGCACGTTTATGCGGATCTTTTAGAACTTCATATGCTTCTGCAACCGCATGAAAAGTATCAACATCTCCACCGCTGTCAGGGTGATGCTGTTTTGCTTTGTTGCGGTATGCTGATTGTATATCTTTAGGACTACAGGTAGGTTCAAGTCCTAGCACATCATAATAGTTCATAACTGTAATTATACTATAATAGGACTCAATTGTAAATTACTTTTTGGCTTTGCCCACTGCTTGTGCACCAAAGAATGCTGCTACAATTGCAGCAACAGATACAAAGTATACTGCAGCCATATCGCCAAGAATCTTTGCGGCTTGCTCAACGCCACCTAGCACCGCAATTAACACAATTGCTGGATACAACAACATACCTGACAGACTAAACCACGCCATCTTTCGCTGTGCATCACGCATTGCATCTGCATCTTCTAATTCTTTACGTTTAAATTCCAAATACATTGCCTCTTCTTCTTTGGTTACATGTCCATCGCCATTACTGTCTGCCGGGTGAAATGTTCCTGTTGCTGCTCTTACCGCAGCAATGTCGTCTTTAGTTGGTTCAGCCATCTTCTCTCTCCATCTTGGCTATACGAGCTTCTAACTCGTCAATTTTATTTGTTATTTTTGGATACTTTACACGCCATGCATTGGGATCATTTTGTAACCAGGTCCATCCCCACTTAGTAGCCAAACATTCAAGACTTGCATCAAACTTGCGCACTGCCCATATAGCCATGCGTGTATCTTTGAACCAAAACAAAAACGCTGCACCAAAAAGTGATCCTGCTATTCCTGTATAGATCCATAAGCGATCACTCGCCATGTTCGAGATCATCTCCCACATTTTGATTTCTCCTCCAAACCATTCTTTCCACAGAATCTTCGTTATCTACAACTGCTTCCAGTGTTGTATTTAACTTAGTTGCACTGCATAGCCAATTAATTACTCCATGTCTTGGTCCGAACACGTCTTTGGATTCTTTTTTAAAGTTGTTAGGATTAAAAGTTGCTACAGGCATCCAATACATATAGTAATTAAATGTTTTTAAGTAATCATATATTGCTCTATAGGTATCAATATCCTGCATCTCTATGAGCATATTAGGCTGTTGATAAGTGAGAACATTAGTCATACCTTGAAGTATTCTTAATTCAAACCCTTCTGTATCTATCTTTACAAAGTCAATTTTTTCTATATTATAACTGTCAATAGTACTTGTTAAACAAGATCCATTTGATTCTACAAAGATAGTTCTTCCAAAGTTAAAGTCTGTATAACCAGAACATTCATCATCACTTATTGCATTATTAATGACAGTGATATTATTGTGACCTGATGTGTTAGATAGTAGTAGTTGATAATTATTAGGATCTGGCTCAAACGCATATACCTGCTGAACATGAGGAGCAATACTTACAGTATGTGTTCCTATGTTAGCACCGATGTCTATGTATGTGCTATCTTTATTGACTAAACTTAGTATCATCTCTATTTCAGGATGACAGTATTCTCCATACAAGTTTAAACTATGTCCTATTGTGGGATCCTCATGGTAGTAGGACATTAAACCGTAACGTGTATTAGTCTGTTTTTGCGGGCTCATCAGGCTTCATTGCCTTTTCGTAATAGATTATAATCTCTTTTTGTTGATTGATAAAGCGGCGAAGTTCTGCTACATTAAGTGCAAGATTTTCGTAATCTTTAACGCTAAGTGCAACAAAAGCCAAGTCGCCATTCTCTGCCTTAAAGTCTTTAACGAACTTTTCAAGATTTGCTTTATTGACTACATATACTCTAGTGTCAACTAAATCAATTGGCTTTGGTCGTGTCGCTATCGGTACTGATACTTTGACCGTCTGCGTCACTACTTTGATCTCCGGCTCCAGTGGGAACCGACTGCAACCACTTAGGAAGAGGACGATCACTGCCATCAGCACTACCGGTCTCACCCATGATTTCACGCCATAATTTTGCTGTTGCGCCATTCATACGTCCTTCTAGATTTGCTGCATCTCGTAATGCATCTCCAAGCAAGTCTAATTGACGAAGTTTCTTGCGTAAATTATCTCCATACGCTTCTGCATCCTGTAACTGTGCTTGTAAGTTTTGTTGTAGTTTTTCGTTGTTCTTTGCTTGTGTTCTAAGTGTGTCTATGCTTGCTTCACTGGTTTCGATAGCAACTTCTAGTTTAGCATTGTTATCTCTTAGTGTGGCGATTTCTGCTTGCGTTGTGTCATAGTAATACTTGGCACCATATCCAGCGATGCCAAGAACGCCTATTAGCGCAATTAATGCATATATTTTAAACATTTACTCGCTCTTATAAATTGTCCAAGCACCATACCCAATAGCAATATATGCTGCTAACTTAGCAAATGGTCCCGCGATTAAAATTACTAGTCCAACAGCAATAAGCATTGCTCCGTCCCAACTTGTTCTTTCTTCTAGTCTACTTGTAATAAATTTTTTAAGCATCTTGATAATTCTCCTCTATACAGTTATCGCATCTGCAAAATTTGCAAACTTCTATTAAATCATGCCCGCCTTCGTAATTGCGTTCTTCTCTCCAGTACGCAGTTCCACAGTGACTATAGTGTCCACAGTTTTTACAACTAATTGGTTTGTAATCCAATTGGCTCATATTAGTATATTGCCCTCATACGATCAACAAGACGCTGTGCTCTATTAGTTACCTGACGATACCATCCACTGTCAACCATTTCATCTGCAGCATCGTTCCAATCGCGACTATCAACTCCGCGCTTCATGCCTTTAAACTTGCTTAGTCTTGGACGGCCCATGTTGAACATCATATTGGCAACAATTAACTGCACTTCTTCTGGCAAGTCATCAAAATCTGGATAGAGGATTTGGCAATCCGCTAGTACTATTTCACAATCTTTTTGGAATAGTTCTGTAACACGTTCCTCTGTTACTGGAGTACCGACATCAGCACCATGCTCGGGGTCACTGTCAAGGATAAGATGCCCAATGCCAACAGTAGGCAAATCCAGATGATCCAGGTATACTTCATATACTACGCCTTCGTCAGTCGCGAGATCTTCTTGTAAACGCTCTAAATTCATTGATATCTCCTTTTGTGCGAGGTACTCTCGCTGTGTTTAAAATACTTTCAATTGCTACTGTTGCTGTTTTTGCATCTCTGTAGCGTTTAGGACTTAATGGAACACTTGCTGTAATTGTATCTGCGCTAAGTTTTTGTACTGGATTTTTCTTACTGTCTGGCTTTGCAAAGTAAAGCATGGTCCAATCTTCTACATCTGTGAGATTGTTTAAATCGCCGATCAAATCCATAAACTTTTGCGGGTAACTATTACGGCGTTCTGCTTCCACAAAAACAATATACCGACCTTCGCTAATCTCACCTGGGCTAGTCTCTGCATCAATTACCCAGTCATAGCCCATTTCAATAAAGTTCTCTAGATCCTGTGCAGCCTGCTTGCCAAACACTTTAAATGTTGCAACAATAACTGCATCGTCTTTACCCATCTTAGGCTTGTACTCATCAAAGTGTACAGTGCTTTCAATGCGACCTTCTAGGTCTTGCGGATCAAGAGCCAT
>Ga0307488_10004907_pt1 | contig 11101 bp, 9 predicted proteins | sample SB02metaG_FD_202248 | JGI IMG/M metagenome (GOLD analysis project Ga0307488, IMG submission 202248) | Sea-ice brine microbial communities from Beaufort Sea near Barrow, Alaska, United States - SB 0.2 | ecosystem: Environmental > Aquatic > Marine > Coastal | place: USA: Alaska | collected 2017-05-06
GACAGATCCCTTGCCAGGGAAGGCCCCCACCTGACTGGGTCCGAGTCTGCCGATGGCAAAGGGTTTGCTGGACTGAACGAATTTGAGGATGACGACTGGAACTATGGCGAGACATTCGAGGTGGCCGACCCATTTGAGCCAGCCAATCGGGTTGTTTTCGCGCTCAACCACGAGATTTACCGCTTTGTCGTCAAACCCGCTTCCAAGGCCTACCAATTTCTCTTACCAGAATTGGTCCGTAATGGCATTCGTAACGCCTTCACTAATCTTCGCTTCCCCGGCCGACTGGTCAACCACTCGCTCCAAGGCCGCTTCGATCGTGCCGCCTTGGAGACCGGCAAATTTCTCGTCAATACAACGGCTGGAGTCGGCGGGCTGATGCGTCCGGCGGACAAAATCCCTGCCTTAGCGGAGGTGCCAAGCACCGACACCGGGCAAACCCTAGCCCGATGGGGTATTCCCCACGGTCCCTATCAGGTGTGGCCGCTCTTGGGGCCTTCAACGGCCCGCGAGTCGGCTGGCTACCTAGGAGATGTCGCCCTCAATCCGGCTACCTGGATCGGCTTTGTCTTCGGGGGGGCGGCTTGGACTCTCGCCATCACCACTCCTTCGGGGACGCACTCGCTCCCCGATCAGATGGAGCAGTACGACACCATGACTCAAGGCGCTGTCGACCCCTACGTCGCCAGTAGAACGGGCTACATTCAGTTCCGAGACGCTGCCGCAGTAGAAGCACAATAAAACGGCTAGGCCTCCTCTAAATCGGCCAGCATTTGGTCGGCGAGAACGACGTCCTCATAGGCAGCTCGGCGTCGCTGGTACTTGCGCCAAAGAATTCCGCGCAATTCCTCGAGGTCTGGGCGCTCAGGCTGATCATGATAAGTCCACTCCTTCTCGTGCTTCATTTTAGACTGCAGTCTCCATTGCCCTAGTTTTTTGACGGCACGAAGCTCTCGTTTCTCGCCTTCTTCGGTGCGGTGGGTCCAGCCGTGTTGATTGCGCATGGGTGAATTGACAGTGGGATGAGGATGTTTGGCAAGTGGGGATTGACCAATACCTTTGCCAGAGCTAATTTTGTCGTTCGTTCTTTTGCATGACAAATACTCGGCTCGGCCGAGTAAGACAGACCAGCAAGCCAAGGGAAGGCCGTGAGAGTCGGCCACAGTTGCGCTGCGGTATCTGGTAACAATCCTTTATCCCATTTCCGTGGGAGCAAAGTCAGTCCAAGTTTTTTGGGCGAAGGCGAGGGGAGAGGCGGTTTCATGAAGATGAAGCCATAAACCGGGAGTCCGAATACCTTACTTGTTGGTCCTCGACGCGCGGAGCGCCTAGTGGCGTTTCGTGAAAAATCTTCATCGCAAATATGAAGCGTGCGGGAGTTTTCTTTTATGCCCAAGGTCGTTAATGATCTTGGCCCATCAGGTTCTCTCTTGCCCATAACACCTAGGGAGATAAATGATGAAAAAATACCTCGCGGCACTAATCGTCGCACTTTTACTAACTTCGACCAGTCTGCGCTCGCAGAACTTGGTGGATGACTTTGCCGATATAAACTTCTGGACCGGGACCGGTCCCAATCAAGCTGCCCTTGTCTTTCAGTGGAATGACGGACTCGCCCCTCTCTCCTTAGCTTGGGGATTTCGCTGGGAGGGCCAAGCCACTGGAATGGATATGCTCCTTGCCCTCGCCGGCAACACCCAAATCAGCGATCCCCTGGGCGACCCGGTCGGTTCAGAGGTAGGGGCAGATAGTCGATTAAAGCTCGGACTGGTTCAGTACAGCTTTGGCCTCTCGCTTGTTTCGGTCGACTACTCCGCTTCGGAGGCCGAAGAACGCACTCAAGACGATTGGTTCAATGGATACTGGGAATATTTTATCCAGGGAGGGGACTTCGAATACTATGACTATAATTTAGGAGATACGGCCCTCTATGACGAAGAGGGCTCCCCGGTTTACTCCCCGACTGGATGGACATCCTCCCCGGTTGGGGCAAGTGATCGTCCGCTGATCGACGGCGCCTGGGACGCCTTTAGCTTTGCTCCGAGCTACGTGTCACAGGCGGTAGAACAACCCGAAGCGGCGCCCTCCTTAACCTTTGAAATAGTGGAGGGAGTGCCAAGCCTGACCTGCCCTACCGTCGCTGGTTATACTTACCAATTAGAATACAACGAGAGTCTGGATGCTCCCTGGAGCCCCATGGGAGCAGCGGTTCCCGGCGACGATGAAGCCCTTACCTTCAACGATGAGTCTCCGACGCTGCCAAGGGCGAGATTTTATCGTATTGATATGGTTCCTAGTTCATGAGATCTCGGTCCGCCTTTACAGTTGTCGAGTTGCTGGTGGCGATGTCTCTAGTCCTGATTCTTGGCGCCGCCGCTGTCCCGGCTGTCTGGGGAGCCTACAAAACGTCCTCCCTCGCGGTATCGGCTAGCAATATACGACAACTGGCGGCAGGTGGAGCCGCTTACCTGGGCGACCACAATTATAGGTTTTGGCCCTACCGCGAACATCGCGAGATCGATGGGGTCAAGGGGGTTGTTTGGTGGTTTGGTTTCGAGCCGGGAAAGAGCCTCGGGCGTCCGGAAGGGGAGCGAATCATCGAAATGGACGAGGGACCGCTGGGGCCTTATGTGCCGCGCAATATGATGCCTGATCCCAGCTTTGGCTTCACCGGAAAGCCATTCAAACCAAAATACAAGCATGGTTATATCGGAATCGGCTATAATGTCCTTCTCTCTGGGCCCAGCGGTTGGGCTCCCTCAACGTCCCCGCCATTGCGCTATTGGGATCTTCGGCACCCCGAGAAGACGGTGGTCTTTGCCACGGCGGCCCAAATCAATTCCTTTCAAAAACCAGCCTCGCCCAAGAATCCCATGATTGAGGAATTCTACGGTTTTGATGATGACATCAAAAAAATTCCTTCAGTTCATTTTCGCCACGGTGGCCGAGCCATGGTGGCCTACGCTACTGGTTCCGCCGGCTTCATCGCCCTTGACCCGGCTCTGCAAGACAGGCGTGCTCCGGAGGCGCAGGTGGGACGCCTCTCCGCTCAACACCTCCGCTAAGGGTCCCCCGCTGCTCTCGATTTGCGGTTGACTTGAGTCCAGCACTCGAAACTATTGCAGCCTCACCTCAACACTATCTCTCAATGAAATTCGACACTCTCTGTCTCCACGGCGGACAACAGCCCGACCCAACGACACTCTCCCGAGCGGTTCCTATCTACCGCACCACCTCTTTCGTCTTCAAAAGCACGGAGCACGCCGCCAATCTTTTTGCCCTTAAAGAGTTAGGAAACATCTATACCCGTCTGATGAATCCCACCACCGACGTGCTGGAGAAGCGGGTCGCCCTTTTGGAAGGAGCCCCCGAGATGGGCGGCCTCGGGGTTGCTTCCGGCACTGCCGGCGTTTTCTATTCGGTCATCAACCTCGCCTCAGCCGGGGACAACATCGTCAGCGCCCGTAATCTTTATGGGGGAACCTACACCCAGTTTAACGACATCCTTCCTGCCTTGGGGATCAAGGTGAAGTTTGTCGACTCCAACGATCCTAAGAATTTTGCAGAGGCGATCGACGACCAGACCAGAGCGCTCTTTGTCGAAACCGTCTCCAACCCCGCCCTCGAAGTAGTCGACCTCGAAGCCGTGGCTAAGATTGCCCACGACCACGGGATCCCTCTCATCGTCGACGCCACTTTTTCGACGCCCTACCTGACCAAGCCAATTTCCTTTGGTGCTGACATCGTGGTTCATTCATTGACCAAATGGTTTGGCGGTCACGGCACCGGCATTGGTGGGGTAGTGGTCGACAGCGGTGGCTTCAACTGGGGGGGAGGAAAGCATCCCCTCTACGATTCCCCAGATGCCAGTTATCATGGCTTGCGTTGGGGACACGATCTGCCTGAGTCGCTGGCTCCCCTCGCTTTCATCCTGCGGATGCGGACGGTTCCGTTGCGCAACCTCGGGGCTTGTATCGCTCCGGATAATTCATGGATGTTCCTCCAGGGCATCGAGACCCTACCTCTGCGGATGGAGAAGCACTGCAGCAATGCCGCTATCATAGCCAAGCACCTGAAAGGGCACTCGGCGGTTGAATGGGTCCGTTTTCCTGGGTTGCCCGATGACCCCCATTTCGAGCTGAACCAGAAATATCTCCACGGCAAAGGTGGCTCCATGGTCGTCTTTGGCATCAAGGGCGGGACGGAGGCTGGACAAAAATTCATTGAAGCTCTCAAGATCTTCTCCCACCTCGCCAATGTCGGAGACGCCAAGAGTCTGGCGATCCATCCTTCGACCACGACGCATTCCCAACTCAATGAGGAGGCGCAACGCTCCGCCGGAATTACTCCGGAGTTGGTACGACTCTCGGTTGGTCTCGAGGACTCAACTGACTTGATCGAGGATATTGATCAAGCCTTGGCAGCTGCCTGCAAATAAGTTGATGATGGCCCAAAGTGTCGGTGAGGTGGTGACCCAATTTCTCACCTACGGAAGCAAAGATGACCCATTCGTTACCGCCGGGGGAGAATCTCTTGCCTCGGTCACCGTCGCCTACGAGACCTACGGAGAACTCAACAACGACCAGAGCAACGCCATTCTCCTTTTCCATGCCTTAAGCGGCAGTCAGCATGCCGCGGGAATCAACGAGGCGGTCGAGGGAACCGATGGGCGCTGGACCGAGGAAATGTATGGGGGCTGGTGGGACAGCTTCATCGGGCCGGGACGAGCCCTCGACACTAATAAGTACTTTGTTATCTGCGCTAACTACCTCGGTGGCTGTTACGGATCGACCGGACCAACCAGCACCGATCCGGCCACGGGAGAGTTGTACGGGAGTCGCTTTCCCCGGGTCACTGTCCACGACATCGTTCGCTCCCAGCTCCCCCTCCTCGAAGCTTTAGGCATCGATAAACTGCACGCCACCATGGGGACCTCGATGGGGGGAATGATGGCCTTGACCCTCGCTTTCCACTACCCAACTCGGGTAACCAACGTCATCCCCATCGCCACTGGCCTGAGGGCCCATGGACTGCAGCAGATGCACAATCTGGAGCAGATCATCGCCATCACCCGAGATCCCGGATTTCAGGAGGGAAACTACTATGGCTCAGCTGGCCCAGTTCATGGGCTGGCCTTAGCCCGAATGATTAGTCACAAGACATTCTTTTACGCCGACATGATTGAGGAACGTGCCCGCTTGGATATTGTCCAGCCTGAGGTGGATATCCCTTGGTACCGTGTCTCCAGTGTCCTCGAGAGCTACATGCTTTATCAGGGGCAGAAGTTCGTCAAACGCTTCGATGCCAACAGCTACCTCCGGATCATTGATGCGTGGCAGCAGTTTGACCTATTCCAAGATGCCAAGGCCGCCGGGATCGACCCGCTCTTTGCCCAGTGTCAAAAACAGAAATATCTCGTTTTCACCATCGACAGCGACTGCTGCTTTTACCCGGAGTATCAGGAAGAAATCTGCGCCGAGCTCAAGAAGGCTCAGGTCTCACACATGCGTCTGACCGTCCATTCGGAAAAAGGACATGATTCCTTCCTTCTCGAGCCGAATCTTTACACCCCGCATCTGGCCTACGCTCTTAGCCACTGAGCCGTCCCGAAAAAAGGGCGGGACTTGTCTTAACGATAAAGCGTCTGACGAGGAGGCAGGCCGCGATGGCTAGCCCCGCCGCTAATCCCAGCCACATACCCTGTGGACCTTCGCCTCGCTCGAAAGTGAGCCAACTTCCCAAGGGCAAGGCCACCATCCAGTAAGCGGTCACCGTGATTATCATAGGCCCGGTGGTATCTCGCAGCCCCCGGAGCAGTCCAGAGCCAACGACTTGGACCCCGTCGACAAGTTGAAAAATACCAGCGATGAGCAAGAGAGACGCCGCCACTTTGACCACCTCAGGATCTCGGACAAAGACCCTCGCGATCGGCTGGTTGGCCACCAGATACATGATGGCAAAAGCCGACATCACCACCACTCCGATGGCCCAGGCCCCCATGCCGATAGGTCGGAGGAGGTCATACCGTCCGGCCCCGGTTGCCTGGGCAATACGCACGGTCGAAGCCATCGACAAACCGAGAGGAACCATAAAAGTGGTAGCCGCGCAGGTAATGGCAATTTGATGGGCGGCGAGGGGAACGGCTCCGAGGCGACCAATCAGGAGAGCGGCCGCGGCAAAGGCTCCGACCTCGCTGAGGAGTTGTAGTCCGGTGGGTAAACCGAGACGAAGCATGTCCAGTTGGTCCTTCCACCAAGAGAGGCCAAAGGTGAATCGCTGGCACGGCCGCGAACGTCCCCCGTAAAGAAACCCTAGCAGAGCACCCACCACAATAACCCGACTAGCTAAGGTGGCCCAAGCCGCACCGGTCAGCCCCATGGCCGGGACCCCAAGACGGCCGTAGATGAGAACCCAATTAAGCACCACGTTAAGGAGGACCCCACCAAACATGATCCAAAAGGCTGGCCATGGCCGGGACTGGGCATCGAGGTAGTTGCGGACGGTGGAGGTGAGCCAAGCTGCAATGAGGGACCACCCCACAATCACGGTATAGCTACGCGCCTCGTCGACCACCCCAGCGGCCTGACCGAGATAATCAAAGGCGGGATAGGCCAAGTGAAGAAAGAGCGCCGCCACAATCCCCCCGAAGACAGAGAGCCCGATACCAGCATGAAGAGCTTGGGCCATGACGGGGGAGGTTCCGGCACCATGAGCGTGGGAGACCCGGATCGAGACCACCGTGAGCACCCCGTAACCGGCCACCGCCACGACAATGAGGATGTTGTTCGCAAAGGCACAGGCTGCCAGGGCAAGGGTTCCCACCCGACCAATCATGATGGTGTCCGCTACTCCCATGAGCATCTGCCCGACCTGTCCCGCCGTGATCGGGGCGGCGAGGCGGAGGGTGGGGGGGAGCTCGCGAAGGGTGGCGCGGGAGAAAGTCATGCGGAGCGGGCCATGCTGCCTCATCCACTTTCTCTCGTCGAGGTCTTGCCCCGGCTGCGGATGATTAGCATGATCACCGGATGGATAAGGAACCTTTGCAATTCTTGAAGAAGTTGATCGACACCCCTTCACCCTCCGGCTTCGAGACAGGAGGACAGCGGGTCTGGGCCGACTATGTCATTCCCCACTGCGACGACTTTTCCAGCGACGCCTACGGCAACGCCTTTGCCCGACTGGGCCAAGCAAAAAGCGGCCCCCACATCGTTCTCGCTGGGCACATCGATGAACTCGGCTTCATGATTTCTCACATTCATGATGACGGATTTCTCTTTGTCCAAGGTATTGGAGGGATTGACCGCGCTCTCTTTCGAGGACAGCGAGTCCATGTCCATGGCCACAAAAAAACAGTTCCCGGGGTGACCGGGTCATTGGCGATTCACTTGCAGGAGCCGGATGACCGGCAAAAAGTTCCGGCCCTCCATGAGATGTACGTCGATATTGGCGCCCGCTCTCGGGCCGATGCGGAAAAGTATGTTCGGGTGGGGGACTGCATTACCTATGCCGACGGCTTTGAGGCCCTGGACAATAATCGGGTAGCCGCCCGCGGTTGCGACAATCGGGTCGGGGTCTGGGCCGCCGGTGAATCTCTAAGGCAGTTATCCCAAAACCGCCCCGAGGTCTGCGTCACCGCGGTCTCCACGGTGCAGGAGGAAAATGGCCTCTATGGCGCAACCATGGCTGCTTATAGCCAGCAACCGGACGTAGCTCTGGTTGTCGATGTCACCCACGGCACGGATATTCCCAACTGCTCGAAGCCCAAGCACGGCGACATTCGTCTGGGGCTAGGGCCAGTTCTCTCGCACGGCAGCTCTAACCATCCTTTGGTGGTCCAGCGCTTGCTCGAGGTCGCGGCTCAAGAAAAAATCCCTGTCCAAACCGAGGCAGCTCCCCGGAGGACAGGAACCGACACCGATGCCTTTTTCCTTCAGCGTGGCGGTATTCCCTCGGCTTACATCGGATTACCCAACCGCTACATGCATTCTCCGGTGGAAGTGGTAGACTTGGCTGACCTCGAAGCACTCTCTCGGCTGCTGGTTGCCTTCTGCCGATCGGTCAAACCCGAGGAATCCTTTCACGTCAAAATCTAAGCCCTTCATTTTATGATGAACCGTCCCGTCTCAGACTTTCTTCGCCATCACTACCGCCACTTCAATGCCGCGGCCCTGATCGATGCCGCCGATGCCTACACCACCCACCTCGAAAGGGGCGGTAAAATGCTCATCTCCCTTGCCGGGGCCATGAGCACCGCCGAACTGGGGCTCTCCTTGGCCGAGATGATTCGTCAGGACAAGGTCCACATCATCTCCTGCACCGGAGCAAATCTGGAAGAGGACATCTTCAACTTGGTCGCTCACGATTTCTACGAACGGGTTCCCCATTACCGCGATCTGACTCCGGCCGATGAGCAGGGACTTCTCGCCCGCCATATGAATCGCGTGACCGATACCTGCATCCCTGAAATGGAAGCAATGCGCCGTCTAGAAAAGGCCATGGTTGAACAATGGAAAGCGGCGGATGCGGCAGGGGAGTGCTACTTTCCTCATCAGTTTCTTTTCCGTGCTCTCCAATCGGGAGCCCTAGAAAAGTTTTACCAGATTGATCCAAAAGACTCTTGGATGATCGCCGCCATGGAAAAGGACATCCCCATCATCGTTCCGGGTTGGGAAGATTCAACTCTTGGCAATATGTATGCCGGGCACTGCATCAGTGGGGAAATCAACAATGTCCACACGGTGCGGACGGGTATTGAGTACATGCAGATGCTGGCCAGCTGGTATCAGGAGACCGCCCCCCAAGCATCCGTAGGATTTTATCAAATCGGCGGTGGCATTGCCGGCGACTTTCCCATCTGTGTTGTTCCCATGCTCCATCAGGATTTGGAGCTTCCGCATATTCCCGTTTGGGGCTACTTCTGCCAGATCAGCGATTCCACCACCAGCTACGGTTCCTATTCCGGTGCCGTCCCCAACGAAAAAATTACTTGGGGAAAACTCGCCGAGAACACCCCTAAATTTATTGTCGAGTCGGACGCCACGATTGTGGCACCTCTCATGTTCGCTCTCATCCTCAATCAGTAACCCTATGTCTGTTCGCGATCTCACCACTGGGGACGGAAAAGGGGGACCTCTCAATGTCCTCGGCACCCCGCTGCAGCCCTGCGGCTTCGACCCGACGACCGGATTCTTTCGAGATGGCCACTGCCACACCTGCGCCCAAGACCAGGGGTCCCACACCGTTTGCGCCGTTATGACGGCAGAGTTTCTCGCCTTCTCCCTCGCGGCCGGCAATGACCTGACCTCACCCATGGAGGCTTATGGTTTTCCCGGGCTCCGACCCGACGACCACTGGTGCCTCTGCGCCGCCCGCTGGCTCGAAGCCGCCCAAGCAGGAAAAGCTCCGCGGGTTGTCCTCGAAGCAACCAACGCGGCAGCCCTCAAGGTTGTTCCCCTGCCACTTTTGCAGGACCACGCCACCGCTTAGAGATCCTCCACCAGAGAGGAACTTGGGTTGAGAACCGGTGAGGAGAGTGCTGGTTAGCGGGCGCCCGGCACTTCCTCAAGCGTCGCCATCACCTGGGAAAGGTTGAAGGAGGCAGGAGTCTGGCTGGGAGGGAATTCTTTGAGGGTAAGGGCTAGGTTGCTCGCCATCGCTTGGAAAGGCACAAAGACGAAGGCGTGATCCAAGAGCCAGTCGTTGTAGACATTGGAACTCTCGTCGGCTCGCTCGAAGGGGTCGCTACGCAGATCAAAAAGTTTGGGCACCCGAAGTTCGACGAACGGCTCGGTCCAGACGCCGAATCCCTTTCCACGATTTTCTAAGAAGACAACCTTCCAGCGATTGTAGCGCGCCGCCACGATGAGTCCGTCATCGTTGACGTACCAAAAATCTTTGCGGGGAGACTCGTCGGTCTCGCCGGAGAGGTAATCGGTCAGATTGAAGCCGTCAAGGTGAGCCCGATAGGTCCGCCCATTGGCCTTCATTCCTTCGAGTAAAGACTCTTTCACATTGGGCGCACCCGCGGCAGCAAGGAAGGTAGGCAGCCAGTCTTGGTGAGCGGCGATACCATTGACCACTTTGCCGGCAGGGAACTTGCCCGGCCACCGGACAAAGGCAGGCACGCGGTAGGCTCCCTCCCAATTAGAGTTCTTCTCACTCCGAAAGGGAGTCACCCCGGCGTCAGGCCAGGTGTTGAAGTGGACCCCATTGTCGCTGGAGTAGAGAACAATGGTATTGTCCGCGATGTCCAACTCATCGAGGAGGGCCAGAAGTTGGCCGACATGGCCGTCGTGCTCGACCATCCCATCCGCATAATCACCAAGTCCGGTGGTCCCCTTCACCCCGTCTTTGAGATGAGTGCGAAAATGCATGCGGGTGGCGTTCCACCAGCAGAAAAATGGCTTGTCCGCCTTTTTCTGGCGCTGAATAAAATCAATGGAGGCGGCAAGCGACTCTTCGTCGATGGTTTCCATCCGCTTCCTTGTCAGGGGGCCGGTGTCTTCGATCTTCCCGCCCGCGGTCGATTTTATGACTCCACGTGGTCCAAACTTTTTCCGGAACTCAGGATCCTTAGGGTAGTCGGGATGCTCCGGCTCTTCTTCGGCATTGAGATGATAAAGGTTGCCAAAAAACTCATCGAAGCCGTGATTGGTTGGAAGATGCTCATCCCGATCGCCTAGGTGATTCTTTCCAAATTGGCCGGTGGAGTATCCTTGGTTCTTCAAGAGGGCCGCCATAGTGACATCGGACTCCTGCCAACCTTGTTTGGCCCCAGGCAAACCCACTTTGGTCATCCCCGTCCGCAGAGGATTTTGCCCGCTGATGAAGGCAGCTCGGCCCGCGGTACAACTCTGCTGACCATAATAATCAGTGAAGGCAACCCCATCGTGCCCAATCCGATCAATGTTGGGCGTCTCGTACCCAACCAAGCCGCGACTGATATAGCTTATGTTTCCAATCCCAATATCATCCCCGAAAATAACGAGGATGTTGGGTTGCTTATCTTGGGCAGAGACCGAAAGGACAAGGCTGCAAAAACCGAGGGTGATGAAGAAAATTCGGATCATAGAGCAACTCTTATCGCCGCTACCAACAATAG
>Ga0307488_10004909_pt1 | contig 11100 bp, 10 predicted proteins | sample SB02metaG_FD_202248 | JGI IMG/M metagenome (GOLD analysis project Ga0307488, IMG submission 202248) | Sea-ice brine microbial communities from Beaufort Sea near Barrow, Alaska, United States - SB 0.2 | ecosystem: Environmental > Aquatic > Marine > Coastal | place: USA: Alaska | collected...
ATTCTTACAGAGAAATTCCATTTGCCAAGTTGCCGTTATAAGGTGCTGATAAGATGACGACGGGAAATTGACCGAAAAGCAGGTGTTCTTAAGATAGGATATTGGGAAATAACACGTAGCATCAATTTTTACGACGATATGGTAGTGGTTACTCATTACAGCATAACTACAAATTTCAATGGCGAATACCGTTGAGAGCAACCGAATGCGGTCTTCGATCCACTGCCTGCGGTGTTCGTAGCATTGCCCTGTCAGTTTATCGGTGCCGCATAAATAAGAGCGGCGTACGCATGGAGACATAATGTGGTAGTAGGGCGTATCGGCAAGGGATATTTGTTGGGCGCGAGCTGTCGTCATAAGAAATTCCTTTTCTGTATGGATGAACAGTGTTTATGTTAACGGTCGGCCACTGAGATGTCAATTAGAGTGGGTGTCCTTCTATTTTTCTATTTCTTGTGCATTTCGCTGCGCTACATTTTATGCACAAAAATCACTCTGCAGTATGTGCTGCTGAGCAAAGCGTTAAACCTTGTTGATGCGTAGTGCGCATCATGCTACTATTTAGTTGTGATCAAAACATTTAAACACAAAGGCCTCAGAAAGTACTTCGAGTCAGGAAGTACGGCAGGTATTCAAAATAGTCATGCTAAAAAGCTGAAAATGCAATTAGTAGCTATCGATACCGCCCATGTAATCGAGGATATTGATTTACCTGGTTATCAATTACACCCGTTAAGAGGAGATCGAGAGGGTATTTGGTCTGTTTCGGTTAATGGTAATTGGCGAGTAACTTTTGAGTTTAAAGATGGTAATGCACATATATTAAACTACGAGGACTATCACTAATGAGCATGTATAACCCTCCTCATCCCGGTGAGTTCATAAAAGAAACATACCTTGAGCCTTTCGCTTATAGTTGTCGCTTTTTAGCTAAACAACTCGATGTTGCATCGTCGACACTTAATCGTGTTTTAAAAGGGCAAAGCGGTGTAACTCCTGAAATGGCTTTAAGGTTATCTAAGGCTGTAGGCCGAAGTCCTGAGAGCTGGCTGACAATGCAGGATAATTATGACCTTTGGCAAGCAAAGAAAAATATCGATCTAGGCAATGTCCACTCAGTTTCATTTGAGGCAGCGTAATTAAATATAACAAAGCAATCTTGCGGAACTTCGTGTGCTGTCACGTTTTGTGCGGAGCACAAAAAGCGCCATACCACTGCGTCCGTAAATTGCGGCGTTAGCTACCTTATATGAAGCAAAGAGTTACTGGGTTTGACCTTGCAAGAGCTTTGGCGATATTCGGCATGGTCATTGTTAACTTTAAAATTGCCATGAACGCTGAAACTGGCAACATGTTGTTGATGGATTTTGCCGAGACTTTTGAAGGACGAGCATCGGCCTTGTTTGTTATTCTTGCAGGTGTTGGCGTGACATTTCTGACCAATAAAGCAAGAGAATCTAGTGATGGGGCACTTGTATTAAAAAATCGCTTATCACTGATTAAACGCGGGCTATTACTGATTGCGATCGGTCTTGTATTCACGCCAATATGGGAAGCTGATATCCTCCATTTTTATGGATTTTATTTTTTAATAGCTGCTGCCATATTTACAGCTAACGACAAATCCTTGCTATTTATCTCGGCGATTATCATGCTGATATTCCCAGCATTAATGCTGTTTCTAAGTTATGAGCAGAACTGGAATTGGTCAACACTAACCTATGAAAACTTTTGGTCGCTTGATGGAATGGTTAGGCATATAGTATTTAACGGTTTTCACCCAATATTTCCTTGGGCTGCCTTTTTAATATTCGGCATGTGGTTAGGTAGGCAAGACCTATCTCAACAGGCAATAAGAAAAAGGTTGCTCTTAGGTTCTATAATGTCTTTGATCATTATCGAGAGCTTTTTTTATATAATAAAACTAAGCCTCGGAGATGGTGCTGCACTAGAAATGCCAAACGATAAGGTGGAGTTTCTATTTTCGACTTCGATTATACCCCCTTTACCTCAATACATTATTTCCGCAGGAAGCTCCGCTGTAATTGTGCTAATAGGTTGCTTATATTTTTCTGATAAGTTTTCAGAAAACAACATACATAAGTGGTTATGTCAGGCAGGACAATTGTCTTTAACCCTTTATGTTGCTCATGTCATTTTAGGTATGGGGGCTCTTGAATCTATGGGGTTGCTAGTAAACCAAACAATAAACTTTTCATTATTCAGCGCATTAATATTCTGTGTTTGTGGAATTGTCTTTAGTGTTATTTGGCTTAAATATTTCAAGACTGGCCCTTTAGAATGGCTTTTCCGTAAAGTTGCAAGCTAACAATTTCTTAAACGGAAAAATAACAGTTGGCCATCGCTTCGCGATTATAGCCAACCATTATTTTCCGCTTACCAAAGCGTTAAATAGTAGAGTTGCCCACAAAAAGTAGACCCCTCACTACCACCTAATGAGGTTCTAATGATGACCAAGAAACCAAGAAACCAAGAAAACCAAGAAAACCAAGAATAAATACAACCATTATACCGAAGATTTCCGCCGAGAAGCTGTACGTCGATCAGAGGGGCCAGATACGTCTGCTGCTGATGTGGCTCGTGAGCTGGGCATTCACCCTGGACAAATATATAATTGGCGCCGTCAATATAATCGCTTATCAGAGAAACAGGTGAATAGCATGAAAGGCGTTGATTACTCTAAAGATGAAAGTGAAGAGTTGCGCAAACTACGCAGAGAAATCGTGGATCTTAAGGAGGAGAATGAATTCCTAAAAAAAGCGACGGCGTACTTCTCCAAGCCAAATTGGTAAGGTACGCCTACATAGAGTCTTTGCGTGGCGAACATTCGATCGAAAAGATGTGTGCCTGGTCGGCGGTGAGTCGTTCAGGTTACTATAGGTGGCGGGAGCGAGAGCCCAGTTTTGAGGCGAGCTATCGAGAGATTGTTCAAGCAGCCACTATTGAGAAATTTCACCAGTTTAAGAAACGTTATGGTGCGCCGCGCTTGGTGCTGGAGTTGAACGAGGATGGGATTGCATGTTGCGTTAATCAAGTGGCAAAGCTCATGTCTGAAGAGGGGCTTAAGGCTCGTAATGAGAAAAACTTTAAATATAGCCCTGCAGGTGTAGAAAAGAATAATGTTGCAGGCAACCTGTTAAACCGAGACTTTGATGCAGACCAGCCCAATCAAAAATGGGTGTCAGATATCACCTATATTCCCATTAAGGGAGGTCACGTTTTTCTTGCGGTTATCATGGATCTCTTCTCACGGAAGATAGTAGGCTGGTCGCTTAATAAGACGATGACCACGAAGCTTATTCTAGATGCCTTTAACATGGCTGTTGCAACGCGAGGATGTGAGCCTGGATTGATTCTACATTCTGATCAAGGTGTACAATATCGAGCAAGTGATTACGTGTTAGCGCTTTACGACGAAAAAATAACGCCAAGCATGAGCCGAAAAGGTAATTGTTGGAATAACGCTGCGATGGAATCATTCTTTTCAAGACTGAAAGTTGAAGAGTTATTCGCGAATTCGTATCAATATTTGAATGAAGTCTATTCAAGTGTATTCGAATTCATTGAATTGTTTTACAATCCAGTAAGACGACATTCTACCAATGGGCAAGTAAGCCCTGCAGCGTATGAAAATATATATTACGAAATGTGCGCCTAATCCGGTGTCTACTTTCCGTGGGGAACATCAACTAATATATAGAATGGCGACAGACTTAAAGAACTCACGTGAAAATGTAATTAATGGAAAAATAATGAATCTTACAAAAGTATTATTGTTAACGCTCAGTGTTGTTATAGTCGGTTGCGCACAGGTTCCCAGAGAGTCAGTAGAGTTGTCTGCTACTGTTGGTCGTGATTTAGCGGAAATGCGAAAGTCGCATACAGCGCTTATTGATATTTATTACGGTAAATTAATGAGTAATGTAAACCAATTTATTGATAATGTGTATTTGCCATATCAAATACAAAAAACATTATCAGATGATGCCATAAAGCAAGAAATGCTATCTGCAATAGAGTCTGCTAGCCGTATAGATGTAACAGGGGAAAGACAGAAAGATGCATTTCAGAAGATTCAATTCTTTCACTTAATTATTCATGAGGAGGTTGAAGCATACAGAAAAATAAAGTTGAAACCCGTAAAAGATCAATATAAATCAGTATTGGCAGGAGTAAATAATACATATGAAAAAATCCATTATGCCAATTCAATAGTTACAGGACATTTGGCTTCGGTGCTAAAGGTCCATGATGCTCAGAATGAAATACTTGAAAAACTGGATCTTAAAGATATTAGAGTAGAAGTAGGGAAAGAAATGAGCGAAGCTTCTGACAAAATTTCTGAACTTCTCCTAGACGCCAAAGATGGAGAAAGCAAGTTAGCAGAAATAGTCTCAAAATTTGAAGATTTAACGAACAATGATCATTAACTATATAATTAAATGAGGCAGTAATTATGACACCGAAAGAGTTTAAAGAACGGCTTCGTCAAAAAATGATAGAAAATCGGCAAGCATTTGAAGGCGAGTATAAAGATCAACTGACAAATTTAATGGGGTTATCTAAAACAGAAATTGATAAAATTACTCCGGATTCAACAGATTTGGAAGTATATGACCAGTTAATAACCGTCGTAAAAGAAGCTTCAAGGATTAATCTTGCGCAGGCCGATTTACAGTCTCGAATTGAGGAGCTGGGTGACACTGCCATTAAAATTGCAGAAAGGGTTCCGTCACTATTGGTTTAGTTTGTTCGTTAAAGAGGGTGTATTACACTTTTTTTAAAAGGAGTTCAGAAATGACTGTTGAGGATAATTCAAAGTATGAGTATCTTGATGATGATCAAGGAAACCCTTCATCGTAAGCGATGTATAGACTCCACCACCCCAATGTGAAGTGGCTAAGTATTCTTGTACATAATGACAGGCGCTTTTTAAGACATTGAAATATCGCCCAATGGCCGGCCTCAGGGCTTAGCCGTTTCGCTGATGCCCGCGACTGGGTGAATGATGTTGTCGGTTGGTATAACACCGAGCACAAGCATAGCAAGCCTAACTTCGTTACACCCTCTGAGCGTCACGCTCAACAGGATACTGAGATCTTAGCGAAGCGTAAGCAGGTAATGGAGAATGCGAAACAAGCAAGCCCAAATCGCTGATCTCAGTCAGTGAGGAATTGTGAGCCTATCGGAGTGGTAATGCTGAACCCAGATGAGGTAGAAAATATTGAGATGAAAACCTTGGGTTAAACATTAAAAAAATAGTGCCCACTAGCTTGAAAAACACCGGTGGTTAAAGATCGATGGGCTATCACCATCGCGCTGGTTCGTAAACCATGCGTGTTTAACGAGCAGGTATGGTAAAAGCATCGACATTGTGCGAAAGCCACAGCATGTCGCCATCGCGCTGCGACGTAGCTCCAAGATAGCTAAAAATCATCTGTCGAAGTCGGTGCGGTAATTCTGCGGTAGGTACTTGTGCGAGGAAGTCCGCAATGCGATTGCCTTTCTCGATGTCCGGTTGAGAATCGGGTTTGCAGCACGAGGTAATATCAAGCGTCGCTTCGATACGCTGACAGTCGAACGCAATAGAGTGGTTATGCAGATGCTTGCTCAGATCTTCGCTGAACCAAGTAGGCCCACTACTATCCACCGCCCAAAACGAGGAGGAAAGCTCATTCAGTGTGTCGTTCGAGGCAATCAAAATGACGAGCCTACCACCCTCACTAACTAGGTTTAGGGCATCATCGATAGCTTGTTCCGGGTTATCCATGTAGTAGAGGGAATGCACCATCATGACCAAGTCGAAGCGGAGGTCGCCGCTAAAGTCTTCAAAGCTAGTGTTATGCCCTTCTATATGAATGCTGTTATCGTTTCCGAGCCCCATTCGATCGACAAAGCGTTCGCACTGCTGGGGATCTGGCTCCAGCCCGACATAAGAAATAGTCGACGTGTGTGCTTTGCCGGCGGCCAGAATGTTGACATCAAGGTCACCCGCGCCACAGCCAACGCTCAGTAGGGACGTGCTGTCTTTGGAGAGCTGGGGAATTACATGCTTGGCAAACCAGCTAAGAATCAATTTTCGCTGATTACTCGCCGATTCGTAAGTATGAAGGCACGCTGCGTAGTGTGTTCCCTCGAGTGGCGTAACGTCTGTGAGAAGCGCAATTTCTTGACGAATATCTTGGATATTCATAGTCGATTTTTCTTTCCTGTGTATCACGTTGATATTTGAGTTGAGCCTCCGACGATCTAAAACAGACCTGCACGGTAGGTTTTTTTAATCTATCGCACTTGCTAAGGGCATTCGATCGCCTAATCCAATTTTGCCGGGGTAATTTGCTAATTGCCGTGCTATCGTAGCACGATGACTGGGATGCTGTTGGGGGCAATACGGCTTCGCTTATTCTCTTTGTAGACACGACTAACAATCTGGAGAAATAATGACGGGAACATCCGATACCTTTGCGCGTAGCTGTGAGCACTGGAGTGACGAGGGACGCGACGAAATGGAGGCCTTCTACGAACTTGCACGGGTTGATTACCGGTATTTAGCCGAAGCGTATGATTGGGCTGGCGCTTTTCAGGCACTCGCTCGTCGCACTCTTACCGATAAAAACAGCGGGGTCCGCTTGGCCGATATTGCCTGTGGCAGCGGCAAGTTTCCTCAGGCGCTGCTAACCTACGCCGAGGTTGCAAATCTTGGCGCTGACATCACCATCAATTACGACTTACTCGATCCAAGCAGGTTTTCTTTGAGCGAGGCTAAGCACGCGCTGGCTTCTCCTTTTCGTGTGGGTGACGAGTTCTGCTGCACCTTGCAGGATTGGAATGTTACACCCGGCTACTACGACATCGCATGGGCTACGCATGCGCTATACTGCGTGCCAGCAGAAGAACTTGAACAAGCGCTTGCGTGTATGTGTAACGCACTTTCTCTGACAGGCTTCGGTTTTGTTGCGCAGGGTATGCGTGATGGTCACTACGTCGGGTTCTACGATCAGTTTCTTGCGGCTATGAGCAACGGACAGGGTACGCCCTACAGCGATGGTGCGCAGGTCGCTAAGGTGCTTGAAAATTTGGGCATGGCCGTTCGAACCCGCGTGATTGAGTACACGACGCTGGTCCCCGCGGATCGGCCCGAGCTGCTCGAGTCCTATCTACAGCGCTGTGCATTTGACGATACTTTTAGTCTTGATGAAATGCGCTCATATGAGCCGCTGGCAACGTATCTGGCGTCATGCCGCGACCCAGAATCTGGAGACTACCGATTCACACAGCGAGTAGGCATGAGCCTTTTTGCGCACACAGAAACTGGTCTCATATTACATGATGTTGAATCAGCAGGAATCGCTTGAATGAATGATAAACCGTCCGTAATCGCTCCAGTACGAAACGATGAACTTTCCACGGAGTGGGACCACGACAACCAACAGTGGTGGAATGAGTATATGGTCAGTGCGGATAACCAGATTATGCTTAATAACGGCTCTGAAATTGAAGCGGCGGTGGGCCCTGTCGACATCGCTCCAGTCTCTGCCTCTGAGCATCAGCCCGTCTCGATGCCAAATCTGGACGAACTGGAGGCGGAACTTATCACACCTTATACACTCGATCCTATGGCTATTGCGCGGTTCAATCGTGATGGCTATGTGAAGCTCAAGCGAGTACTCTCGCCGGGTGCGCTTGCGCTGTTGCGACTAGAAATGGAGCAGAGTCTGCTCAAGGAACTCGGTGAGAATCCCCAGCTAGATTTTCGCAGCGGTGAAATGATGTGGCTGAGTAATACCGTTTTCCGAAAGTTCGTCCTTAGCCCGCGTATCGCTGAGATCGCGGCTACATTGCTAGGCGTTTCGCGCGTACGGCTTTACCATGACAATGCCCTCGCCAAAGAGCCCGGATGTGGACGTACACCTTGGCACTATGACAAGGAGCATTTTCCCATCGCGAGCAATAACATCTGTACCGCATGGATTCCACTGCAGGCTATCCCCCAGAATATGGGGCCGCTGGCGTTCGCGGTAGGCATGGAGAACTATCAGTTGGTTGAATCTATCGAACTCAGTCGGTTCGATACGAGTTACGACCGCGCCGTCAACGATGTTTTTGCGCAGCAAGGTATCGCTGTGGATGACGCTGCGTTCGCATTGGGCGAGATAAGCTTTCACCATGCGCAGTCTTTTCATACTGCTAGAGCCAATAACACGGCAGAGTCCCGCATGGTTCTAGCAACCACTTATTTTGAGGACGGAGCTCGCGTCGTGTCTTCGCCAACGATGATCTCAGGAGACTGGCGCAAGTTTATGCCCAACGTCGGCCCCAACGAGCTTATTGAAAGCCCCTACAATCCAGTCTGCTTCGCGCGCGATCGCTGACTCTTCGAATTTCTTAAATTCACTGAGGGTAACAGCGCTTGAGTCGTCGGGCGTTGCAATATTCATAGCAACTGTATTTTAACAAACATATTCCGTAATCAATCAGTAAAACAGAGTTCCAAAGTATGAGCGAAGTCTTGAAGCAAAAAGTGGTAGATGAATTCGATGAGACAACAATAGAGCAAGGGGTGGATGGTTTTCTCGCTGCTGCGACTGCTGCCGAGGTGCTTGCAGGTTTAGCGCAAAGCCCGAAGAAAATTGCTCCCAAGTATTTTTATGATAAAAAAGGTTCAGCCCTTTTCGATGCGATCACACGAGTGGATGACTATTATGTGCCGCGTGTTGAGCAGCAGATCTTTGAACAGTTTCGATCTGAGATGTGTGCGGCTATGGGAGCCGGAGTCACACTGATTGAACCGGGGGCCGGTTCCTGCGAAAAAGTGAAATGGTTGTTACAGGAGCTTCAACCCAAGATCTATATGCCCATGGACATCTCGGCCGAGCATCTTGAGGAAAGCGCCGCCGGACTCAAGAGTCTCTATCCAGACCTGCGCATCATACCGCAGGTTGGAGACCACACCATAGATATTAATATTGAACTTGATGAACCTACCGAACAAGCTGTGTTTTTCTACCCCGGATCATCTATTGGTAATTTTGATCCCGCTGCGGCAGAGTGTTTTCTGCGCACTATGCGCACTATGCGCAAGCAGCAGCAAACTGAGGTGCCCAATGCTAGCGCGGCAGGTGGACTACTTATTGGCGTCGACGCCAAAAAGGATCCCGCATTTTTAAATGCTGCCTACAACGATCGAGAGGGCCTTACGGCGAAATTTAACCTGAATGTTCTGGACCACCTGAACGAATTGCTCGAGGGCAATATTCCTGTGGAGAACTTTGCGCACCATGCCTTTTATAATGAGAATGACGGTCGTATCGAGATGCACTTGCGCTGTATAAAATCACACACTGCAACACTCGCGGGTCAGCATCTTGAATTTACTGATGGCGAACTCGTTCATACGGAATACTCCTACAAATACCATCCGGATGAATTTATTGATTTGGCCAAGCGAGCTGGCTTTGCGATGAAAGCGCTGTGGCAGGACCCACAGAAGTGGTATTCGGTCATATATTTTGAGCCATCCTCATCTGCCTGAAGCACGATGTATGGGACATGTATCAACACCTCGAATAAGTCAGCACTATACAGTGTTTTTTAATGGTCTTAACGGGTTTTTGAGCCGTCATTAAACCGCTTGAGGCCGAAGCACCAAGCTCTTTTTCTATTCACTCACTTTGGTATTATTCTATAAAAAAACCTGTTTTGTGACCCTGCAGTATAGTAATAAAAATGGCGGTTTTGACCACTATTCGGCTTCTTGCTGCACTTTTGTTTGTGCTGCGCCCTAATGAGATTCAAGATGACCTCCCCTTTTATTCAGGCTAACGGACCTTGATGGCCTCTGTCCCGATCAGGTTTTGAGGAAGTCAAAACCGTTTAATTCATTCACCAATACCACCGCTGGGTGGGAACGCCTTCTTAATTAACCTTGTTTACGATGGTGACTATGATATGACTACGCCACAATTAACACGTTGGCATTATATTCCTACCCCTTGGCCATTAAGGCCCAAGCAATACGGGCTAACTTACTGGCCAAGGCCACAACAACGTTGCATGTAGGCCTTATGTTGAGTAATTTTTGCAGCCACAGACTGAGCGCATCGTCTTTTCCTTCGCACCACCGTATCACCGCCCTAGCGCCGTGAATAAACTGTCGCCGTAAGGTGCTGTTGCCTCGCTTACTAATGCCACCTATACGAGAAACATCGCCACTGGCGTGTTGTTTAGGTGTGAGACCAACCCAGGCTGACTTAAAAAAGCCCGGCCTATTTTCATAAGCTGGGCTTTAGTGCATCACGTTCCTTGTAATGCTGGAATATTGCTATCCCTTTGGTCTTCATGACCCTAAGTACGCATCCTGCTTCACATCCTTGTAGCGTAAACTTTATGCCCATCATTTATTGCTGTCTGTAGGTCATCACGCTTTATCGTGTAAGACATCTCCGACATTATCTGAGCGAGCAATGGCCCAAGGCAGTAAGTTTGCAATGCCATCTACCGTGTCCGCGTTAGGCAGTGCTATAAAAACCTGCTTGAGATAATTATAAGGATTCAGGTCATTGGCCTTGGCTGTCTGAACAAGACTATAAAGATTGGCACTAGCTTTAACGCCCGCTTGAGTGCTAGCAAAGAGCCATTTTTCCCGCACTATAGCAACGGGACGAATCGCATTCTCCGCCAGATTATTATCTATCGGATAAGTACCATCATCAAGATAACCGATTAAGCGATCCCATTGGTTATACAGATACTGTAATGCGGCACCCAAGGTAGTCTTGGGCGCTACATGCAATAAGCTTTTATCTAGCCATCCTTTTATTTTATTGATAATTGGTTTGGCCTGCTCTTGCCGAATGAAATGTTTTTGATCGGGCGATGCGTTTTTTATCTGTTGCTCTATAGGATAGAGCTTTTGGATAAATGCTAAGGCCTGATCTGCTCTTCCCATTTTATTTTTGGGCTGTAGCTTCTTCGCGCCAACACACTTGCGCCGAACGTGGGCCCAGCAATCCAGTCGCTGAATGTGATCACTACACACCAAGTCATAGTCTTGGTAGCCATCCACCACCAGAGCATCAA
>Ga0307488_10004910_pt1 | contig 11099 bp, 13 predicted proteins | sample SB02metaG_FD_202248 | JGI IMG/M metagenome (GOLD analysis project Ga0307488, IMG submission 202248) | Sea-ice brine microbial communities from Beaufort Sea near Barrow, Alaska, United States - SB 0.2 | ecosystem: Environmental > Aquatic > Marine > Coastal | place: USA: Alaska | collected...
TGACAGGAACCTATAAAGGATTATTTGACAAACTATTATACACCGATGGTCTTGGTGGATTTGAACTCATGATTGATGAATTAGATAAATTATACTCAAAGGATTTATCATTGAAACAATATTATTCAGAGGCATTATTATTAACCAAGCCAAAGAATACCATGCTAAAAGAACTTAGTAGTTTGAATAATTGGTTCATCTTTGAGAAGAAATAAATCAAGGATCGTATTCAGTTCTGATATCTCTAAATCTTATTGACTCTATTTTGTATTGATTTAATTATTTTACTAAATCTATTTTTACTAAATCTATTTTTACCCTTGTATTTTACTAGTATTACTATTATAAAGATTATAAATACAACTATTAATATATCATACGCAACATTAATTAGGAAATCGCGTATAATTAATTTGTAAAAAATATCATTGTTATTTTTTATATCAAAGGTTGTATTTGTATTTCTATATAAATTACCAAGATCTATATCTCTATATGTTCTTTTTCTTTCGGCCTCTGAACTGAAATAATAAAAATCGTCAGATATAGATTTCTTTTTAATACAGAAAGATTGTAACCCTTTCACTTTACTATATTCCCTTAGAATTTTGTTTTTTAAAACGTAATTTTGCGCTAAATTGGCTATATCATATTTTTCGACGTCGATTGATGGAATTGTTAATGTTTTTGAATTATAATTATTATAATCTTCATCGTTTTTAAAAACCTCGAATACCTGAATACATTTTCTAGTTTTAGAATCAGATTCATTCTCATATTTCCCTCTGTGTAATGTTAATGCATTGAATAAAATAGCATCCCCTGGATTGAAATGTATATCAATTTCATTTTTTAAATCTGAATAATTGAAAGTTTTATACGAGTCGGGTATTAACTGTAATGTAGATTTATCTAAATATATGACTAATGTATATATTTCCGGTACTATATCCGTATTATCAAATATCCCAACATCTCGATGATAATTTGAAGCATCCGTAGAATTTGATGTCTGTTTTATTTTACCTTCAGATACTCTGTATTTATTATATGTACTCTTCCAATTCATATCATAATCTAATTTTTTAAGTATATCATCTATAACTATATCATAATTTTTATAATTAACTTTATTATCATCCAATATATTTTCATTCATCCTAGCAGCCAACTCTTCGTTTATAAAATTCCTTAGCAAAATATACCCATCATTCATTATAATTAGTATTTATATTTATTTATTATTATGATTAATCATAAATACTATTTATATTCGTGTTCGGGTAGAGAATTTATTATTCGTGTTCGGGTAGAGAATTTATTATTCTTTTTCTCTTAACCATAGATTAAAAGCCCATTTCTCACCCTTGATGATAGGTAATCCAGCATGTCTTGATTTCTTATTTAATGATCCATCATCATTAACATTGGTAAAAACAACCATCCTTCCTTTTTTAGCCTGAACTTTTATCTGTATATCATACTCATCTAATGAATCAAACCCTGTTTCTCCTCCTTCTTCAACATCATTTAGATATACTAATACGGTTCTTAGGCGATTACCTCTACCTAATTCACCACCACAGAATTTTTCATACTTTTCTTTTTCTTCTTTATCGTAAGCATCATAATGATACTTGTATTCTTCTGTTTCATTGTAATGAATCACTTGAAAATTCTCAAAGTGATTATGGTTACAATTAATTTGTTTCGCTATTTTTTTTGCGATAGTTAATGTTTCTGGATATTTATCTATGGCGAACCAACAAGATGAATTTGTTCTACCTTTGTATACTCCTGTTTTGAATTCAGTATCGGTGTCCATCCTAGAAACCCCGGCCCCGACCATATTATCCTTAGATTTACTAATGATAAATTTACATTCTTTATCTGTTATAAAGTTATCAATCGTATACAGATAGGGGTCATTTGATAAAGTATTCATATTATAATGAAGATATAATTTTAATTATATAGTTTAACGAATTATTGATAAATTTGGAGGATAGAAATGATACTATAATTTAAAAACAAAGTAAGAAAAGACAATTATGACATTTCTTATTAGTGTAAAAGGTGTGAAGGCAACAAAAGATGTGAAGGATACATTTATCTTAGAATACTTACAAAATGAATTAAACAAAACCAAATCGATGATTGATAATCATGTAGGTGATTGGAATAGAATCAAGAAATATATTCACGATCATGAATATATATATTATTCATCATACCGTAAAAAAAATATATCGTCTATTACACCTGTAAGTCGTTCTTATTTTAAATTTAGAGAAATATATTTTGAATATAATATTCAGGTCAATCATTTGAGTACAGTTTGTACCTTGGCTGAGGCCCCTGGTGGGTTCATTCAATCAATAATTCATTTGTGTCCCGGAAACTCTTGTCCACGTATATACGCCAACTCTCTTGTACCAACTAATAAGAGTATCCCGAATTGGAATAATACAATTAAGAAGGAAAGATTAGAATTCGTCTATGGTATGAAAAACAATGGTGATTTATGTGATTTTTTAAATTTAATATCAATGGTAAAGAAAATAGGAAAGAGTTCTTGTAGTCTTGTGACAGGTGATGGTGGATTTGATTATTCGAGTAATTATTCCAAACAAGAATATAACTCTCTGCGACTGATATACAGTGAAATTTTTGTAGCTCTCAATATTCAGAGTAAGGGTGGTAATTTCATTTGTAAAATATTTGATACATTCATGGAAGAAACTATAGATTTGTTGTATTTATTAAATTTATCTTATGAGAAGGTGTATTTACATAAGCCCAAGATGAGTCGGAATTCTAATTCCGAAAAATATATTGTTTGTCTTAATTTTAAGGGTTATAACAAGTTGTTTATTAATAAATTATGCCATTCATTTGAAACCTTGAAATTAAATATATCGACAACTGACTTATTTTATGATAATTTAATGAAATATATCATTGAATATACGATTCAACAAATTAAAAGTATTAATAAGGGTATTGATATTATTGATGATATGTCTTCTCGGGGAAATACGTCACACGACTCATATCCTTCGACAAAACAAGTTAATATGGCAATCGAGTGGTGTAATAAATATGATATTAAAGTAAATGACAAATGTATTTATCTTTAATAATCTAGAGTAACTGTAAGTGGGGAGTTATCTAATGATTTAAAAGTCTCGTTGTGACTTGCAAACCCTTTAATATTATCAAAATAGGGAGCACCATTCATGACTTTATCATTATTACCCGGTTCTCTATAATTTTTGTATGGACCTATGGTATTTAAAGTAAGGGAATTATTAGGATCTTTCATTCTCCTAGGGGGTATCAATTGTAATCTCGTATTGTCTTCACAGAACTTATTTCCGGCGTTATCCGTGTAACACCTTTCCGCTACTAGAGTATTGGTATTATATGAAGTCTTGTCAGCGTAATTATTATTCTTATCAAAAAACGATCCTATATTAGTTAGTTCATCGTGTGTTTCAGAATTATAGAATTTAGGATGCTCTGAAATATTTTGATCTGTCCAAGAATTTTCTGATTTATCTTTATTCATTAGAAAGGGACGAAGTTCTTCTGTTTTATCGGGATCACCCGATAGTCTATCTTTACGATAATAATCAGGTATATACATCCTTGTTTTAGTTTCATCTATCCCACCGACTTCTCTTACGATGTCTAAATTCTTCTGTGCAGAAGGCAATACTCCTTCTGTATCCGAAAGTGGAATAATAGACTTTCCATGACTTAATCTCTTGAAAGTTCGACTTATTTGAGGGTAAGGGAAATCTTGTATGCTCTTAGTTTTATCCACATATTCATCACTTTGTATTTCTTCTTGAGAAGGCTCATAACTTTTGTCCGGTCTGAATAATAAAAAGAGAAAAATCACCGCAACAGACAAAAAAACAAAGTTTTTCATTAATATATATATAGTAATAAACTATTTTTTTCAAATATCAATCACACATTAACCGAATGTATTCTCAGAAGTATAAATGATATATAAAAAACCATCTTCATCTTTATTATCATCGTATATTGTGCTCATTGGTGTATTACTGGGACATAATTTATTATTGATGAGGAAAAAAATACTCTGTGAATTATCTAATTTTACTCTTTTTCGTATGATATACATGAATTGGTTCATGTTTAAATCCTTAGGAACTAAATACTTCGTCTTATCAATATCATTTAATATAGAATTTTCATATTTCTCAATGATAATCGGTATTCTATTTGGATATTTCAATGTTATTTTATCGGCTTCTTTTTTTCTTAACTCAAAATTATTCTTTGATTTAAAACTCATTTACTATACTTAAAAATATAATTTTAAATATTGATTATAAAATGAAATGTATTCAAATTTTCCGAGATGGGAAAATGGATGAATTAAATATACCGAAAAACAATGTTATCAATCATTTAACAAAGGCATCAAATAGTCAGGGTAATAATGAATTAACCAGCATATATAGGTGGTATTTCGAGGGCCAGCTTATAACTTGTTTTGGTTGGTATGATGGTGATAAAGGTTTTGAAAATTTACATGATTTACCTTATGGAGGTGAAAGTTCTTTCCTTGAAGAAGATTCATCTGAAAAGATATTTTATGGTGACATTTTCATTTTAAAATATAAGAATGGAATATCTGTTGATATTACTATCAGTGATTATAGTGTTTTTTATAGCGATCGATTCGATAATTTTAGCGATTATGGTTCTGATAATGAAGATGTATGTGACCCACCCGAATTACAAGAGAGTGAGGTTTTACCATATGAAGAGGATGAAATTTTAATCGCCGAAGGCTGTATTAATGATTTGGAATGTGATTATTATGAATATTAAATTTGATTTAAACTTATAGATAGAATATAATATATATAAGTAATGGAAAACACAAGTTACAAAGTAACTATTCGGAATGGCATTCACGGATTAATTAATAGTGTGATAGAAAACGAACAAATAAGTCGTCAAATCGAGCAAAGTATTTATAATTCAACCGTTCAATATTCTTCCGAAAATAATATTAAACGTGATTGGGACAATAATATTTTCAGATCATTATATTTATCAAGGATAAGGTCCATTTATACAAATTTAAAATCGGATTCTTATCTTAAAAATAAAAATTTTAAGACAAAGGTGTTAAAGAATGAAATAGATCCTAAAAAAATTGCTTCATTGTCTCGATATGATATATTTCCCGAGGTTTGGACTGATTTACTTCAAAAACTTTCAGAAAAAGACAAATTAAAATATGAATTAAAACCTGAGGCAATGACCGATATGTTTAAATGTAGAAAATGTGATAGTCGTTCTTGTTCTTATTACGAATTTCAGACTCGGTCAGCAGATGAACCTATGACACAATTCATCACCTGTTTGGACTGTAATAATAATTGGAAGCAATAACTTAATATTGTCTCTCTTGTCCTAATCCAGAACTATCATTCATTCTGTATGTGCAACTATCTGTAGAACAATTCAGGATTGTTTTGGACGGTAATACCGTAACATCGTTACACGTATTACATTTTAATTTAGCCTCGAGTTCCATGATATTCTGATCATGAACTATTGTGGCGTTTTCAGTTAAGTAATTACGATATTCCCAACTATTCATATTTTTTGCGATAGAGTTATTTAATGTACAATTTTGTCTATAATCAGTAAACATTCGACCGTCGGCCATCCTTGCGGGAAAATCAAACTCAACATTATCAGTTACTTTACTCATTTATAACGAGAATAGAAAATAAATTTACAATTTATTTTCTTTTATTCTTTCAATTAACTTCGTTTTATTACCTGAAACGGGTATACCCTCATCAGATAATATTTTTTTTAATTGAGATACAGTCATCGAGTTATAATCTAAGTTCTTATTCTCATCAGATAATTTCATTGTATTTATGAATTCGTTGACCTTAGTTAGGTCATCACTCACATCTAAAATATCTGACAATGTATTGTCTGTAATAATATTTTTACCCAGTAATATATCATCGATATTTACCGCATTAAAATCACCAGAGAAGGGACTTTCACTTTCAGTCGGTATGGAATTATCACTTTCAGTCAATATGGAATTATCAGTCGGTATGGAATTATCACTTTCAGTCTGTATGGAATTATCAGTCGGTATGGTATTTTCAGTCAATACTTCATCAGGTAATATATCATTTTCATCTTGACTATATTCCATCTGATTCCGAATAAGTTCACTATCCGACACATATTTATTATCATCTGTACCTAGACCTAGATCATTCATATTAACTAATGGTATTGGTTGATGTATCTCTGTTTGACCCAATTGATCAATAGATGAAACATCAGGTGTCATCTGTTCATTGACTCCATTGTCTCCATTGTCTCCATTGTCTCCATTATGGGGATAAACCTGTTGTTTATTTAATGTATATTGGAGATCATTTATTATGGATTTTAGCTTGTAAATTTCATAATACAAATATCCACCAATTAGTATTATTAATAGTATCAGCAATACTGAATTTAAATTCAGTAAATCAAGATGAATTTCAGGCATTTTGGAAAAGAGTAATTTTTTAAATTTATTATTTAAACTTAAAAGAGGTTATTAATTATTATAATTACTTAATATGGATGATACAAATAAACCCATTAAGAAAAAAAGAGGCAGGAAGCCAAAAAATAAGATTATTTCAAATGACAATCCTGTATTCGATACAAATAATTTAGATGATATACTGATTACATGTATAAAAAAACCGCAAGCTGAATTAATAGTCAAAGATGATATTAAGCCTCACGATAGTAAAGAACCTTGCTACGAAGAATATACACACACTAAAATAAACAAGTGTTGGAATTGTTCATATGAAATAACTGAAGAAATATATAGTCGACCTATAAGTTATCATAAAGGTTCTTTTCAGATGAATGGTAATTTTTGTTCATATGAATGTTCTGCTCGATATATTTACGATGAATTGGGAAATAAAGACTTCTGGGATAAATATTATTTATTAAATTTCTATGTGAACATCAAACAAGGTAAAAATACTAAGGTAAAGATACCTTTCTCTAAATTAAGATTAATCGATTTCGGTGGGGATATGACTAAAGAAGAATATCTGGACTCCGAAAATATATCATATGATTGCTATACACCCCCTTCGCTATATGTAAACAATGTGTTTTATAATAAGGAATTCATAAATATGAAAGAAAATGAACTAAAACTCTTCCGTAAGAACAAGAAGGATAGACCTAATAATTTCAAAAATTTGACTTAGTATTGATATGAGTTCTCCAAATACCCAAATACCAAAATAAGATTAATGCCCTGCTCAGTATGCAGACAAGCAGGTCACAATCGTGCCACTTGCCCAACAATTACATCCAATGAAGGGGCACAACTTCAGAGGGCAGCGGTCCTTCAGAGGACAGATGTCCTTCAGAGGGTAGATGTCCTTCAGAGGACAGATCTCCTTCAGAGGGCATCTCGACTCCGTCAACTTCTCGAAAATACATCTGACCCAATAACCTTTCCTAGCGTTAGGCGACTCTGGATTAAAGCGACCAAGTCGATCATCAATATACAGAGGTATTCGAAGATAGTTTTACTAAACCATCACTTGTACCCGGCAACAGATGAACCTCTTATCTTCTATAATTCGTGGTTAAAAGTCCGGACTTCGACTCGAGAGGTCCTCTTTAGACCACGGGGTGGTCATCTCTGGTGGGTCTTGGGTGATGATTATTCAACGAACACTGGAATATTCCAATGTGTGGATAACAGTTGTCGTATCTTTTATAGGACCCGAAACCCCTATAGGGAAACTGTTTTAAAAGACGAACTACGTATCGTAAAGTTAGTTAATCTCCGAAAAGAGAATTACCTTATTTACTGGGTCGTGGGTAATTATATGGTTCAAGATATTGATAATCAAGTTAATGGTGTCAAGTATATGGGATTCATGCCGAAAGATTCCACATTCGATCTAAAGACCTTAAACGGTCACCGATTCTACCTTGTCCCAAACCGTCTTAATACAGAACCACCTTATCATCCTGAAAGAGATAATCAATTCTTCATCGAACCCTACTGTCAACTCAATATTCACGACAAATTAGGTGATAAAGTCTATATTGATAATAAAGAAGAACTTTCAGAACTTAACAAATGGAAATTTAACGCCCTGAAACTCGATTATCTCATTAGAGAAGTAATAAAACTTGGGGGTAAAAACAACGATGTTTTGGAATCTGTCCTCGATCTACACGAAGATATTGAACTGGAAAGTTGTTCAGAATGGTTCAAAGATATCGCCGGTGTACCATCCACTTTTACAAATATCACTTAGTCTTCCTTAGTCGCGATAGTGTAGTTTGTAATTCTTCTAAAGTCGGTGGCTCAAATGAACCCGGTTCCCTTCGTATTATTTTTTTATCGACAATCTTTCTTTTTTTTAGGACGACAGATCTTAAATCTGATGCACTTATCTTCGGTACGTCATTCACTCCATTATCATGATCTTGCTGTCCATTGGACCCTTTGAACATGGGACAAGGTGGAGGTGGTGGATGAGGTGGATGAGGTGGGTGAGGTAGGTGAGGCGGGTGAGGTGGAGGCGGAATTCTACTATCGAGCTTCCTTTGCATATTAACAGCCTCTAATGGAACTCCTAGTTTTAACATTTTATCATATTTATCAGGTTTATCAGGTTTATCATATTTATCAGGTTTATCAGATTTATCAGATTTAATATTTATGTTTATATCATCGATAAATGAATATTCACATAAATGAGTAGGAGTCTTTACTTTACCCTGTAATAGATTCCATTGAAACCAAATATTATTTTCATTTAACCATATACCCTCAAGCTCAATAATGAAAAATCCATAAGTGAATTGATTTATTTTTGGTACACGATTCTTATTTTCATCATAGAGAGATGTATTATCATTTAGCTTAAGACGAATACATTCATTAAAATCGGTTACCTTTAAAAATTCATTTACTTTATATGAATCTTTGTATTTATGATTGACACACTGATAAATATGATTCATCGTTTTTAAAAAATTGAGTTGTGATTTATCATTCTCTTTATTATGAAATGATAAATCAATCACCCTTTTACCATTCATTAAAAACTGGATACCAAAGGGTGTAAATAACATAGGTGTTTGAAAAATACACTTAAGATAAGAATTATCTCTCTGTAATTTAATTGGAATAAATGTAAATTTATCAGAATATTTAAGAGGTTTATTTATACATAGATGATATTCATCTAAGTTCTCACTATGATGAATTATCATATCACTACTATAAAATCATAATTATTACTTAAATAAATTACCTTCTTTTAGTCCGTTTCTTAGATTTTCTCCGTTTCGTTCTTTTTGTTCTTTTCTTAGATTTTCTCCGTTTCTTTCTTTTCTTAGATTTTATCTTTTTAGATTTACGTTTACCGCCACCCGATAAACCATCTAGTTCAGATGATAGTATGCCAATCTCGTCAAATAGTTTTTGCATTTCTCCTATAAGCATTTCGTCAGAGAAACTCGTGTCACTCTCCAGTGTCTCATTTTTTTCAGCGATTTCTCTTCGTTTAGTTCTTATCAATTCATTTATTTGAACTTTCCGACTTTCTTTGCTTTCTTGAATTGCTCTCTGTTCATCATCATCATCATAACCTTGTTCGGGTTGTGGTTCTAGGTCTTGTTCATCTACGGACAGTTCCCTTTCAATTTCTTGTAACATTGTATCCTGAGTTGGACCGATTAAAATGATTCTTCTTATCTCATAGACATATTTTAATGCGTCATGATAACTCATATCTTTATATATCATAAGGTAAGTGATAACTACCGTCGGTGATCGCGTCTGTCCCGCATTGCAATGTATTAATACATTATTACCTCCTGTTAAATTTTCATTTATTATTCCCGCCATTCTCTTATATTCATCTTTAGTTTCCGCGGTTGCATTCCCATCAGGAAGATGCGTTTGCTCATATTTAACGCCTTCAAAAGGAGTTCTTGTAGGAGAAGATAAGTCTGCTGATACGTCAATGACAGTTATCGGACGTCCATTATCGAAAGCGGTTACCAATTCTCTAAATGTTTCATCTGGATTTACCGGATCCTCAGGGGAACCCACCCCTGCCGACCTTTGATCACTTAATATTAATTTACCATTTTCTGGGTGCTCGTGTAAGATACAATGTAAATTGGCAGGTGGAGGTAATATTACACTCAGTTTACCGGTTTCTGCTTCCATATCATCCCCGATGCGTTGTGCCTCTTCAGATGACATACGATTTAACCCCCATTCTTTCGCTAGATAGGGTTTAAAGTGATTACTATATAGGTCGGGAAATAACTCTTTTAACCATAGTTCGTATTGTTCTACTAAATCTGTAACGGTAATGAATTTGCCATGTATAGCTTCAAACTGATTTGACGCAAGGAAACTGTTTCTAAGATCTTTTAGATAAATATTTATTTCTTTCTCTAGACCTTCAAACTTACCAAAATCGGCACCATACTCGATAAATAAACGATTAACTCTTTCGATTTCTGTTTCAGGCATTATAGATACTATATAGATACTATATATTATAATATAATTAACCCCTGATTATATTAACCCAATTACTATTTACCTGGCTATGACGCTTACTACGTCTATTTGTCCTTCGCTTACTACGTCTAAGACTACTTCTCTTGCTACGTCTAAGACTATGACGCTTACTACGTCTATTTGTCCTTCTCTTGCTACGTCTAAGACTACTTCTCTTGCTACGTCTATTTGTCCTTCTCTTGCTACGTCTATTTGTCCTTCTCTTGCTACGTCTAAGACTACTTCTCTTGCTACGTCTATTTGTCCTTCTCTTGCTACGTCTAAGACTACTTCTCTTGCTACGTCTAAGACTACTTCTCTTGCTACGTCTAAGACTACTTCTCTTGCTACGTCTATTTGTCCTTCTATCACCGTGTCTAAGACTCCTCTTCTTACTTCTCTTCTTACTGCGTCGCAACGATCTCTTTCTTCTTTTTTCAGGTGAAGT
>Ga0307488_10004911_pt1 | contig 11097 bp, 8 predicted proteins | sample SB02metaG_FD_202248 | JGI IMG/M metagenome (GOLD analysis project Ga0307488, IMG submission 202248) | Sea-ice brine microbial communities from Beaufort Sea near Barrow, Alaska, United States - SB 0.2 | ecosystem: Environmental > Aquatic > Marine > Coastal | place: USA: Alaska | collected 2017-05-06
CACCCACATATAACATGGGGCTTCTCTTTTCATTATTTTTGACAAATTCAGAGTATTTTTTGGCTTCTAATTCATCAATATAATTGTTATTGGGCTTTCCCACATAAACTGGCTGTGAATGTATCATAGCCCCAATTAGCTTGTTGCCACGATCGCGGAAGCCGTGCACGCTTGGTGGGTTGTCTGATGTTGAATCGAAGTGATGGCTCCCACCGGTATTTTCATCTTTGACTTCTTCGCCGTTCTTGAAATACCTATCTTTTAGTGACAAACCATCATATGTTTCTGCTCCACGTAAATAATCAACCAATACGTTGCCGTATATTTTGTTTAACTCAATTTCACCCGAATCTTCGGTACTAGGGAAGGCTGCATTGGCTTCGATATAAGGGGCATAGGTGAGTAAATCTTGAGCTTGCAATAGGCTAATATTGTTAGCGCCCGACATATCTGTGTAGTCTTCCGGAAATGTAAAGGTCACACCCTTTTCACCATTATAAGTGATGATTTGACGAGGTATAACCCGGTTAGACATACGCGCGTCAGCTGACCAGCTAACCTCTTTACCGAAACCTTTACCATCTGAGGCAAACGCCCTTAAATCGCCAGACCACGATACCGATTCATAGTTTGTACTGTAAAGAAATGATTGACTGCTTAACTGAAAAGAACTGACCGATGCACCTGCTGCCGAGTTCCCCGCCAACTTCCCCACATCGTCTGCAAAACTTTGAAGTGTTTCCGACAAATCATCCACATTGGTCGCGTCATAATATTTACCGCGACCATTAAAAGCGGCATGACGTAAATCGTCAATTTTATTCAACGTACCATCCTTAGGAATCCAAACAGAATCAGCAATAAGTGTCTGAGTGCTTGGCATACTGTTAACCTCTCCTTGAACACCAAAGCCAATAGTGTAGGTCTTCATATGCTGCTTAGTGATCAGTTCGTTGTGTAGCACATCCTCTAGCTTATCGTCCACGCTGGTAGCTAGATCATTCTCAAAGTAATACATCGCTACATCGGCTAGAGTATCGGGTTCACCGTCTCTATATATGCTGTTGTCATAACGACCGTTGCTGTCTTGATCACCAACGAATCCCGTCTCATTAGCGTCGGTACCATCGACATTAATGTCGTGCTCGCTCCCATGATAAGAAGCAACATCATCACCCCATTCACCATCAGTAAAGACCAGAGTATAGTTTTGTTGACATTGCCCTTCGAAGTCATTAGTAAAAATAGGGCTTTTAGTAACAGTGCCTGTTTCTATATGCGTTGGCTCAATAGCGTTGTTTTCGGCATCTGTACCGAAGAAATCATCGTCTGGATCTTTTTTCTCGGTAAAATACCTACCCACATTACTTAAGCCTTTAAGTAAGAGAGTATCGTTCTTAAATTTAACCGTGCTACCGTTCTTAAATTTAACCGTGCGTGACGCGTATATTTTCTCTAACAGCTCACCCCTATTTGTACTATTAACTCCCCCCTCTGCATCCGCCATATTTTTAACATGCGCGCCACCGTAGCCATTATCGTTTAAAGAAGCGAACCCCACCCGGTAAGGCAAGGCATTAACAACTACGTCAGACAGGCCTTTTTTAGCGACTGACAAGCGAGTACGATAATAGGTATACCAATTAGCATAATTAACCTGGGTTTTTTTATCATCGTCGCCCGTTGCGGTGACGGGCAGATCGGCTACACGTTGGCAGCTGTGTTGACCACAGTCATCAAAAGTCACAAGCCCATCCCCAACCTTCGCTGGAGCCGATGTATGCTGCCATCTAATAACAAAGCCTGACCGTTGAAACTCATTCTGTCCGCCATCGAACACTAAGGTGACGGTACTACCCTTAACCGTAAACTGTCTAATGTCGCCTGTTCTGTTTGCCATACCTTGCTTATTTAATTCTAAGGAAGTCACCGCAGATGGGGTTACTCCCACAGGCTCGCCATTAGTGATATATTCTTCTGTCACCTGAATCGTATTGGCAATACCCGGGGGGACTTCGCCTTCAGCGACTTCGCCCGCATAGACCGTCAAGCTATCAGTATCACCTGCATCCCTATCAACATTAAATTCGATAAGCGTAAACGTAATCTTGTCCGTGGTACTACTATTTCCACCTCCGGGCACATCAATAACTAAGGTGCCTTCATCATAGCGAAGGTAGTTCCCATTATTGCTATTGGAGTCGGTGATGACACCTTGCTTTTTATCTATGACTTTCTTATACCCTGCAGTGTAGACTCCATCACTATTCGTCCTCTCAGGCATACTATCAACAGCCTCGGAACCAGCAAAACCATCATATACCGAGATGTCGGGGCCACACTCTCCTGCTTGGTAAAGATTCAATGGGGCTTTATCATTCCATTTAATGTAGATATGCTCAGTAAGATCTACATCAGCCGTAGAGCTTTTTGATGTGAACAGAGGGGTTTTGACCTTTTTTAAGTTGAAATTTTCTTCTTTTATTTCTGCGTGATTAACAAAGCTTGTTTTTAAGTACTTTTGCCACGGAATGTACTTAGTCGTAGGGTCAAACGCTAGGGCGTTATAGCCCGCACACAATGCCCGCAGTTCTAGATTATTCTCAAGCGTAGTATACGAAAATGACGCACCGTTGTTGTCAACGGTCACCCCATGTTCTTGTTGAGCTGCGTTTGTTACTACCTGTTCAGAATCCATAGAACCAGAGTCATCAAGTAACAACATAATATTGGGGTTTGATGAAAAAACTAAGCTTAACGGCTGATCTGACAATATTCCGGGAGCAGCAATAAGTACCGAGCTATACATTAGCAACGCAGAGCTTAATAAGTATTTATGTAGCTTAGTCGTTACCGAGCTCTCGCGACTTCGTCTACTTGATTGGTTACTACGCATAAATATGCCTCGTTAACTCTTGTATAAATATGTAACGTCTAGTCTAGAGTGCTGCTTCAAAATACAGTGATTCTATAATAGTCACCACGTTGCCATTACCGCTAAGCCCTAGAGCTGTTATACGAAAAATTCTTCGGGCACCACTATTCCTTTCGTAAGCACGCCCACCTACGGGATTGCTATCGAAATAACCATGCCCCATATATTCGACAATATAACGTCCTACTACATCACCACCGACTTCAACATTTGCACTGTTCGCGTTGTTCCACGTGTTTGGGGTTGTTTGGCTAAAGCCGACCGCAGGGCCACTTTGGATAGTGCCAGCACCCAAATTGGCCTCTGTAAGATATAAGCCTTTAGCATATGCCGGTCCGTTGGAGGTGAATTCGCCTTGTAAGCCTGCGTCATTAAACGAAGGGCCTGTATGGTAAGTATCCATGAACGTTTCAGCCGCCACTAGCGCCCGGTCAGCATTATTTTGTGACACCATTTTTTGCCGTTGATTGCCAGCAATACGCTCTTGTAACGTCGCACCGCTCATGGTGGTGACGCCGGCAACCGTCATCATTAATAACATTACCAGCGCCACAATTAATACCACGCCTTGCTGCGCTGATGGTGATGGTGATGGTGATAATCGATAAGACCGCTTCATACTTTTACCATTTAACTCATATTTAACGCACACTTAACCTTGTGTGTTTACAGTTGATTGCGCACGGCGAACACTCGGGTCACAGTGCTAGACATTAAATTATTCCCGCCCATTCCGGGAACGACAAATTCCATCTCCACCATGACTCGATCAACAACTAAGGTACCTAAGGTAGCAACGTTGTCTTGATAATCATCCTCGTCTTCATATCCGTAACTCACTTGTAAGTCACTCACGCCGACCACCAACTCTTGACTTACGCCATTAGTGGCACGGAACAGCGAACAATATTGACGTGTGGCTCTAGTGCATGCATCGCCCACAGCAAGTCCTACGGAATTACCAATTGAATATTCATGGGAGCCAGACTCACCAACATAGAAAAAACTCAGTGGATCGCCAGCAGCAATATTGTGATCAACGCTCGTTAAGGTAACGTTGCTGCCAGCAGAGTCTGCAGCGACATTAAAAACATACATGCCAGTGCAGTTACCCGCCATCACCAACTGGTCTTGTAGTACAGGTGTTGCCACCCCCAAGGTCAGCACTGAATTGGCAGGCGTGGCCCCCGTAATTGCAATCGCCGATGACCTGTCAGCATACTTGACGATTAATGTGTCAGTCTCCTCGATTATATCGTCATCACCATCATCTACCGGCCCATCGGAACCTGAAACAAATGACCCCTCAAAATCTTGCCAATCATCATTGAGGCCGATAGGCCGTTGAGCAACGTAAGCGTTTACAGGCCCGGTAACTGTCGTTTTATAAGCAGCTGTAGCCGCATCTAAACGATTATAAACGAACTGATTTTCTAACACACCGGTCGCAGAGGCGGTAGGACTCCCGACAGCCGAAAAACTGAAACACCCCATATTGCCAGCGCGGTAAATATCGCCACCCATTCGCGCCATGGCATAACGAATATTTTCTTGGATACGCGATGCGCCACTCGCTGTAATCGATGTTTGTTGTGAATTAACAAACAATTGCATAACACCCGCAAGAATAATCAAGCCAATTGTCATTGACACCATGAGTTCTACTAGGCCTACCCCCCTCTGTCTGAAAGGACAACGAGGGACAACCGCAGTAACAGAAGTAACAGAATTAACCGCAGTAACCGAAACAACAAAAAGCCTAAGCATCATGGTGTTACCTGAAAGTTGAGACACGTTAAATTATCTAAATTATTGGTAGTAGCATCTCTATTTCTATTGCAGACCCGTCCCGCTGGACCTGTTCGCTCTTCGTCCCAACGTATTGTCACCGTATACACGTTTGTGAGATCATTCCAATTTACTTCTGCGTCGGCGCTGGGCAAGCTAGCGTTACCGATAATATTAGTCCAATCAGCCGCGTGTTGCACCAGCACTTGCATCTCTAGAGCCGTTACCCCACCAGGCTGAACAGCGAAGGCATTACGGGTTGACATGCCTCTAAACTCGCCCTGATCGGCACCCGCTATACCATAAGACAAGATTCTATCGGTCATATCACTTGCTAAAAAATTGGCTTCCGCCGCGAAGATAGCTCTTTGACTACTGTTGAGTCCGTTAGCCTGCATACTTAATAAACCCAGCAGGCCTATCACAAGGATAATTAAGGCGACCAATACTTCGATAAAGCTAGCCCCACGCTGGGATTTTAGTTTTTTCACAAACCTGACCGGTTTAATATTTGCTTCCTCAGGCGCTTGATCATGAACCATTATCATAAGCCGACCGAACCATTTCTATTTAAACGTATAAAAGACGTTTGACCATTAGAGGTGGCAGTAAAAACGACGAAAGGTAGTGTCGAATTACACTCCTCGCCAAGTGAGTTGAAACACACAGAAGTGAATGCGTCCAAGTCAACTGCAGGCACAGCATTATTGGTAACGGCAAAATTGACAGACAAAGCATTAATACTTTCCACTCTGAGCACCACGCCAGCAAAGCTGCGTACCAGCCATTGATTTCCCCAATCTGCATCAGTGCCAGGATTAACACAATTTACACCGTCGGTACTCGCGCATACCTCTACATCACTAGCACGGCTCACCGCCTCGCTTCGGGCATAAGAAAATATATGGGTTAATCTTTCTATTGAACTACGGGCATTGTTACCCGATATTAAATTGCTGAAGTTAGGTGCTGCTACCGCCAGTAAGATTCCAGCGACAGCTATAGTGATCAGCAGCTCGATAAGGGTAAAGCCTTTAAGACGCGTAATAATTTTCATATACACCTGTTTAACACATGTAAGACATTAACCGCAGATAAGACAGACGAACGGCTGATATTATGGCTACTCGGAAGTTAACTCGGTCAACATGGCACGCTCCACCCTTAAATTGATTGGGCAAGTAAACGCAGTTCTTTGGGCAGTGAAAAGCTGATATTTTCCGGTTTGCCCGATAATTCTTGGGGAGGGCTTGCCCCCAGACCTTCTAACGCCACAATGACCTGCCGTATGAGGATATCAGGAGCAGATGCGCCTGCAGTGACCCCAATGGACTGTTTGCCGTGTAGCCATATTGCGCTGATATCATCGGCTGAGTCGATCAAATAGGCTTCTGTACCACAGCGCTCGGCGAGTTCGCGCAAGCGATTGGAGTTCGAGCTGTTAGGCGAGCCCACCACTAAAACTAAATCACACTCTAACGCTAGCTGCTTCACTGCGTCTTGCCGATTTTGAGTGGCATAACAAATGTCGTCCGTGCGCGGCCCTTCTATGCGGGGAAACTTATTTCGCAATGCGGCAATAACTTTAGCGGTATCGTCCATCGACAGGGTGGTTTGCGTCACATAACTTAACGCACTGGGATTATTGACGCTCAAATTCGCAACATCGTCCTCGTCTTCTACTAGGTAAATCGCTCCACCGTTGACGTTATCATACTGCCCCATAGTGCCTTCTACTTCAGGATGCCCTTGATGACCAATCAAGATACATTCAGTCCCATCTTGGCTGTATTTAATCACTTCTAGATGCACTTTAGTCACTAGCGGGCACGTCGCATCAAACACTTTTAGCTCGCGACGCTCGGCATCATTTTTAACCGTTTTAGCGACGCCGTGGGCGCTAAAAATAACAATTTTATCGTCGGGCACTTCATTTAGTTCTTCGACAAAAATAGCACCGCGATCACGCAGCGAATCAACCACAAATTTATTGTGCACCACCTCATGGCGAACATATATAGGCGGGCCGTAAACGTCGAGCGCGCGGTTAACGATATCAATGGCGCGGTCGACACCCGCACAAAAACCCCGTGGATTCGCTAATTTAATTTTCATCACAACACCTGATTTTTTTTGCTAACACAACCACTTTCCAGCCGCATAGCTAACTGCTGGGCAGTAACAAGAACATTAACCTGTCTTGAATGCCTATTATTAATCACTACTGTTAACGTCCACTGTTAACGCCTATTATTGATCACTACTGTTAACGTCCACTGTTAACGGCCTATATTGAATGCTTATATTGAATGCTTATATTTAATGCTGAACAGTTGGCTCAACGCTAATAATTTGCACTTCAAACAATACTGCTTTCCCTGCCAACGGATGATTAAAGTCAACAATAACTTCTTTATCGGTAAATTCAGCCACCACACCCGGCAGCTCAGTATTTTGCGCATCGGCAAACGACAGCATCAAGCCTTTTTCTAGGGTAATATCGTCGGCAAACTGATCTCGTTTGATTGTTTGCATATTGCTCGGGTTATGCTGACCGAAGCCTTTTTCTGGCGATATGGTAAACGTTTCTCGGCTACCGGCCGCTAGGCCCATTACCGCTTCTTCAAAGCCCTCTAATAAATTACCATCACCCACCGTAAAAGTGGCGGCTTCTTCGTCGAAGGTGGAATCAATCACTTCACCCGTTGGTAAGGTAATGGAAAAGTGTAACGTGACCATTGTACCTTCGGATATAACTACATCAGACATCATATTCATGTAATACCTTTTTATGCTTTTTGTTTATATTCTTTGTTTATGCTTTTTGAAATGCATCAACGTACGTGTTTTGCAGCATGCCAGAATACACTCATTGCATACGCTGATTGACGATCACCCACTAAGATTCAATATAATCGGTCACGTCAACGGGGCGGTAGTGGTATCTACTCCAGTGTTATTTTACGCGTTTCGAAAAACAACATATCAATTATTAAGCAAGCAGCGCCTAACATGATGGAGGAGTCTGCAATATTGAATGCCGGCCAATGGCAGGTTTGGCTAGAGAAAATATAGTAGAAAAAAGACAAGCAATCGCTAATACCGGTAGTGTAGAACCAGTCAATAAAATCAACGACATATCCAAGGTAAATCCGATCCCAAAGATTACCAACCGCACCACCCAGCACCAATGACAAGCCTAGCATCTCTATTTTTTTCTCTGGTTTAATGCACAGAATCCAAAACACTAAAACCACACTCACAACAAACGCAATGATACTGAGAAAAATGCGCTGCCACCCGCCTGCGTCAGATAAAAAACTAAAGGCCGCCCCATAGTTGTGCAGAAGAGTAAAATTAAAGTACGGTAAAAAGGCCGCCGGCTGAGCATATGTCAAATTATCAGATGCGATATATTTGGTCAACTGATCAACCACCACAATGAGTAGCGCCAGACCAAGCCATAGGGATTTTTTTTTCGGTTGCTGGGCAAGTATCAGTTCCTTCAGCACATTAAGTCTGGCCTTAAGCAAAGTGACGTACCTCGCCTTCACCATCAATATTATCGACACAACGACCGCATAATTCTGGATGCGATACATGCTGACCAACATCGGGACGATGATGCCAGCAACGCACACATTTATCATCAGCATTGGCTTCAACCCATACCGACAAGCCCTCCACGTCGGTCGCATCGGACAACGCCGATGGGGTAACGTCGCTGACGATTGCTGACGATGTAATCAGCACAAAACGTAGCTCGTCTTCTAAACGGGTCAGCTGCTTAAATAACTCTCCATCACAATACAGCGTCACGGATGCAGTTAGCGATTTGCTAATCACCCCGTCATTTCGCTTAGACTCGATCACTTTATTGACGGCATTTTTCACTTGCGCGATGGTCGCCCAGTAACTGGCATCCATCTCGTCATTATTTTCTGCCTGCGGCAAGTCATACCATTCAGCTAAAAACACTGAGGTTTCACGGCCACTGGCTTTAGGTAAAGCGTCCCATAGTTCATCGGCGGTATAACTTAATATCGGCGCAATCCAACGGGTAAAGGCTTCGGCAATATAATACAGCGCGGTCTGTGCTGACCGACGAGCCACGCTATCTGATTTAGTGGTGTACTGGCGATCTTTAATAATATCGAGGTAAAACCCCCCCATATCCACAATACAAAAATTATGTAGCTTTTGATAAATGTTATGCAATTGATAAGTATCGTAATGATCAATAATATCTTGCTGTAATTCCCGCGCACGACTGATGGCCCATTTGTCCAATTCAACAAGGTCATTGATTGGCAGCAAATCTGTTTCGGGGTTAAACCCTTCGAGATTTGCCAATAAAAAGCGAGCGGTATTACGAATACGACGATATGAATCGGCAGTGCGTTTTAAAATTTCATCTGACACGCTCATTTCGGCGCTAAAGTCTGTCGCCGACACCCATAGGCGCAGTACATCTGCGCCTAAATCGTTCATGACTTTTTGTGGTGGGACGACATTGCCTAAGGATTTAGACATTTTCTTGCCCTGTGCATCGACGGTAAAGCCGTGAGTTAACACTTGTTTGTACGGCGCCTCACCATTAATCGCCATCGAGGTTTTTAACGATGACTGAAACCAACCACGATGCTGGTCTGAACCTTCTAAATATAAATCGGCGGGAAACTGAAGATTATCGCGGTCACGCAACACCGAGTGGTGGGTAACGCCAGAGTCAAACCACACATCTAGCGTGTCTGTTACTTTCTCGTATTGCGCTGCATCGTCGGCATCTAATAACTCAGCCGCATCCAAATCAAACCAGGCATCGATACCGTCTTGCTCAATTTTTTGCGCGACTTTTTCGATAAGTTCTGGTGTATTCGGATGCATCTCTTGTGTTTGCTTGTGCACAAACAAGGTAATAGGCACTCCCCACGTGCGCTGACGAGAAACACACCAATCCGGGCTACCATCAACCATACCTTGAATACGTGCTTCACCCCATTGCGGGATCCACTCTACGTTTTCAATCGTGGATTTGATTTTTGTACGTAAATCGTGGTGGTTTAAGGTGATAAACCATTGCGGTGTCGCACGATAAATTAACGGGGTTTTAGTCCGCCAGCAATGCGGGAAGCTATGTTCAAATTTTGTTTGAAAATATAAGGCTTGTCGATCTTCCAATAGCGCAACGATTTTATCGTCTACTTTGTACACGTGTTCGCCAGCAAACAGCTCTACACCCGCATGAAAAGTGCCATCACCTTGAATATTATTTAAGGTTTCTATTCCATATTTTTGTGCGACTTCGAAATCTTCTGGCCCATGATCCGGAGCAGTATGCACACAACCGGTACCTGCATCAGTAGTCACATGATCACCCAAAACAATCGGTAGCTGACGGGCATAAAAGGGATGATCCAATACTAATTTATCTAACGCCACGCCAGCTATACGACCAACAATACTGTAATCGCCTACACTGCCACGAGACATCACTTCTTCGTGCAGCGCGTCGGCCACTAGCAAACGCTCTTCACCCTCTTGCACTACCACGTAATCAAGCTCCGCGTTAACACTCACCGCTAAACTTGACGGCAGTGTCCACGGCGTCGTGGTCCAAATTAAGACCGACACTTTGCCTGTACCCGCTAAATCGTCTATGCGCTGAGCTAGATCAGTTTCGTCGGTAACGGCATAACGTACATAAATCGAATAGGACACTTTATCTTGATATTCGACTTCCGCTTCGGCCAGTGCAGAACCGCCCACCACACTCCAGTAAACAGGTTTAAAGCCACGCACTAAGTAGCCGTTCTCAGCTATTTTACCTAGGGCACGTACTGTATTTGCCTCGGTTTTAAAATCCATAGTGAGATAAGGATTACCCCAATCACCTAATACACCTAAGCGTATAAAATCTTCTTTCTGGCCTGCCACTTGCTTCGCCGCATATTCGCGACATTTTTGGCGAAAGGTTTTCACATCAATTTTATGCCCAGCCTTACCCACTTTCTTCTCAACATTGTGCTCAATAGGCAGACCATGACAGTCCCAACCTGGCACGTAAGGCGCATCAAACCCGCTAAGGGTTTTTGATTTAACGATGATATCTTTGATGATTTTATTAACCGCATGGCCAATATGAATATTGCCGTTGGCGTAAGGGGGGCCATCGTGCAAAATAAATTTTTTCTTACCCGCCCGAGCATCACGAATAGCGTGATACACCTCATCAGCATTCCACTTTTTAAGGATATGCGGTTCGCGCTGCGCAAGATTGGCTTTCATGGGAAAAGAGGTATTCGGTAAGTTCAGTGTTGCTTTGTAGTCGGTCATAGGTAACGTCGTATGCTTAAAGGTAAATTAGAAATAAA
>Ga0307488_10004914_pt1 | contig 11093 bp, 7 predicted proteins | sample SB02metaG_FD_202248 | JGI IMG/M metagenome (GOLD analysis project Ga0307488, IMG submission 202248) | Sea-ice brine microbial communities from Beaufort Sea near Barrow, Alaska, United States - SB 0.2 | ecosystem: Environmental > Aquatic > Marine > Coastal | place: USA: Alaska | collected 2017-05-06
GAGTGTTGACTACAATTAATTAAAAAAATTGTGGTTCCTCCTAAATAAATTGCAAAAATAACTTCAGGTTTCAAAAACGCACAAAATTGGTGTCCCTCTAAGTTTTGTATATTTAGATATGAAAAAAAATAACTTTCATCATACTGCTATGTATTTCATTTCTTTCCAATGCTCAAAAGGGATGTACCGTGCACTATGAAAATCAAGCAGATGTATAGGTATTTGTAGTGAAATATAAGAACTAGGCAGACTTAAACATCTATACCGTTACATACGAAAACCAAGCAGGAAAGAATAATGGCACATGGTTTTTTACCAAATACAAAAATCAAGCTAAAAAGAAAATCTATTTTGTAACGTATGAAAATCAGGCAGATTTAAAAATTTACGTTGTTAACTATAAGAATCAAGCAGGTTGGAGAGCCAAATCAAAGCAACATCTTATGTTTTAACACCATGTTTAAATGCAGCCGGTAAAACTAAAAAGACCACTTTATTCCTTTAAATTTAAATTTAAAGAAAAGCTAGCTATAAATAAAGTGCTGTTATTATAAGTAATTGTTTCTTAATGCGATAAAGAACTTCAAAATTCACTGACAATAGAAAAACATACAAATATAAAAAAACCTCAACTTATTGAAAATCAATATGCTGAGGTTTTTATTTGTACAGGCGGAGAGACTCGAACTCTCACACCTTGCGGCACTAGATCCTAAATCTAGCGTGTCTACCAATTCCACCACGCCTGCATCTTTTCCCAAGTTTCGGGATGCAAATATAAACAATAGTTACAAACTACAAACTTGTTCATTATAATTTTTCTACTTTTGATGAAAAAATAAAAAAAACCAACTTCATGAGTACTATTCAAAGTTATATACAAGAGCATAAAGAACGTTTTTTAGAGGAACTTATCAGTCTTTTAAAAATACCCTCGGTAAGTGCAGATAAAGCCTACAAAAAAGACGTTTTAAATACCGCCGATTTTGTATTAGAAAGCCTTAAAAAAGCGGGTTGTGACCACGTAGAAATGTGCGAAACCCCTGGATATCCGATTATTTATGGAGAAAAAATTATTGATGCGAAGTTACCTACTGTATTAGTGTATGGACATTATGACGTACAGCCTGCAGATCCAATAGAATTATGGACTTCACCTCCGTTTGAACCCGTACTTAAAAAAACAGAAATTCATCCGGAAGGCGCCATTTTTGCACGAGGTGCTTGCGATGATAAGGGTCAAATGTATATGCACGTGAAAGCCTTGGAATACATGAATTCTACAGGAAACCTACCTTGTAATGTAAAATTTATGATTGAAGGTGAAGAGGAAGTTGGTTCTGAAGGTTTGGCTTGGTTTGTTCCAAGAAACAAAGAGAAATTGGCCAATGATGTTATTTTAATTTCTGATACTGGAATGATCGCAAATGACATTCCCTCTATAACCACTGGTTTGCGTGGGTTGAGTTATGTTGAAGTTGAAGTGAAGGGTCCAAACAGAGATTTACATTCTGGTTTGTATGGAGGTGCAGTGGCAAATCCAATTAATATTTTAACAAAAATGATTGCTTCTCTTCAAGACGAGCATAATAAAGTTACGATTCCTGGTTTCTATGACCATGTAGAAGAATTATCCTCAGAAGAGAGAGCTGAAATGGCAAAAGCTCCTTTTTCTATAACCGATTACGAAAAATCAATCGGTATTAGTGCCGTTCATGGTGAAAAAGGATATTCTACCAATGAAAGAAATGCCATTAGACCTACTTTAGATGTCAATGGAATTTGGGGAGGATATACCGGTGAAGGTGCAAAAACCGTAATTGGTAGCTCTGCTTTTGCAAAAATATCGATGCGTTTGGTACCAAATCAAGATTGGAGAAAAATTACCGAATTATTTAAAAACCATTTTGAAAGTATTGCACCGGACTCTGTAACCGTTATTGTAAAACCACATCACGGTGGCCAAGGATATGTAACACCAATTGATACTATTGCTTACAAAGCGGCAAGTAATGCATTCGAAACTACGTTTGGTAAAACTCCGATTCCACAAAGAAGTGGCGGTAGTATTCCAATTGTAGCTTTGTTTGAGCAAGAACTAAAAAGCAAAACTATTTTAATGGGTTTTGGTCTAAATTCAGACGCAATTCACTCGCCAAATGAACATTTTGGAGTCTGGAATTATCTAAAAGGAATCGAAACTATTCCCTACTTTTACAAATATTTTACAGAGTTATCAAAGGAAAAGAATTAGAAGTCCTATGAAATCAAATTTAAAAAAGATTTTACTGTACAGCACTTTTTCAATTTTGTTCATAAATTGCGCTAATTCTAAAAAACAATTTACACTTGCAGCATATGAAGCCGCAGCAAAACACATGGACAGGAATTTAGATTCTTTGGTGTACAACCAAGTTTCTGACAGTTTATTTGTTAACGGTAATAAGCTCCTCTATTCGACCACAAATAAGGATGGGAAAAAGTTCCTGCTAGTAGATGCAACTTCTAAGACCAAAGAGGTTGCATTTGACCACGAAAAATTAGCTAAAATTTTGTCTGTAGAAGTCGGTCAAGAATTAAAAGCAAACGCTTTGCCAATTTCTAATGTTTTTTTTTCTGAAGATGTAAAGCAGCTCCATTTTACTGCTTTTAGTCAAAAATACTTTTACAAAGTAAAAGAAAACACGCTATTTCAAGATCCTGCAGAAAGAGAAAGTACAGACAGCAATGAACATGTTTCTCCTAATGGAAAGTTAGCAGCTTACATCAAAGATTATAATCTTTGGATTCGTAATTTAGACACCAATAAAAGCATGCAAGTTACTTTTGATGGGAAACAAGATTATGGCTACGCAACCAATAATGCAGGCTGGACTAAAAATGACGGAGCCGTTTTAAAATGGTCTCCAAATTCTGATAAAATTGCTACGTTTCAGCAAGATGCAAGGGGAGTTGGTATGATGTATTTAACCTCCACAAATGTAGGGCATCCAAAGTTAGAAGCTTGGAAACATCCACTTCCTGGAGATGACAAAATTTTTTCAATTGAACGTGTTATTATTCATTTGGGAAACAAACCAAAAACGGTGCGTTTAAAAATGGATAAAGATTTTCAAAGAAGCACTACAACAGATCATATTGCGAATCTTAAGAATGAGCTACTAGATGCACAATGGAACAAAGAAGGAACCAAATTTGCGTTTGTTTCTAGTTCAAGAAATCATAAAATTGCCCATTTACAAATTGCAGTTGCCAGCACTGGCAACGTTACCTCTATTCATAGAGAAGAAGTAGCCACCTATTATGAATCTGGAGTACAAAATGAAAATTGGAAAGTCTTATTTGATTCTAATGAGTTTATTTGGTATTCAGAAAAAACAAATTGGGGGCATCTTTATTTGTATGATTTAGAAACTAAGAAGTTGAAAAATCAAATTACTTCTGGTGATTTTATTGTGAAACAAGTCAAACATATTGATCCAGAAAATAGACTCGTTTATTTTTCTGCAGGTGGAAAAGAAGAAGGAAATCCGTATCATAATTACCATTACAAAGTACATTTTGATGGCACAAACTTAAGCAACTTAACACCTACTAAAGGAACCCATACGGTTACTTTCTCTGATGATTATTCGATGTTCGTTGACACGTATTCAACAACTACCAAGCCACCCGTTACTGATTTAAGAAACGCAAATGGAAAAAAAATCATGCATTTAGAAACGGCAGATATTTCTGAATTAAAAGAAAATAACTGGCAAGAACCTATTGAATTTTCTGTGAAAGCACGTGATAAGAAAACCGACATTTACGGAATTATGTATGTACCGTCTCATTATGACGCCTCAAAAAAATACCCTGTTTTAAATTATATTTATCCAGGCCCACAATCTGGAAGTATTGGGGATTACCGTTTTAAAGCGGTTCGGAAAGATTTTCAAGCAGTTGCAGAGTTAGGCTTTGTGGTAGTTGCAGTTGACGCTATGGGAACACCAATGCGCTCTAAATCTTTTCACGACGCCTATTATGGCAACATGGGCGATAATGGTTTACCAGATAATATTACCGCAATGAAACAACTGGCTAAAAAATATACAGGAATGGATCTTGAAAAAGTTGGAATTTGGGGACATTCTGGTGGCGGGTTTGCTTCTACCAGAGCCGTTTTTGCATATCCTGAGTTTTATGATGTTGCCGTTTCTGGTTCAGGAAACCATGATAATAGAAATTACGAAGCAGATTGGGGAGAGAAATGGCAAGGACTTTTGGTGGACGGAAATATAGAAGGAAAACCAGACGGAACCACAAATTATGACAACCAAGCAAACCAATTACTTGCAAAAAATTTAAAAGGAAAGTTGTTGATTACGCATGGTACTATGGATGCTAATGTATCGCCTTCAAACACACTATTAGTTGTTGAAGCTCTAATTAAGGCGAACAAAGATTTTGATATGATTTTATATCCAAATCAGAGACATGCCTATGGAGATATGAAAAAATACATGACAAGAAAACGGTGGGATTATTTTGTAACGCATTTATTGAACGCAAAACCAGCGAAAGGTTTTCAATTGAAATAATTTAAAAAAATCTTATGAAACATCCATTTTATCTGTACCTCTTTTTCATTGTTATTTGTTCTTTAAACCTTCAAGCACAAGGTTTGTTGACCGAAAGAAATAATTTTTCCAGACAAGATACACTTAGAGGTTCTATAACACCAGAGAGAGTTTGGTGGAATTTGACCTATTACCATTTAGAGGTAACAGTGGATCCTGATAAAAAATATATTTCAGGTAAAAACACCATTAAATATACCGTTTTAAATGTGTACCAAACAATGCAAATTGATTTGCAAACACCTTTGCGTATCACAAAAGTTACGCAAGATGGTACAGCGTTAGAAATTATTCATGAAGGAAATGCACATTTTATTAAACTTAAGAAAGAGCAGATCGTAGGCAACACAGAAAGTATTGTTGTACATTATAAAGGAAATCCTAAAGAAGCTGTTAGAGCGCCTTGGGATGGCGGGTTTTCATGGAAAAAAGACAAAAATGGCAATCACTTTGTGGCTACTTCTTGTCAAGGTTTAGGCGCAAGTGTTTGGTGGCCCTGCAAAGACCACATGTATGACGAGGTAGAAAGTATGCGCATTAGTGTTACAGTTCCTAGTCATCTGATGGATGTTTCTAATGGTAGGTTAGAAAGTATAGAAGATCATGGCGCTACTAAAACGTACAATTGGTTTGTAGATAACCCAATCAATAATTACGGAGTAAATGTAAATATTGGCGATTATACTCATTTTTCTGAAGTTTTTGATGGCGAAAAAGGTCCTTTGGATATGGATTATTATGTACTGAAATACAATCTAGAAAAAGCAAAAAAACAGTTTAGAGATGCTCCAAAAATGATGAAAGCTTTTGAGCACTGGTTTGGACCATATCCTTTTTATGAAGACGGTTATAAGCTCGTAGAAGTGCCTTATTTAGGCATGGAACACCAAAGTTCGGTTACCTATGGAAATGAATTCAAACAAGGCTACTTAGGAAGAGATCTATCTGGAACCGGTTGGGGTTTAAAATTCGATTTTATCATTATTCATGAATCTGGTCATGAATGGTTTGCAAACAATATTACAGACATTGATATTGCAGATATGTGGATTCATGAAAGTTTTACCAATTATTCAGAAAGCTTGTTTTTAGACTATTATTATGGTAAAAAAGCAGCTTCGGAATATGTGATTGGTCTGCGGAAAACAATTGCAAATAAAATTCCAATTATTGGCAAATACAATGTAAATAAAAGTGGATCTTCAGATATGTATAACAAAGGGGGTAATATATTACACACCTTAAGACAACTAATTGATAATGATAAAAAATGGCGCCAAATTCTTAGAACAATGAATGCTGAATTTTATCATCAAACAGTCACTACAAAACAGATCGAAAATTTTTTAAGTAAAGAAACTGGTTTTAATTTGAATCCGTTTTTTAACCAATACCTTAGAACTATTAAAATACCAACGCTAGCGTATGTGCTAAAAAATAACACTTTAAAATATCGCTGGACCCATGTTATCTCCAATTTTAAAATGCCTCTAAAAATAATAATTAATGGAGATGAGAAATGGATATATCCAACAGAAAACTGGAAAGAGATCACATTAAATTCAGATGAGCATAGCTTGATAATTGATGAAAATTTTTATGTTTTTACTGAAAAAGAAAATTAAATACCTACAAGTATTCAAACAAGATGTTATTCTAAAATGTATGCTTTTATAATAAAATCTGTTTTTGGATATTCCTCGCGTACAAATACATTTCCAAATTTTGAGATCACATCCTGTTTTCTCCCTAGTTTATCTCCGTACCCGTCATAAAACTTTAAAATATTTTCTTTTCCAGCAACTACTTTTGCCACTACGGGGAAACCTGTAACTCCAGAATAGGCCAATTTATCGAGACGGTAATTATCTTTTAAATTGATAAATATTTGATTAGAGCGGCTTTTAACGCCTCCTCTAGCGAATGCAATTGTCATCGCATCATTTTTAAGCGTTACTACTTCATCCTCTATGCCAATCCGTTGCCAGCTATTATTTATTAAAGTATCATTGTGAATTCCGAATTGCGCCACGAAGTTAGGAACTACCCTAAAAATTGAAATATCTTGATAATAGTTTTTTGTAATTAATTGATACAATCGGTCTACACCATTTGGTGCCCACTCTCTTTTTGCTTCAATATCAAAGTTCCCTTGTGTAGTTTCAAAACGTGCCTTAAAAGTTTCAGGTGCCTGGATATTTGTCCATTTTTCTTTGAATAATTTCGGACTGCAATTACATAACAAAACAACAATTGCAGCATACATTACTTTTCTCATATGACTAAATTAGAAATGCGAAGATAGCAAAAACTAAAACTTTATTCTACACTACATTTATGGCGTTCATTGTTTTGTGCTGTATTTGTAGAACAAAACAGCATACGACCCTGCAAGTATCTAAAACCGTAGAACACTTAATGCTGTATTTATGGAAAACTAAAAAAGCATTTTTTAAAGATTTATTAGAAGATTTCCAAGAGCCAAAACCAGCACTCATAACTACAAATAAGGCACTTATTAAAACCATTTGTACAAATAAATCTGCCCTAATTATTGCAGAAAGTGCTCTTAATTATTCTCAAATACTCATCGGTTTCTATGCTCTAGTTTCAGCACTATTGGTCCTTCGCTTTAGTCTAAACCTATTTAAAATAATTCAAAAAATTAGTATTCACAAAAAGATAAAGTACCACAGTGCGACCTTAATTTTAGTGAATGATGAAGTGCTACTACCTACTTTCTAGAACTATCTATTTATACATAAGATAGCTTCCGAAAATAATAAAATTGAAAAACAGCGCTTTACCCATGAGTTCACGCATGCAAAACAAAAACACCCCTAAGATGTGTTACGTATCGCATTGCTACCAGCAGTTTTTTGGAGCACTCCGCTTTTTATCTTCTTAAAAAGAGCACTGCAGTTAAATCCTGCATTTTTAGAAGACCAAATTGTAATTAATCAACACAAAGACACCTTCCAATACCGGCCTTTATTATGAAACAAAGCTGCTTGAAACAGCAAATAGTACTTGGCCAATAATTTGAATTATACACTCCCTAAAAAAAGATTAAAAAGAATGACCACAGAAAGTTCGTGCAACATTGTATTGTTGAAAAAACTTCCGGTAATTCTACTTTTAATAGGCGCTATCTTCCGCTTTGCAGAAAGAGTTGAAGCACAAGAAAAAATTGAAGTAGAAGAAATAGTAGAAAAAAATAATTCTGAGAGCGCTAAAAAAACGATGCAACAACGAGAGGAAGTTACATCATATAATTTAACGAATAAAAAACAGCTTACCAAAGTTGAAGACATTCGTCTACAATCCCTAAAAAAAGCCACACAACGCCCAATGGAAAAAAATAATACAGGTTTCGATTATTTAAATGATGTAAACCATTATTGCGCAATTGTAAACCAAAAAACGAACTATTACATTAAAGACGGGAACCAAATAATGAAGGCATTCCAATTAGTCTTAAGAAAGCAAATTCAAATAATATTATTCCTAGAAACTTTGTCACTAAAAGATACACCAATAGAAGTGTGTTTTGTGAATTTTTTGATAATGGGCCAAAAAAAAATACAAAAAAAATGCACAGATTCTCCTATTCAACCCATCAAAGTGTCCTCAAAAAATAATTAATGTTAGGTTAAAATGGAAAGATGTAAATGTATGATACGAAGCTTATAGAAATAAAAAACCTCACTTTGAAAAAAGTTCAAAAGAAAGACAGGAAGATTTAACTCCTAAATTTTTTGAATTAAACAGTTTATATTTCAACGCATCAAAAGGAGATAAAAAGAAAGCAAATGGCTCCATTTACCCGCACGATCCGTATCGAAGGTTCATGAAAAACAATACTTTTTTTTTTACAAATTAAAAAGTAAATTAAGAGCAGTAGATACCTTATTAATTCCGACACCTCCGCCTGTTCCAGATGCAAGTAAAGAAGCTATTTTAAAAGCTAAAAACGCATATATTGCTTAAAAAAAAAGAACTGGGAATGACAATGCTCCACCATCTCCTATTTAAAAACCTTGAGGAAATAAAAAAACCGCATCAAATTAATTTTGCTGCGATTTTACAATAGCTAATAAAGCACTTATTAATCTACATTGTCGTGTAAGAAGGAATTGTTCGATTTAAAATCAATATCATTCTCATCTCTTTTAATAGCTGTTTTAGACCTACTAATTGGTGCATCTGCACTCAAGTCTAAACCTTGTCTTTTGTATGCTGGCTGACGCTCAATTTCGTCTATATTCTTACTCAATTGGTCATTGAACTTATAATTAAAACCTTTCATTTTCTGACGTCTCTCCTCTGCCCTTTTCTGTAATTCAGAAATTGTCAAATCTAAAGGAGAAACTTCTTCACTTTTAGTTTCAATAGCATTTACTGCTGCCTGTGGTGTTGCCGTTTTTAATTCAAATTGAATTTCGTCTTCTTTAGTAGTAGCCTCTCTTTCTGCAATATGAGAGCTTTTGCCAATAGTTGGTTTTGCATCAAAATCTTCTAAAACATACCGCGTTTCTTTGACGTTATTTTCAAGCGTAATTTTTTCTCCACTATCCACAGGTGCCTCCTTTACATTTTCAACAGACTCTTCATTCAAGTTAAATTTAATTTCTTCGTTTTCTTTTACTTCTGTATAGGAATTTAGTGGCAAATCAAATACCAAATCTGCTTGACTTGCTTCTGGCGCTTCAATAATTTCCTCAATAACCGGAGTGATGTCTGTAATTATAAAAGTATCATCAGAAACAACATCCAAAGAAATTTCGTCAGAAGAAACAGGCGCACTAGGTATAGTCTCGGAAGTAGGACCTACATCCTTCCTTGATGCCGGCTTCACAACTTCAGTTACTTCATCTTCTTCTAAACTATGTACTATTTTTTCTTCGTGAACGTTAGAAATAGGTTGGTCTATCGTTGCTGTTTTAGAAATTGTTTTTTCCTCAAAATTATAGGTTGCTTTTTGCTCATCCTCTAGCGTATGAACAATTTTTTTAACTTCTGTATTTGTAATTGTGCTTTGTTGATCCTTGGCAAAACCGGTAGCTACAATGGTCACAGCAATAGCATCTCCTAATTCCTCATCTTCACCAATACCCATGATAATATTGGCATCATACCCAGCCTCATCTTGAATAAAGTCGTTGATTTCTCCTATTTCGTCTAAGGTAACCTCATTAGTTCCCGAAACAATTAACAACAGTACATTTTTAGCTCCCGTAATTTTATTGTCATTTAACAATGGCGAATCTAATGCTTTTACAATAGCCGTTTTTGCTCTATCCTTACCTTCTTCTTTTGCAGAACCCATGATGGCTGTTCCACTATTAGACAATACTGTTTTAGCATCGTGTAAATCGATGTTTTGCTTATAATGGTGTGTAATTACCTCTGCAATTCCGCGAGAAGCCGTAGACAAAACCTCATCTGCCTTTGAAAAACCAGCTTTAAAACCAAGATTTCCATAAACTTCACGTAGCTTATTGTTGTTAATTACAATTAGAGAATCTACATTTTGACGTAATTGATCGATTCCTTCTTGCGCCTGTTTAGACCTTCTTCTTCCTTCAAAGGCAAATGGCATGGTTACAATACCAACGGTAAGAATGTCCATATCTTTTGCAATTTTTGCAATAATTGGTGCCGCTCCTGTACCTGTTCCACCTCCCATTCCAGCAGTTATAAATACCATTTTTGTTTGGGTATTTAACATTTGCTGAATTTCTTGCATGCTTTCTTTAGCAGCTTGTGCACCAATATCTGGATTTGCACCTGCACCTAAACCAGAAGTTAAATTTGCTCCTAATTGAATTTTATTAGGAACAGGACTGTTTTCTAGTGCTTGTGCATCTGTATTGCAAATGACAAAATCTACACCTCTAATTTGCTGTGTGTACATGTGGTTTACTGCATTGCTTCCACCACCTCCTACACCAATTACTTTTATGGTATTAGACTGTGTTTTTGGCATGTCAAATAAAATGTTATCGAATTCTGTGCTCATAATAACGTAGCTATTATATTTTATTTTTTATTTTTTATTTTCTTCTAATTTCAATCTTTTTACGAAAGTCTATTCTGCATTGTCTAAAAAATCTTTTAGACTTTCTGTAAACTTTTCAAAAAAGGATTTTTTCGATTTCTTCTTGATTTTTTCTTTTTGTATCGGAGCATTTTCCGCTGCTTCACCGTCAGAGCTTTCTAAGTTTTCTTGTACAATTTCACCGATAATTTCCTCTTCTTTGACATCTTTATGTAAGCCTTCCATTAAAAGTCCAACTGCAGTTGCATAAGACGGGCTTGATAAGCCGTCATCTGAATCCCCAGCTAAATGCTCATTAGGATATCCAATTCTTGCGTCCATGCCTGTAATATATTCAACTAGCTGCCGTAAATGCTTCAATTGAGAACCACCACCAGTCAACACAATTCCTCCAATCAATTTTCCTTTTG
>Ga0307488_10004915_pt1 | contig 11093 bp, 9 predicted proteins | sample SB02metaG_FD_202248 | JGI IMG/M metagenome (GOLD analysis project Ga0307488, IMG submission 202248) | Sea-ice brine microbial communities from Beaufort Sea near Barrow, Alaska, United States - SB 0.2 | ecosystem: Environmental > Aquatic > Marine > Coastal | place: USA: Alaska | collected 2017-05-06
CTTACCAAGCGACGGCCTTAGCCCCAGCTTCTGCAACGCCATCATCTCAAGAAAAACTCTCAGAGTTAAGTCTTCTCGATGCCGATACACGCGAGGCCTTTGCAGTTATCAGTGATTTTGTTAGCCGTGTTTTTGAATCACTTAACCAAAGATCAACGAGTAGTAGTCTATTCGATACTCAACAGCTATTTTTAAACCTGGCTGAACAACTTGATGAACAAAATAATCAAGCGATTGAAGATACTCACCGTCTAGCCTTCAGCGATAGCCTTAAGTCGATACTTAGCTAAGTTTTTATTTTAATGCTTGGCATTACTGTCTCTGGTTTTTTTACTGAGTGTTATTTACTATAGCGCGAGTTTTATAAATTTAACCTGAGGCTGCGATGCAAAAAATTATCCTTTATTCTACCTTAGCGTGCCATCTTTGCGAGATCGCAGAAGAAATCGTCTCCAATCGGATTAGTGGAACTGGCTTTCTTCTAACGAAGGTAGATATTGCCGATGATCTAGAGCTACTAAAAAAATATGGAGTTTCTATACCCGTATTGTATTCAGAAAAAAATAATAAAGAGCTGTTTTGGCCGTTTGATGGTGGCTGTGTCGATGATTTCTTAGCTAGTATAAACTCATAGCTTTTAGCTACAGTTATCTCAATGATGGTTTCTAGCGTTACATTTGTTTGTTTTTTTCTGCCCATTGCACACTGTCCAAATAGGCTTGCGTAATATCGTCTGATTTCATTTTTTTACCGCCGACAATAAGTATTTTTTGCTCGCAATCCCAATTACCATTTTCATAGTTAATGACAGTATGTAAAACATTACCCATTTCGCCATCGTAGTTTAAAAGCGCAGATTCCATTGCTTTAGGTAAGGATATTTTTTTTAATAGCTCATGCATATCTAAATTAACGAATGCGTCCATTAGCGACATTAAACCCAATGTGAAATAGTCATTAGTCGATTCGCGCGAGGTCAGCTTTTGGCCCAATAACTCACACATTCTAGCTCTCGTCATTGCAAACACCATCAACACGGGTGGTTTTTGTTCCAGCGTCGTTAATGCTATTAAACTAATCCACTTGTGTAGGCGGTTAAGACCAAGCATAGTAATGGCATACTTGATCGACCCGATCTCTTTTGAGCGATAAAACAAGCCGGAGTTAATGGTGCGCAATAAGTTGTAAGTTAAGGTGGGATCCCGAATAATTATATTTGTGATTTCGTCGATATCTATATCGCTGCCACTTAATTTAGACACGAGCTCTAAAACACTTAACTCATTATTGGCGATACGCCTACCGGTAATAATTTTTGGCTTGGCGAAAAAATATCCCTGAAAGAGGTCAAATCCTAGTTTACAACAACGTTCAAACATCTCATGGGACTCTACTTTTTCTGCGAGTAGGGTTATGCCCTTTTTCTTTAGCTTGGGAATATAGTTAGCCCAGGTTTCCGGTGGTGTATCGAGTACATCAATTTTTATGAAGTCTGCGTAGTTAACGAGAGAGACAGTTTCTTTTGTTAAACAAAAATCATCGAGTGCAATTTTGTAGCCTTGTTGTCGCAGGCGGGCGATAGCTTTGAGCAGGGCGGGTGTGATTTCTTGGTCTTCAAGCAGCTCTATCACCAGCTGTTTGTGTGGAATAGGTGGAATATGTTTTAAAATTACATTGCTGGTGAAATTAATGAACGCTAATTTGTCACCGACTACGTCTTTAATCGATAAGCTATTAAATGCCGCCAATAAAACGTCAATGCTCGCACCATCTGGATTATCAAGTACTGGATTACCGTCTGCAGTCATTCTCATGCGATACAACAACTCAAAACCTTTGACCTTAAGCTGCTTGTTGCAAATTGGTTGTCTAGCTATAAGATTAGATAGCTCTTGCATATAAAAACAAACCCCATTTAGATTATTTGAATATTATAGTCCAAATTTCGTGATTTATTTTATGTTTTGTCTACACTCTATATATGTTTCATTAATTAGTTGAATATCTTATGTCTGAATTGCTCGCAAGTATCGATTCACGTACCAAACTAGTCGGTGAAAACCGCTTAGAGTTGTTGATGTTTCAGTTGAAAGGCCAACAAACATTTGCAATCAATGTGTTTAAAGTTCAAGAAGTTGTTCCAGTACCTCGACTCACGGAGATACCCAATAGTCACCCTGCCGTCCGTGGTATCGCACATCTTCGAGGTAGAGCTGTCTCTATTATTGATCTTAATATAGCCATTGGTCGCTCACCACTGCCATGTGATGAAACCTGTAACCTAATTGTGACAGAATATAATCGCTCTATTCAGGGTTTCATTATTGGTTCGGTTGATAGAATTATAAACCTCAATTGGGACTCGATTTTGCCACCACCTAAAGCAACGGGTAAGGCACATTTTTTGACGGCTTTTACGCGAGTAAATGATAAAATTGTTGAGATTCTCGATGTTGAAAGAGTTCTATCCGATATTATTCCGCCCAAAACTGTAGTTTCTGAAGACATGCTCGATGAATCACTCAAGGAATTATTAGGCGATAAAGAAATTCATATATTAGCGGTTGATGACTCCACAACAGCCAGACATCAAATTGCAGATGCACTAGGAAGCTTGGGTTTAAATATCATTGTTACTAATGCCAGTGATGGCTTAAAAGGCTTAGAGAAGCTTAAAAAAATGACCGCAGAAGGCATTGATGTAGCCAAGCACTTCGCGATGGTTATTACCGATGCTGAAATGCCAGAGATGGATGGTTATCGTCTAACCAGTGAAATTCGTTCGGATGAGCGCTTAAAGGATTTATTTGTGGTTATGCATACATCACTCAGTGGTAGTTTCAATGAGACAATGACTAAGAAGGTGGGCTGTGATGGATTTTTATCTAAGTTTAGGCCAGATGAACTCGCTATTTTAGTACAAGATCGAATTAGAAACCTATATACATAATAATCCAAACAGAATCACGTCTGTATTTTAAAAGCCACTTTTATAGTGGCTTTTTTCTTTCAAACTCTGTCAATAAAGGTACTGCATTGCCTGTTTGATGGCCATAGACAACAGAATATGATAATACGTTTTGAACATATTTCCTAGTCTCTCCAAAGGGAATGACTTCTATCCAAATGTCATGAGGTAAATTTTCTTCTGTCTCTTTAAGCCAACGATTTACTCTACTAGGACCAGCATTGTAAGCAGCAATCGCAGTAATGCGATTATTCTCAAAGCGTTTTAATAAACTACTGATGTATCTTGAGCCTATAATAATATTTTTTTCAGGCGTTAATAAATCCGCTTTTTTATATTTTATGCCGGCTTTTTTTGCTGTTTCTTTTGCCGTTCCCGGCAATATTTGCATCAGCCCCATGGCACCGGCACTTGACCGTGCATCCTTTTCCCAGGCACTTTCTTGACGAGCTATGGCAAAAATCAGATTGGAAGGTAAACTCGTTACCGCGGCCTGCTCATTAATAATACTTTGATGTGCAACTGGAAAGCGTATTGCAAGATCATCCCAGCTTGTCGCAGCAGCCATGGCCTCGATTGATTTTCTATGCCATCCCCATTGATTAGTTAATTGCGCAAGAGTTATAAATTGGTCTTTGGTGAATTTCTTTGTGGTGTGTATCCATTCATTTCGAGCAGTGTGAATTCTGTTGGTTAAATAAAGTTCTTTGATCCGATTGACCGCTTTACTTTGTTGTAATGACAAAAGTGTTTGCTTATTTATTATAGAAGGTGTGTCTTCTAAACTATAGGGTTCTTCTAAAAAATCTGCAGATAAAAACCCATAATAACCCCGTCTCAGCGCTAATTTTTGATAAATAGGTAGGTACAAACTGTTTGATTCATCTGATTGTTGATAATATCTAGCCTGCCAATATTGCCAACGATCAGAGAGGCGCTCGGCGACAGGCAACAGATTTAGCCAACTATAAAAAGCTTGCCACTGACGTTTTTTTAAGTGTTTCCGCAGTACTATTTCAATAACAGTCGTTTGATTTTCTGGTGAGAGTGATGCTAATAAACTTTGTGCTGCTAAGGGTTCATAGTCATAGGCTTTACGTTTTGCCAATAAAAAATTAAATTCTTGTTGTTGCTTTGCAGTGAAGCTAAATATCTTTTGATATTTAGCCCAAAGCTCGGTTGCAAGCTTAGCGTCTTTATTGACGAAGCGTAGCAATGCCTTGTGAGCGATTGTTATTGTAAATGGGTGATCGTTAGTATAACTAGCGGTATTTTTTAATTTTTGAGGGTTGCGTATTGTGTACTCATATTTTTTTGCTAATAATTTTGACTCGGGCGACATGATTCTTTTTAAATAACGAATTAGGCGCATATTTTTTTTAGTGTGACTTGTCTTTTGGTAACGACTCCATATTAACGCTTCTGTTAAATAGCCCTTTTCCTTCCATGCATCAAATAATGGTGTGCACAGTGAAGTTTGTGATATGCCGACATTCCATAGCTCCTCTGTTTTTAATATTGCGTCGGGCACACCCGTTTCGACAAGGGACCAAATATATAAGCACTGTTCCGCTGCAGAGGTAATGCTTTCATCGTAGTAGCTTCTATATTCATGCCATCTTTTTTCTTGAGCAAGCTGCCTAAGCCATTTTTTTAAGAGCTGCTCAGCTAGATAACTATTCTTTTGTTCTTCGAGAAATTGATCAATTTGCGTATAGGGTTTTTTAGATAAGCTGGCTGATAGTTCCCTGTATTCAAGATAGGGCAGGAGCGGGTAGCCGATGAGTTGTTGTTTTAGCTTTAAGTACTTTTGAGTGTCTTTGTTGTCAAGAGCTTTGTTGGCCTCAAAATAATTCTGTCGCTGGACGTTGAGTATCGATATTTCGGTGTTTGCTCCATCGATAAGTTTATCCGTGAGTGCCACATCTTGATCATTTGCCGGAGCTGCTAATGCTTGAGAGACACTAAAAGATGAATAATGTGTAGAGACGAGAAATGTTATAATCAAAGTTATGAGCAGGGGAGCGTTTATGATGCTTGCCTTAGAGCCCAATATTCTATTATTTATTTTATCTATTAAAAGTATTTGCATAAAATATTTGTCACTGAAGATGCTTTGTTAGTCTTATTTTAGAGCACTGCTTGTAACAACAAAATAGAGCAAGTTATCGCTAACAATAATTAAATAATCTGGTCAACTTAGACTAACATACTAAATAGGCTATTTTATACACTAAGGTTATTAATGATAAAAGTCGGCATAAAACATTTATCTTACCTACATAGCTATGGTGCTCAATCCGTAGTATTGTTTAGTGTTAATGGTGGCTTCTAATAACAAGGATTAACGATGACATTTTGGCCGATTATTTTAATTGTATTAGCTGTAGTGATGGCCGTTGGACCAGTAATGATGATGCAGCCAACCAGCAGAGATAGGCGTTTGGCGAGCTTGCGTCTCGATGCCGCGCAATCAGGCTTACATATCCGTATGGCTGATTACGAAAAAGACGGGCACAGTAAATCTGTAGCTGTATATACCTACCAAGTTAGCTTGCCTAAAAATACACCTACTTGGTCGCTATTGCGTCGTTCTTATCAGCACGAAATACATTTTCATGCTACCTGGGAGTGGCAGTCAACCAATAAACAAATCAGTCATCAAAAAGAAGATCAGCTACACAAGTTTCTAGATAGCTTGCCCGATGACATCGTTGGTTTAGAGGTTAATGAAATGATGGTGGGTATTTGGTGGTTGGAGAAGCCGTCTACAATGACGATTAAAACGCTTAAGCAATTATTGCAGCAGCTGGTGACTATTGCCGTCTAGTCATCCGGCTTTCACTTGCTGGATTTTTTTCATGTCTTGTTGAATGTTTTTAATGGTTGCGTCGCTAATATCGGCGCTGGTGTCGTCCTCGCTTGTTGATGGATCGATCGGATTAAATTCATCCTCTGGCATTAATTGTTTATCTAAGGATCGCCGATGTCCAAATAGAACATCGGCAAGCTGTTTAATCATTTGTTGTCGACGTGCATCGGGGTGCCCCGAATTCACTAGCTCTTTCTGCGCTTTCTTATAGAATGCATTGGCTTTTAATACATTGTTACGCGTAAAGGCTTTATGACCCTCAGCTATGTTGGTGACGACAAATATTTGTAAGTGAAGCCAATCTAGGTGTTGAATAAACTCTTGAACTTCTGTGGCTGAAAACTTTCCTTCACTCTGCTGCCTTCTTAAAATATTAGCGGCTTCTTTTAAATAAGCTCTGCCGCGTGCGATTTGTGCATCACTTCTACATATTCGTTCAAGCTGTTGTGGATATGAAGCATCATTTAGAATATTAGAGCGAATTTTGGCGTTGGTGTGACCAGCTTTGAGATAAGGTGCCTTAGGCGAAAGTTCGATCATTTCTTCATAAAGCTCGATAACATCATCATTAATAAAGGTTGTTATCATCTTATTCTCACATAATTGTTCAAGCACCCGCACGATATCTTCAAGCCGCTCGATCTTTGCCTTGAGGTTCTGCAGTTTTAAGCGAGCTTTTCTATTTTGCTCAACTCTATAATCACCATAAGCAACCACGCACATCGCTAAAAAGGCGATAAAGATTAGTAGTAATAAGCTGGCAAAAGCTGACATAGGTTAATTCTTTTTTAGATATTATAAAAACGTTACTTTAAGGGTTATCGACTATCTGACAAACTTCTTAAGTCTTTTTTATAATGAGCCAAAATAACAAAGCTAGAGCTAATAAATAATGGCTGATGAGGATGATAAAGGCTTTGCTGATGTGTTTGTTTTTTGTCCATTTTACAGATTATAAGGCACAAAAGCAGGAGTTTATCTATAAACGAAATTCATAAATTACTTGACCGCAGCTTAAGGACGTTTTATATATGCCACCCTTAATTACTATTACCACAGTTATGTAATGACTTCTCGTCGGGTTTTAATCGATTTTACCCCCTCGATACGTAGTGTGATACATCCACGAAAAATATAACGTAATACATTCAGAGAGCTAAGTATGTCCAAAACGCTTGTCATTGTAGAGTCACCTGCAAAAGCAAAAACTATCAATAAATATTTAGGTAGCGATTACATTGTAAAGTCAAGTATCGGGCATATTCGTGACCTACCGACAAGTGGGTCGCTAAAAAAGCCGGTAGATTCGAAGGAGCGTGCGCGACAAGCGGCTATCACACGAAAATTATCTCCAGAAGATAAAATTGTGCATAAGGCTAAAAAATCACGCGAGCAACTGATTAAAAGAATGGGAATAGATCCCGATAATAATTGGGCGGCGCAATATGAGATTCTTCCCGGAAAAGAAAAAGTCGTCGACGAGCTTAAAAAATTAGCTGAAACAGCAGATACTATCTATCTGGCGACGGATTTGGACAGAGAGGGCGAGGCAATTGCTTGGCATTTGCAACAGGCCATTGGTGGTGATGAAAAGCGTTATCGTCGAGTTGTCTTCAACGAGATCACTAAAACTGCGATTCAAAAAGCCTTTGAATCTCCAGGAGTACTAGATCAAAGCCGTGTTGATGCACAGCAGGCAAGACGCTTTTTAGATCGAATCGTCGGTTATATGGTGTCCCCCCTGCTTTGGGAAAAAGTCGCCAGAGGCTTATCGGCTGGGCGAGTTCAATCAGTAGCTGTGCGCTTGGTGGTCGAACGCGAACGCGAAATTAGAGCCTTTATCCCCGAAGAGTATTGGGATATCAATGCACTATTAAATACTCACAAAAAAGACTTCATTAAATGTGAAGTCAAAAAGTTCAATAAAGATGCCTTTAAGCCCGTTACTAGTGTCGAGGCAATGTCAGCAGTAGCGCTGCTCGAAAAAGCGGTCTACAAGGTCTCTAAGCGCGACGATAAGCCAACTACAGCAAAACCTGGTGCGCCTTTTATAACATCGACATTACAACAGGCAGCCAGCACGCGCTTAAGTTTTGGTGTAAAAAAGACAATGATGATGGCACAGCGTCTTTACGAGGCCGGCTACATAACTTATATGCGTACCGATTCAACTAATCTAAGCCAAGAGGCCGTTGCTAATTGTAGAGATTATATTGTCGATACTTATGGTAAAAAATATCTACCATCGAATCCTATCAAATACAGTAGTAAAGATGGTGCTCAAGAGGCGCACGAAGCTATTCGTCCGTCAAATGTTTCGGTAACGCCGACGCAGCTTAATGCTATGGAGCGTGACGCAGAGCGTCTATATACGCTGATATGGCAGCAATTTGTTGCCTGTCAAATGACCGCTGCTGAATTTACCAGCACCTCAATAGTTGTCACTGCGGATGATTTTGAATTAAGAACACGTGGCCGTGTTATTCGTTTTGATGGCTTTATGCGTGTACAACCTCCCTCTGGTAAAAAAGAAGAGGATGTATTGCTGCCTGATTTAAAGGTAGGTGATGTCCTAGATCTCGCTAAGCTCGATCCGAAGCAGCATTTTACTAAACCTACCGCTCGATTTACCGAAGCCAGTTTGGTGAAAGAACTCGAAAAGCGCGGCATTGGCCGACCGTCAACCTATGCCTCTATTATCTCGACGATACAAGATAGAGGTTATGTGCATGTCGAAAGTCGTCGTTTTTACGCTGAAAAAATAGGCGATATCGTTACTGATCGTTTGGTAGAAAACTTTTCTGAGCTAATGGATTATAGTTTTACAGCAAAAATGGAAGGTTCTTTAGATGATGTTGCCGACGATAAGCTAAAACGTAATGAGTTGTTAAATCAATTTTACCAAGAGTTTTCCGAAAAATTATCAACAGCTCAAGATCCAGATGATGGTATGCGGGGTAATTCGCCCACAGAGACGAACGTCAATTGCCTAAGCTGTGGCCGGCATATGCAGATTCGTACTGGTACCACAGGTGTATTTTTGGGTTGCTCCGGTTACGCACTGCCGCCTAAGGAGCGTTGCAAGACCACCATGAACCTGGTCTCAGATAATGATGTCGTTAGCACTGACTACGACGAAGAAGCTGAGGTGCAGAAGCTACTTAACAAAAAGCGTTGTGATATTTGTAATACAGCAATGGATGGCTATTTAGTCGATGAAAACACCAAGCTACATATTTGTGGAAACAACCCAGATTGTGAAGGTTATGAGATCGAGCCGGGTAGCTATAAAATTAAAGGCTATGATGGACCCATTATTGAGTGTGATAAATGCTCAAATGAAATGCAATTAAAGACAGGACGTTTTGGTAAATATTTTGGTTGTACCAATGACGAGTGCAAGAATACGCGTAAATTATTGCGCAGTGGTGAGGCTGCGCCACCGAAGATGGATCCCGTGCCTATGCCTGAATTGCAATGCCTAAAAGTTGAGGATACTTATATATTGCGCGATGGCGCCAGTGGCTTATTTTTGGCGGCGAGCCAGTTTCCTAAAAATCGTGAAACCAGAGCTCCACTGGTTGCTGAAATATTGCCGCATAAAGATGAAATTGACTCTAAGTATAATTTTTTGTTTAGTGCACCAGTAGCTGACGATGATGGCATTGCTACTTTAATTCGATTCAGTCGAAAAACACAAGAGCAATATGTTCAATCCGAAGTCGATGGTAAAGCAACGGGTTGGAAGGCATTTTATGATAACGGTAAATGGACTATCTCTGCTAAGCCGTTAAAAAAGCCTGCTAAGAAACCGGCTGCGAAAAAAACTATTAAGAAAGTCGTTAAAAAAATATCATAACAATTTTTACGGTTAAGTTTGTCTTGTCATTTTAGCGTAAGTTTGTAACAGGTATTTTATTAATGGAGAAAGATTACTCTTACTCATCCCAAGTCAATAGGCGCATAGCATCTACTCACTTTCTTATATCAAGCTATGGACAGCTACAAAATAACTTGTTGGCGCCCTCGGAAAAGCAAGCGTTCATAGATTCTATTTTATTACAGTTATACTGCGGCTGTGTTTCCTACTGTAATGAGCTGCTAAGTCATCATAGTAAGCCTACTGTAAACAGCAGTTCTTTTAATTTGAGCGCTGTATTCGATCAAAAAAATTATGCTGATGTATCAGAGTTTACCGAGCTGTATTGGCTCTATCATCAAAAGAAGTGTGGGTTTTTTGAGCTATGCAGCTTGTATGAAAATCTAACGACTATTGGCTCAGAAGAGGAGCAGGAAAAATACCGAATGCAGCGTAAACTACAGAAAGATATTGAAGATGCTTCATCAAAATCCTCTGCTCAAAGAATTAATCTAGTGACTATAGATACCGTCAACATCGATTCAATAGAACTCGATTCGGCAGCTATAGATATATCTGATATAGCGGTTATTAAAGATCTATTGCTTATCATTCAAGAGCTTATCGATAGGCAGCGAGAGTATTTGTTAGAGTATTAAAAGGATCTCAATAGTCAAAAATTAAACAGGCGTATTTATTGAGCGAGCTAAAATACCTACACACTGACCTTGTCGTGCCGCCGATTCAAATTGTGTAATGTCATCTGTTGTTATGCTAGTAATGTCTGCAATAACGGTGTGGCTATTACCTTTACTGAGCGCCTCCCATATGATCCAACGATTATCATCCTGTACACGCGTATGAATAATACGAATGTTAATATTGTTGCTGCCATAAGAGTCAAGTTGCTGTCTATTAGGTCTACGATCCGTGATCCATGTTACCCATCGAGAACAATTTTGTGGTGATAAGCTCTTCTCTTGTTGCTTGCTCAGTGAGGCCACTAATGGGAACAAAATATGATTACTATTTTGTGCTTGCGGTATAATAACTTCAGTCATACGGCTTTTAATAAAACTTTTGGCGTCACTCGCTGAGTTAGCTTTTAAATCTGAATTATTTCTTAAAGTATTCATACCTGTCTCTCTCAAACACATCCTTGTTTTCTTGTGTCTTTTTAATTCTAAATACTGAGGTCTTAAAATTATTTCATCGCTTATCTCTAGGCGTTGAGCAGTAAATTAATGCTGCCTGAGGACGCCAACACTCAAGCCTTCGATTGCAAAGGCCTCGTGCTCTAAGTCTACAATAATTGGTGCAAAGTCTTTATTTTCGGCAATTAAATGCACGATATGACTATTCTTTTCTTGCTGAAAGCGTTTTACAGTTACTTC
>Ga0307488_10004917_pt1 | contig 11088 bp, 6 predicted proteins | sample SB02metaG_FD_202248 | JGI IMG/M metagenome (GOLD analysis project Ga0307488, IMG submission 202248) | Sea-ice brine microbial communities from Beaufort Sea near Barrow, Alaska, United States - SB 0.2 | ecosystem: Environmental > Aquatic > Marine > Coastal | place: USA: Alaska | collected 2017-05-06
CATTGTGCCGTCTTGATTTTTATAAAACATTTGATCCGTATTTGGCATTTCTTCTTGCGAATAATCTAGTGCAACACGTGGCGGACATTCTTGAAATGGGTCCATTAAGAGTAATACAAAATGCATATCAGGATACGTATTGCGGATTGCTTGTAAAAATGGCGGGAATTGATGATAATTTTGGGGCGATACTTCTCTACCAGAATCAATATTCGTTGCTCCGCCAACACAGACGTATATAAATACAGGATGCTCGGTTGGAATTGTTCTTATCTCATTTTTTAACGTATTCCAGAGATTTATTGAATTCATTGTTATGTTATTCATTGTTATATACTATAAATAATAATGAATAATATTTAAACCTTTACTATAATGTATATAATTTATAGTATACGAACTATAAGTATATAAATAGTTTTACACATAATAAAATAATTAAAATGCGTATTTTAGTATTTATGTCAGATAATAGAATTATTGAAAAGGAGTCTGAAAAAGAAAAAGCAACTTATAATTCATTAGTAGCAGCTATTAATTATGAATATTGTAAAAAACATAATTATGAATTCATCTATTATAGACCCTATTTAGATGACAAAAATATAATTAATGTATATAATTGTATTGATTTTAATACAAATACACGTAGACATGCTGCTTGGTCAAAAATATTAAGCACCACTATGGCATTAGATTTAAATTATGATTATGTTGTGTATATTGACAGTGATTGTATTTTTAAAGATTTTAATCATAAATTAGAATATTTAATTAATAAATTTATTGACAAACCAATTATCTTTTTCAATAATAAACCATGGGGTGATGATGTTCCGTGTTCTGGATTTTATATTTTAAAGGTATCTGCTTATACAAAGCAGTTTTGTCATGAATGGTATAATATAAATATACCTAGTTATAATAAAAAACACGCGTGGGACCAAGATGGTTTATGGCATATTTTTAGAAACTATAATATGGTTATTGTAGATACTATGATGTTTCGCGAAACCCAACAACAACTATTAAGACACGTGGGGTGTTGTGATGAAACCAATACTATCCCAAGATTTCGCGAAAAATATTTTATGGAATTTATTAATACACATTATATTGATTATGATGCTAATATTAAACATATAAATTGTATTGAGTTTAATACAAATAAAAATTCAGTTGTTGTGATTGAATAAAATTTCATCTTCTTAATGTTTTCTTGAATGACGGTGGCGGCGTTTTGTTTTTTTACAACCTTTTGTTTTCTTTTTATTATTGCTTTTATTTCTAGTTTTTCGTTTACGTTTATTTTTATATTTTCTACCACCTTCTTGTTTATCTTCTTCTTCTCTATTTTCAGGACCAAGTCCTGTTTCGGGTTCGGGTTCGGGTTCGGGACCAAGTCCTGTTTCGGGTTCGGGTTCGGGTCCGGGACCAAGTCCTGTTTCGGGTTCGGGTTCGGGTCCGGGACCAAGTCCTGTTTCGGGTTCGGGTTCGGGTCCGGGACCAAGTCCTGTTTCGGGTTCAAGTTCGGGTCCGGGTCCGGGACCAAGTCCTGTTTCGGGTTCAAGTTCGGGTCCGGGTTCAGGACCAAGTCCTGTTTCGGGTTCAGGTTCGGGTCCGGGTTCAGGACCAAGTCCTGTTTCGGGTTCAGGTTCGGGTCCTGTTTCGGGCGGTATAGACATAGACGACGCTGATGTTTCTTTATTTTCACTACAAATAGATAATACTTTTTCCTTATCATCCTTTTTCAACCCTCTTTTTAAAACACGTAATAAAAAAATAGCTTTTTTTTTTTCTTCTGGCAAATTTATATAATCTTGATTTGTTTTATATTTTTCGTCAAAAAACTCGTATACTTTATTTGCTTTCATATTTAAAATTTCTATTGGTTCTTTATCTAAAAAATCTTGAGGCTTATAATCAAAAAATCTGAAAAAATCCATTTATAATAGTATATATATATATTAATACTATTATAATTTGTACTATTACAACATTTTTATTTAACATCTAAATGCATACGTAAAAACACATATTCCAATAATACCTAAGGCTAAACCAGTATGATAATAACACTGCATTGTTTTATACATTTTTAACCATGCTTGAGTTTGTTCTCGGCTTTCTACATGATTTAACATCCAATCACTTTTCGGCGTTAACTTATAGTAAAAATAATTTGTAAGGAAGCTTATCGCTAATACTAAACAAACAACCGAAGATGGGTTAAACCCTTTCTTTTGATAATTATAATAAATAATAAAGAGGGATAATACTAAACCTAACATATACCCTTGCATACTTATCATCAATCTTTCTTTGGCAATTTTATCATACGTTACCCTTTGTTGTGACGTTAACGTATTTCTATACTGTTGAACTGTTTCGTTTTTTCCTGTCGCATTATAAAAATAAATCATCCCTATGATAAAAACAAGCGAAATTGAGCAACTAATAGAGCAGACCATAACTCCTCTTTATATAGTATAATACTTTTTTTTTTACATTTTCATAGAAATATGTAAAAATATATGTTTTTATATTTGGTATTTGGTTTTCAAAAAAGGACATTTATAAATGTCCATTTTACAATAGCTGAAAAAAGTTTTGAAAAACAGTGAAAAAATCACTTGTGACTGAAATGCTCTTAAAACTGTTTTTAAATTAATAAATATGTGATGCTAATTTTTTCGCAAAATTATTATTTTTTTAAAAAGTATTTAGGCGTTTTTTATATTAGGATATTATATAATGAATCCTAATATAAAACGCCAAAAAAACGCCAAAGTTTTTAGTTGTGAAACTTGTCATTTTATATGCTTTAAAAATTGTGATTGGGATAGACATATTTTAACACGTAAACATAAAAACCTAACAAATCCTAACTATTTAGGAATAAACGCAGACAAAAAGGAGTTTCAATGTATTAAATGCGATAAGGTATACAAACATTTATCAACACTGTCTGCTCACAAAAAAAAATGTAACACAGTTATATTAAGTAAACTACCAGAAACAACAACTGTCCAAGATGAAAACACTATTTTAAATGAATTAGATATGAAATCATTAATCGTGGAATTAGTAAAAAGCAATACGGAGTTACAAAAACAAACATTAGAAATGCAGCAACAAATGATAGACGTATGTAAAAATAGTAATGGTGGAGGCGTTAATAACTCTTATAACCACAGCAACAATAAAACATTTAATATGCAAGTGTTTTTGAATGAAAAATGTAAAGATGCGATGAATATTATGGATTTTGTGCAGTCAATGACGCTAGATTTCTCGGATTTGGAAGAACTTGGTGATCTTGGTTATGTAGAAGGCATTTCACGTCAGATGGTACGAAAATTAAACGAAATGGATGTATACAAGCGCCCAATTCATTGTAGCGATTTAAAACGGGAAACTATGTACGTCCGTGATAATGATGTCTGGGAAAAAGAAACAGAACTCTACGATAAACTGCGGAAAGCTATTAAGTACATTACGAAAAAGAATGGCGATTTGATGATTCCTTGGCGAAATGCAAATCCACAATGTATGAATTTACAGCATCCATTAAACCATAAATACTTGGGAATAATGAACCAAGCAATGGGCGGCAAAGGCGAATTTTCCGAAAGTGAAAACAAAATTATTCGGAAGATATCTAAAAGCGTCACGATAGATAAGAAGGATTATTAGATTATCCTATCTTTCATATAAAAAAATAGATATGATTTTTATTTTTCATATCTATTTTTATTTTTCATATCTATTTTTATTTTTCATATCTATTTTTATTTTTCATATCTATTTTTATTTTTCATATCTATTTTTATTTTTCATATCTATTTTTATTTTTAATGTTTTTTATTATATCGTTTTTTATTAGATCGTTTTTTGCTGTTACGTTTTTTATTATATCGTTTTTTGCTCACGCGTTTGGATTTACTGTGACGTTTTGTGCGTCTTTTATTGGATTTTTTGGACCTTCTGCGACGTTTTGTACGTCTTTTTGATCCTCCTTCTTTAGGTTCTTCTTCTTTCTTTTCTTCTGTTTCTTCTTTCTTTTCTTCTCCTTTTTCTTCTGTTTCTTCTTTCTTTTCTTCTCCTTTTTCTTCTGTTTCTTCTTTCTTTTCTTCTCCTTCTGCTCCTTCTTTCTTTTCTTCTCCTTCTGCTCCTTCTTTGTCTGCTCCTTCTTTGTCTGCTCCTTTTTCTTCTTCTTCTTCTGCTTTTGGATCTGATATTGAAGGCGGGGATACAATTGGAATATCATTAATTTTTTTAAGTGATTCTGTAAGTTTTTCTAATAAATTCTCCATTTCTTCTCCTTCTCCTTCTGCTCCTTTCTTTTCTTCTCCTTCTCCTTCTTCTACTTCTTTCTTTTCTTCTTCTTCTGCTCCTTCTTTCTTTTCTTCTCCTTCTGCTCCTTCTTTATTTTCTTCTTCTGCTCCTTCTTCTACTTCTTTCTTTTCTTCTTCTTCTGCTCCTTCTTCTGCTCCTTCTTTCTTTTCTTCTTTATTTTCTTCTGCTTCTTCTTCTTTATTTTCTTCTTTCTTTTCTTCTTTCTTTTCTTCTTCTTCTGCTCCTTTCTTTTCTTCTTCTGCTCCTTTCTTTTCTTCTGCTCCTTCTTTATTTTCTTCTTCTTCTTCTTCTTCTGCTCCTTCTTTATTTTCTTCTTTCTTTTCTTCTTCTTCTTTCTCTGGATCACCCCCGCGTTGCACCTTTTTTTTCAGTATATTTTTTTTTTGTGTCCCTTTCTTTGAACGACGGTATTTTTTTAATGATTTACTTTTTCGTCCGCCTTCTTTCTTTTCTTCTACTCCTTCTGCTCCTTTTTCTTCTTCTGCTCCTTTATCTTCTTCTGCTCCTTTATCTTCTGCTCCTTTATCTTCTGCTCCTTTATCTTCTACTCCTTTATCTTCTGCTCCTTTATCTTCTGCTCCTTTTTCTTCTGCTCCTTTGTCTTCTGCTCCTTTGTCTTCTGCTCCTTTATCTTCTTCTGCTCCTTTTTCTTCTGCTCCTTTGTCTTCTGCTCCTTTATCTTCTGCTCCTTTATCTTCTGCTCCTTTGTCTTCTGCTCCTTTATCTTCTGCTCCTTTATCTTCTGCTCCTTTATCTTCTTCTCCTTTGCCTGCTCCTTCTGGTTTTGCATTTTTTATTTTATCCTCTATCATTTTAATTATTTTATCCACATAATTTATTTTTTTTTCAATATGTTCTTTTTGTTCAGGTGTTATTATACCATCATCAGAGATTTCTTCAATATTTAATATTTTGGCGTCCAAATTTTCGCTGGATTTATTATCTGAAGCGTCCTTTGTTTTTTCTTCTTGTGCTCCTTCTTCTTTCTTTTCTTCTGGAGTTTCTTCTTTCTTTTCTTCTGGAGTTTCTTCTTTCTTTTCTTCTGGAGTTTCTTCTTTCTTTTCTTCTGGAGTTTCTTCTTTCTTTTCTTCTGGAGTTTCTTCTTTCTTTTCTTCTTTCTTTTCTTCTGGAGTTTCTTCTGGAGTTTCTTCTGGAGTTTCTTCTGGAGTTTCTTCTGGAGTTATATCTTCTTTCTTTTCTTCATTGTTTACTGACGTTTGTTCTTTTTCAGCTCCACCTTGTTGTTTATCATTCTTATTTTTCATACTGTTTATCTTTTCATCAAGGCTATTCATTTCTTTTTTAATTTTTTCCAAATTACTTTTCATCTCTTTAAATTTATTAAGTATAGGTGTTAATCTATCTGGGTTGATAGGTTCATTTTTACTATCCTTTATGATATCCTTTAACTCTTTCAACAAATCATTTAAATTAGGCATTCGTTCGGTTTGAGTATCTTTTACCGATTTCACTAACCCTTCTATTTCTTTTCTTAACATATCCATTCCAATTCCATTTATACCATCTTCAGTAGATCCCGCCAAATCGCCGATTACTTTAAACTGCTGCCATTTGGGAATATCCACTAAAAATTTGATTTTATGCGTGAGAGCATCTTGTCCCATCATAATTGCCCGAATTGCCGATTCATTTTCATCTAGTTCACCCTTATTTAATTTCTGGGTTAAATCTTCAACTTCTTTTCTTAATTTATCAATAATCGGTCCATAATTCTCTTGAGGTTTTGCATCACTATTTTTTTTAGAAGATTCTCCTTTTGGAATTTTACTTTTTAAAAGATCAGTTAATTTCCCTTTAGAAATTTCTGGGTTTCCACCTAACGCTTTAATTAATTTGTTAATACTTTGTGAAAGTTCGGCAGATTTAGTCAAAGTATTATTTATCTTTTTTTTATAAGTATCTGGAGAAATGCCTCCACCAACGGCTATATCTTCTGATACTTCTTTGTCTGCTTGGTCTGCTCCTTCTTTGTCTGCTTGGTCTGCTCCTTCTCCTTCCTCTCCTGCTTTCTTTTCTTCTCCTTCCTCTCCTGCTCCTTCTCCTTCTTCCTCTCCTGCTTTCTTTTCTTCTCCTTCCTCTCCTGCTCCTTCTCCTTCTTCTTCTCCTGCTTTCTTTTCTTCTCCTTCCTCTCCTGCTTTCTTTTCTTCTCCTTCCTCTCCTGCTTTCTTTTCTTCTGCTTTCTTTTCTTCTGCTCCTTCTTTCTTTTCTTCTTCGGGTTTTGGTGGTGCTGATGCTATTACTTCAGTTTCCGATTTCTTTTCATTTGGCACTATTTCATCATACACTTTTTCAAATCCTACTAAATTTCGTTTAATGCCTTCGTATAATTGTTTTTTTCTAGTATCTGTAAACTTCAGAGGAGTATTTTCTTCATTTATTTTTTTTATACTATCTAGTTTACCTTCAAGTTGGCCTATAAATGACATTGCATTGGTGTCACTATTTGTATCATTTTCCCATTCTTTTAATATTATATCAATATCTGCCAATTCTTTATTGGCATTTTGTAATAATGAAATTTGGGCTTTTATATTATTTTTTTTATCAGTTTCTTCTTTTGATTCAACATTCAACGCAACCTTAGGAATAAGATTTTGGGTAATAAAACGTAAAGTTTGTGTAATGATTGTATATTTGTCCTTTAATAATGTACCAAATTTACCATTACCTTTATCTTTTAATTGAAGTAACGTTGTGTTTCCATCTATATAAATATTATATTCATCTACAAATTTCATCATAGATTCATTTGTTGGTGTTATTTTTGTGATTGTATCTTCTATTTCTATAATATTTTTTAATATAGTACCCCGCCCTTTAATAACATCTGGATTAATAGTTTTATATAAATTATTATAAACTTTATTTTTTTGATCAGAAAAATTCATATCCCCATTTTTAATACCATCTATATATCCAGTTATTAATTTTTGTAAATGTTCTTGATTTTTTTTTAATACACTGGTATATTCTACACGCGACTCGTCAACCTTTTTAAACATTGTTGATGTTGTTTTTACATTTTTATCGATTGTACTATAATAATAATCTTGGGGTTTAATATGTTGATAAAAATGGTTTATTTTTTTTAGAATATTAACTATTTTTAATGTAATAGAGATACCATCATTTGTAGTGGGCGGTTTACTTGCTAAGAAATTATTTAATCTAGTATATATGTCTACAGAACTTTTAATATCATTATCAGCCCCCCCAACCATAGTACTACGAAAAGGAGCAACCGCAGGAGCAGCAACCGCAGGAGGAGCAACCGCAGGAGCAGCAACCGCAGGAGGAGCAACCGCAGGAGGAGCAACCGCAGGAGCAGCAACCGCAGGAGGAGCAACCGCAGGAGGAGGAGCAAAACCTGGATTAGTAGAAGTATTTGGCGGATTAAGTTGTGTTTCATAATTAGTAATTTTTGTCGTCAAATCCTGAACTTCTTCATCTGTTAAAATTTTTTTCATATCCTTTTCAATCTTCGTAATATGGGCTTCAATTTGATTGGAATAGTTATCCATTATTATATTAATTAATTCGCTATAATCAGGATAGTCTGAAATAAGTTTTTTTTTTCCATCTTCAATAGTATTATTGATTTCGGTAAAATAGGTTTTATATATACCGGATTCTGTATTGTACAACTCGTTAGAAATGTTTCTTATTATGTCTTGATATAAGTTATACAAATTGTCCATTATATTTTTTCTAAACGGGTCCCGGCTATTATTTTTTAAATTTTGGAGGTTTACTTTAAATTTCTTCTTATAATCTCTCACTTTTGATATTTTATTTTTATATTCAGGTGTTTCTCTATATGTGATAATTTTATTATATGAGATAGTTATTTGTTGTTCTATATTTTTTTTAATTATATTATTTACAGGACTAACTAAACGTGGTTCAATAGACTCACATAGTTTTACGGTATTAAAATTTTTTATTGGGTTGTAGTCATCGCTTGAATAATTAAAATCTGGAATATCGGTTTTGATAGGATTATTATCATTTTTAGGTAACAAATTTTTGAAATATTTGTCGTTTTCAATAACTGCTATTAAATTAGGAATATTTTTTAGCTTGATTAAATAGTATTTTTCACCATATAATATATCATATAAGGTTTTATATGCTTCTTTCATAAATGTTAAATTCGGGTATATTATTTGTATTGGGTTTGTAATTGGATATGCAGGTAAATTAACAAACTTCATATCCGATTTTTTCTCTCTTTTGTTAAAGTTAAAGCCAAAAAAATCACCAGTACTTGAATTACCAGGACTACCAGGACTACCAGGACTACCACGATTAGTCAGACTACCACGAGAACCACTACTACCACGAGAACCACTACTATTACGTCTACTTCTATTAGACCTGGCTGCAGAAGTACCGGCACGTCTACCACTACCACTGCCACTACCATATCTACCTCCTTTTAATGATTTTATTCTTAAATTTAATGGACGTTTTCTAACACGTTTCGTGCGTGAATTACGAACCTTGTGAGAATTATTGAATACCATATCATCGTCTGAAAGTATATTATCATCTTGAACTGAATCACGTAAACTTTTCGCTCTTTTATTTTTATTATAACGCCGTCCATTTGATCGTGAAGAATGTATTTTTTTTCTACTTTGAATTTTACTTTTTAGCAACTTTTCTATTTTATTTCGGGATAATTTCATCCTTCTTTGTTCTTATATAAAATGAATATATTTTTTCAAGGTCTATAAACATAGATAACTTATGACGGATATTATAATAAATAATATAGTATATTAGATAATATACTATATTAGATAAATGCTAAAGAATATAATATAGGTTATGATATGGTATTTATTATATGTTGTATATATGTTAAATTAATAAAATTAATAAGATGAATAAATAATACTATTATAATATAGTATTATAGAATGTCGGCGCCATTAATTATTGTAAAAAATACTCAAGCTGATAAAATATGTAACCTAAAATGTTCATATCAGTTTGATTATGCCCCAACGAATCTCCAACTTAAAAATATGGGTGATTATTTACAGTGGAAAGTAGATGAAGTAACTACCCCGCCAGTAACGTATAATGATGATCTATATAATGTACTAGAAGCACGTATTTATTGGCAATCGCTTCATGCTTATTTAAATGATAGTACAACCGAACCCGTATATGCAGATGCTGAATTAGTTATCATACACGTAAATCGTAAAAACACTAAACAGTTATTAGTATGTGTACCGATTACACAATCGTCAACAACAACGGCGGATAGCGCAATGTTTTTTGATTATATTATGACTGAAGTTGCGCGTACGGCTCCATCCAAAGGACAGCAAACCTCCTATAATAAATCAACATTTACTTTAGATAAATTTGTGCCTAATAAACCCTTTTATTCATATAATGGTACTCTACCTTGGCCGCCTGAGAATGGATCATTTGATTATATTGTATTTGATAAAGAAGATGCAATAACAATATCAACAAATGCATATGAAGTTCTTAAAAGAGTAATTGTTAATAATGAGATAAGCGCACTTAGTGAATCAAGTGTAGACGCAGATTTATTTTACAATCCAGAAGGACCGATCCCGCCTAATGCTGGTGAAATCTATATTGATTGCCAACCGACAGGGGATGATGGAGAGATATTAGTTCCTGCTAAAATGGACTCGGGAGGAATTTTAGATAATGAATTATTAAAACGGATGTGGAATTTCACTATTGTTAAATTATTTATTGGTGGTTTAATAATGATTATTTTATGGAAATTAGCAACAAAAATATTAAATAGTATTGCAAAAAGTGCGTCAAGAGTAGATGCAGGCAGAGCAATCAAAGAAGCATCAGTTGGGAATGTAAAAGGAGCAGTGAATATGGTAGAAGGTGATTTAAATACGAAGTGAAATTAAAATTAAAATGATGCTATATTAAAATTTATACAGTTAATATATATATCATCATTTATGTCTAAAATAAAAAAAACATATTCAGAGTGTCATAAAAAACCTCAAGAAGAATGTCTAAAATTAGATACTTGTTTTTATACAAATGGAAAAACCCGTAAATTTTGTCGTAAGAGAAAAAACACTAGAAGAACTATACTAAATAGAGAAGACAAGGTTAAAAAAACCCGTAAAATACCGGTAAAAGAGCGTGTGTTAAAATTAACCAAAAAAAATAGAGAAGCAAAAGAGCAACTCCAAAGAGCCAAAGAAGAAGAAGAAGAAAAAGCGGCAGCAATCCAAAAAAAAAGAGAAGCGGCCAAAGGCGTTATCCAGCGGTTTATGAATAAAACCAAACACCGCCGTAAAGCAATGTTTTTAAAAGCAGTGTGTTTAGATTCGGGGGTGTGTTTAGCATTTGGTAATTACAATAACGAGATTAAAAAACATTTTGGCGGGTTTGCCAATTTTGAATACGCCATTGCACCAATTAAACGGATTGGTTCTCCGTCGGCAAATGGGTTTATAAATGAAATTCAGTATGACCATCACGGATATAAAGCGTATGCAGTATTGAAGTCGTCAGTAAAACCGAGTTCGGATAATTTAATGTATGAGTATATGGTCGGTCAATACGTCAATAAATTAAATAAACGTTTCCCTTGCTTTGTGGAAACGTATGGCTATTATATTTATGATGATAAAATGAAGGTAAATAGTAAAGGGGTATGGACATTTTTAAAGGATTCAAAAA
>Ga0307488_10004918_pt1 | contig 11086 bp, 10 predicted proteins | sample SB02metaG_FD_202248 | JGI IMG/M metagenome (GOLD analysis project Ga0307488, IMG submission 202248) | Sea-ice brine microbial communities from Beaufort Sea near Barrow, Alaska, United States - SB 0.2 | ecosystem: Environmental > Aquatic > Marine > Coastal | place: USA: Alaska | collected...
GTAATTGATTCACCGATTTCATCAAAAGTTTCTCCGCCATTATGCAAATGTCTTGCCATTGCTCTTGCGGCTGGCAGATTGTTTTCTGCCATCTTGAATTTCTCTTCTCCACGTTGTACTAATATACTGTGGATATTTCTGCTTCTAGCACCACGAACTTCTTCGTTTACATCTTTATTGTGTCTCACAATAATTTTAACACTATCTGCTAATGGTTGGTAACTGGATTTTCTGCTTCCAGTCATTTTACCTAGACTTGCTTCTGATACTTTATTTTTCCTTTGCCCTTTTACAATAGGTTTCATATGTCTCATATACCTGTCATATGGAGTTTCTTTTGGATCTATATCTGAAGTATCTGTACTCGTACTATAAGGTGGTTTTGCATCTGCCATTTTATCGTCTAAATCTTTTTGTGTGCTTTTATTATAAGGTACTGTAGGTTTATTATATTTGTCTTCAAACTTACCATACGTTTGGTTATTTTGTGATAATGAAGTTCCTTGGTCTTTTTTGCCTGCAACATAATCTGCTAATTTTTTACCACCATAAAGTGCGGCGGCTATACCTGCCGCTGGTACACCATATCTTGCTATAATAGGGCCTGCTTTTTTAATTGCATCTGGTAGCATTGCACCTCCTACTTTACTACTCAACCATTTCATTGCGCCGGCTGTAGTATTTAATTCGCCATCTGCCGCATCTATGGCAATGGTTGTTGTAATAGGTCTTTTTAATCCTTGTTTAAATATCCCACTTAAAAGTCTTGCCCCTACTAAGTATGGATTTTCAGTAAGTTGTTGATCTTCATTTGTTTGATCTACTTTAAGTACTTTACCGTCATCACAGTTTTCACAACCTTTGCTATCACAATCATCACAAAGTTCACAATCGCAATCTGCCATGTCTTTATCACATGCCGTGCAATTATCTTTAGTGTTTTCTTGTAAGCCTGAAAGGCGTCTTAATAAGTTTAGTTCTTCTTTCATATCAATCTCTTGTCTACGAGCAACATCTATTTCTTCTCCCTTAGGTTTTAACTGTTTGTCAAATACTCTAAAGTCAAAAGATAATAAACTATCTTGTGCTAGTTCTTTTAATAAATTTCTTAGGTTATGGTCTGCAAAGTCTTCGCTAGTTTGCAGTGATATTTCTTTTTCTAAATCGTCTACTCTAACTAATACGTTAGGTTCATCACATACAAATCTTGTACCTTCTTGAGGATCTATTACTATTTTACCGTCTTTATCAAAGGTTTTAAGGTCAAACCCATGACCTTTAAGAAGGTTAAATACTTTTTCTGAAATATCTTTAAAATTTGTTGCCATACAAGTATTTATCAGATTATGCCAATTGGCATCGGATCATCGTAGTCGTCATCGTCACTACCTGTGGAATATAAAGAGTCTACGCCTAAACTATTATTTACAGCATCATATACTTCATCTTCAAAGGTACTTACATAGTCTATTACTCTAACAGCAATCATCATACTCATAACCAAGTCATCTGAATCTCCCGGTCTTGCCGAAAAACTATTGCCTTTTGATACAAAGTTTTTAAATTCTGATAAACATGCTTTACTATTAATAGTAAGTTTGTCGTTTTCTATTAATCTTTTCATATTAATACAAGACTCTACTTTAACTTTATGAGTAGTATGGAAGCCACGTCTACCTGTTTTACCTTGTATTCTTTTAGGCTCATGTAAAAAATCTCCAGGGAAAGCATCTTCTCCGGTATCTCTGATCACCACAAGTGCGGCCTCTCCAATTGCATTGTTTTCAACTGTCCAATATATAGTATGAGCTCCTTGTTCCTTAATAAAATGCATGATCTCTAACATGACCTTTATCTGCCCTTCTATAGGAGTTTTGTTATGGTACCATTCACCTACTTGTATCATTGATGGTAATTCTACTATTTGTATAGCGGCATTGTCACCGCCTGTTCCTGTACTTGGATCTAAGGTAACTACGTAGATATGTTCTGGGCTAGGATATTTGAACCAACGGACATGGCCCATTTTCATAATTGGATTTATGCCGTTAAGTTCTAGTAGTTTTAACTGGTTAATGAGAGTTTCATCATATATAACAAATTCACATTCGTGTTCACGTTTAAAACGTTCTGTACCTATTCTTCCTCTTTCTTCTATAGCCCAATTAGCATCTCTATCAGGATGTTCGTCCCATTTGGCTAGTAAGGGTTTAAATCCATTTACACCTACTTCTTGCTCATTACCATGTTCATCAAACATTTTATTTGCAGAGTTCCATATATTAGCAAAAGTATCTTCATCACTATTAGGCGTACTTGTAATAATACATTTACCACCTGTTGCCAGGGTGGGTGACAATGCTGTCCAAAACTCACTTGCAATTCTGGGTGGCACAAATGCAAACTCGTCTAAGTATACTAACGTAAGCGACATACCCCTACCAGTATTTTCTGTAGTTGTTGCACTAACTATCCTACTGCCATTATCAAATGCCATAGACCCTTTGTTATATTCTGTTACACCTGCTCTAATATGATCTGGTACACTCTCGTATGCATATCTAATACGTTGCATAATCTCGTATGCACCTGCCGCCTTATGTGCCGCAACTAGTATTGTACTATCTGGTTTAAACATTGCATACCAAAGTAAGTAACCTGCCGCTACAGTGGTTTTACCCATCTGTCTACCTAACATGTTTATACTATATCTAAAATTGTTATAGTTTTCTATCAAGTCTAACTGATAAGAAAAAGGATCGAAACTGATGCCACCTTTAGTAGGATGTTGAATTTTAACATGATTATCCATAAAGTACAAAGGCCCACTCACAGGATCTGCACAATTTTTAAAATCTTCTAGGGTATCTGGGGTATATGCTGTTCTACTATAGCCTTGCTTAACCAGACCGGTATCTACTGTTCCTCTTGCCATAATAGTATTTATGTGGTAATGATGTTAAGAAATGCTTTTTTTAAGTTTATCTTTTATATAATTAACTAAAATTTCTTTATCTGTTTCGTATGAAACGTCAGTATCTGCACTAGAACAAGGTGATTCTTCTTTATCATCTTCATGATCTGGTGACAATAATATCTCTTCTTGTTCTGGTTCTTGATCATGTGCTGATGCTTGAGGCTCGTCATTGTGCATGTTTTGTGGCAACGTAAGTCCTGCAAGTTTAAGTATGTCTGCTAAGTCTTGCATAGTTTCGCCAGTTGCTTCAATACTCACTGAACCTTTGTCTGTATTTTTGTGCTGTTTAAATTCTACTGAGCCTTCTATTTGTTCTGGTTGTGCATCAACTATACCATAGGCATCACTCATTGCTTCTTCTATAGGTTGTTCAGTATTTTCTTTACTTGCATTTATTAATTCTTTGAAATATTTAGGAGTTAGTCTTATAGCGGCATTTACATTTGCTGTTTCTCTAAAGGCTTTCTGGAATGCATCTGCATATAATCTTCCGTTATGTTTCAGAAGTCGTTGGTAATGATCTCTCGCCTTAGCGTCTTCTTCAGGTGTGTATGCCTGATTTTCATTAATAACGTGATCAATTTTCATTATCTACTTCTTGAACCGTGTTGTGCAATATCGGAAACTTGTTTTGTGCTTTCTGCACCTCTACCCATATTAGGCATTCCTGTAATAGCATCATGCATTGATCTTAAATTATCTCCCATCAACTCATCTTTACTAGGATAGTTACGGAAATAATCTGCGCCTTTATCGTTTTTAATTTTTTGCAGTTCTTTTAAAAATGCTTTGTTAAATTCTTCACCAAATCCAAAATCTTTAACTTCGATTCCATCTTGTTGAGCTTCATAATGTTCCATGTTCTCATCATTTAGTAAAGCATCTTCTTCACTTACTTGTCTATCTTTATCATTAGCAAGTCTTTCTGCTTGAATGTCTGCTTCTATTCGTCTTGGTTCTTTAACACCGTAACATAGAACTCTTTCGTGATCTATTCCTAAGTTTACTGCTAACCATACTTCTAAAATTCTTTCATTGACTGGGTACTTTAAAATAACATCTGTACTACATACTTCTGAAGTAAAGTTGGCATTTTTTGCTCTTTGAAACTCTAGTGGATTCTCTTCTATTGGAGACCTTTTAAATGGAGATGCACTAACAAAATTGTATTTTGCTAAACATTTTTCTAACATGTCCATTTGATCTGCTTCACAGTTGTGTGCAAGTTTAACTCTATAAGCATATTCTTTAGTAAATGACTCTGCTATATAATTTTTTAATTCCATATTATAACTCCGTTGATATACTTATTTATCATTTTTAATAAAATCCCTTAAGAAAAAACAATGGTTATAAATAAAGGTATGGAAAATATAAAAGTAAGAGAACCGCAACTGCCTGTAGAAGGCGAATACACACTTTGCAATAAAGGTGAAGTTGCTGTATATAGAAATGGCGTATGGGTAAGACCTAATTAATGAAAACTTTTATTTTAAGTTTAGGTGTTCAGCGATCAGGCACAACTTGGATTTGGGAATTGTTGAAACACATACCAGAAGCAAACATGGGTAATAAGAAAGAACATCATTATTGGTACAAAAAAGATAAGCACAAATGGAATAATGAAGATTATATACATTATTTTGATAATCTTTTAGATGGGGAAGAACATATTACAGGTGATATAACTCCTATATACGGACTATGCAATAAAAAACAGTTACAAGAAGCAAAAGATATAATAGAAGGTGCAGGATACCATTTAAAAGTAATCTTTGTAATGAGAGACCCAGTTCAAAGATTAATAAGTAGAGGAAGAAGTGTATATGAACAAAAGGGTATTACAAGTTTAGAATCTTGGATTATGATTGGATCAAAACACAAACATATATTTGAGCGGCAAAATTACGAAAAGACTATAAAAAACATAGAAGATGTTTTTGAGCCTGAAAATGTTTTTTATGGATTATATGAAACCTTCTTTACAGAAAAAGAATTCTTAAGATTTTGTAATTTTATAGGTATGGAATATCAAGACACTTATTTAAAAAGAAAACCTAGATTAACATCAAATAAAGATGTAGATTTAACTGCTGAGTTAAACCTTATATTAAAAGAACTATATAAAGAAACATATAGTTTTTGCAATGAACGTTTTCCGGAAACTAAATTACTCTGGGGATGAGTCTTTAGAATTAATAAGTTTTAATAATTCATTTCTATCAAATACTGTTGCTTGAACCGACTCTGCTTCTGTACCTTTATTATCAAACTTATCTATTCTTGCTTTCTTAAGCATTAAATCTATCTGCTGTAACTTTGCTTTTGTTTTAGCATCACTGGCATCTAAGGCAATTTTTAACATATTACTTGCTTCTGCAAATACTTTACCTGCCGCCATGTCACTGACGTTCATACCTAGATTCATAAGTTGTTCATAACTATCAATAGCCTTTTTGGCTATGTCATTCATTTCAACTTCGTGACTTTCTAATCCTTTAACTTCTTTAAATGCTAAATTAATCTTTTCACTAATACTTAATGCACCTTGAACTTCCTCTATGACCTCCTGTGTTTCTTCTACAGTAGGTTCTATGTTAGTTGATGTTACTTCCTCTATAGGAGGTAAATTAAATTCTTCTTCTAGTTTTTTAGTCATACCAGTATTTATTTAACTCTAGGTTTAGAGATGCGTTTTTTCGCCTTACGTGGTTTTTTATTTGAGAATATTTGATCTTCGTTGATAACTTTAAAACGTATTCCTTTACGTTTGCACCACTCTTGTGCCGCTGTCCACTTAGCGGCATTTATAATTGTTTGTATTTTTTGACCTTGTGATCTTGCACTTTCCATTGTTGTTTGATTACGAGGTTTTATTTCTATTAATTCAACATGTTGTTTGCCGTCTTTATCTGTATATTGAATCATAAAGTCTGGAACATAATTACTGTAATGGCCTGTAGTAGGATTTCTATAAGGAATCTTTACATTTTCACTTGCCCACTTAGTTATGTTTGGATGGCTATCACACATACGCATAAATGCTAATTCCCAACTACTTCTATAGGTAGGGTTTCTTCCGCCCACAAATTTAGTTGTGTTAGCGACTTCATACTTTCCTGTTGCGAATTTGCCCATACTAGGCCTTGATTAGTTTTGCTATTTTACTTCTTGAATTTTCTATAGAATTTTTTATATCAACTTTATTACCTGCAGGGCGAACAGCATTCATGGCGTCAAAAGCATCTATACTTAATTTTAATGTGTCTGCATTCATATCAAAATAAGCAGTTGGGTCTATATTTTGTACTTTAGATATTTGTATCAGTACTTGTGCCATAGCATTAGCATTAGATGGCTTAAATCCTATTGCTATCAGTTTTGTTTTTATAACATCAAGTTTTACTGGATCTATAGCAACCTCTTTTACTTTGGCCAATTCTGCTAATATTTCTGAGCTGGCTTCAGGTAATGGAAAATTTACAGAAGCATTGTCTAAATATGCTTCTAATTTACCTGCAGTGAATCTATAATTTATTTCACTACCAAATGTTTCGTATAACGATGTACTCATTAGGTATCTCCATTATCTTTTGCGCCTTTAGTAACTGCATTTGCTATTCCACTTACTATAGCATCACCTATATCACCTTTAACTTTATCTTCCCAGTCTCCATAGGTAGGCTTGATAGCAACTGCTGATGTTAATGCATCTCCTACTAATCCACCTACTGTGCCTCCCAAATTATCATCTAACCAATCACCAATTGGATCTTTTGGTTTTTCAAGTGGTTGGAAGGTTCTTGGTCTCGTTCCTATTCCTGGTATACTATTTCCTGATTTATTACCAAGGAATGCAAAATCTGTTTGTTCCTCTAATGATATTGGTTTAAGATTTTCTGCACCTGGAAGAGTAAAGTCACCAATGTCTTCGAATCTATCTAAATCTACTTCGCCTAAATCAAAATTAACAATATCAAAAACAGTAAAGTTTTCATATACAAATGACATTTGAAATTCCATAAAATCACTAGAAGAATAATCAATACCCTTGGGAGCAAATGCTTTTATCATAGGTTTCATTATACTATACTGTACACCTTTTCCTCCGGCATATAAAATATAGTCTATGCGTTCAAAAAAGTTTTGGTCCATTTGTAAATTTATACCTGCTTCGTTACTATTAAAAACACCGTCTGCTCCATAACCGCCACCGTATAACTCTTCGTTCATCGGTGTATTGAAGTTGACATCTCTATCCCCAAAAGAATTTTTATTTCTAGGGTCCATATGTAGATAAGCAAAATACTTCATTAAGATAGTTAACCATTCATTATTAACTGTATCAAAGACTGTCATTTCAACAGGCTGGTATTGTACTCCTGTAGTAACATTTCTTTTCTTATTAAAGTTATTTTTTTCTGCAATTTTAAATTCTACGGCAGGAAGTTGAGCAGTTCTTAATAAACTGCTCATACTTGTTTTGAATGTTAGATTCTCATTACCTAGTAACTGTAGTACATTTCTATTGAATATGAAATTTACATATCCTTGGAACTGCTGTCTAGGTGGATTAACCTCAGGTCTAAACCTATAGTTATTCCTAAAGTCTCTAGCATAAAAATTGTTTACTGTATTTTTACCAGTAAAACGTGTATATTTCACTAGAGTACTCCGTTATATTATACGCCAACGCCGGTATTATCTGCTAGTGTATTATCGTCAGGGAACGGATTACCCGCCTCAACTCTACCATTAACATCATTATCGCCTTGGAAGTGTGTAGCATTGTCATAACGTATCATCATAGTAATTGTAACTTGCTCGTTAGAACTATAGTCTGTATCACTGTAATCTGATTGTGTTAAGAAACACCCTTCTAGGAACCAAACCTCACTGGAGCCTGCATTAACACCGTCTAATACTTCAATTTGCATATCGAATTTATAGTCGGAGCCTGCGGCTGGTGTTGTTTGTTGGAAATGGTTAAGTTGTCTTTGTACCTGAGCACCTACTAACTTTGCGACCTTGTTCTGTATATCATCCCTTACTATAACACTAATAGGGTCCCAAGTGTGTTTACCCTGTACATAAGATCTTGAGTTGTAACTATCAATAATTACTTCCTCATAATTTATTTTAGGTCTCACAACACTTTGAACATTTTGTGTTAAAGATACTGTATTAACTGCTCCACCAAAACCGTTTAGAAAACTTACACGGAATCTATACTTTAATTTAGGCATTAAAATGCCAGAAGTACCGGTTCCTGTAGGTACACCAAACTTACTTTTAGTTTCTGTTGTTGCTGATGATGTTGCCATTTTTTACTCCATTTGTTCTTTATGAACTAATTATACGAATATTTATCATCTTTGGCTCATTTTTATTAACTCTAGTTTTAATTATGTCATAAAAAAGGGCAGTAAAAACCGCCCTTTTAATAGTTAAGTTGTTAAACTTATGCTGATGAGCCCAATGTATTTTGAATTCTAATTGGAATGTAAATAAATTCAACTGCTTTAACAGGCTGTATCGCTACATCTATATACAGTTGGTTGTTATCTATTCTAGCCGCTGTGTTATTTGTAGTATCACAAACTGTGATAAAGTCAAATAAACCTCTTTGTGCAACTAATTGTCCAAGGAATCTATCTATTACTGTTTTAGCATTTGCTCTTGTTACTTCGTCGTTTGGTTCAAACAAGAATGGCTTAACAATGTCATCCATTCTTTCTCTTATGTAAACCACTAAACGTGCAACATTAACTCTATCTAAAGCACTTGCTGTTGGGTTAAGAGTTTTTTGTCCAAATACAGCAATTCCTCTTCCTGGGAAATTCCCAATTGGATTAACTTTATTGCTATAAAGACTATCTCTTTGTCCTTCACTTAAACTAACTGCTTCAAATTCACTTGTAGTTGAGTCTAAATAACCAACACTAGTAACATTATTTACAAGACCTCTTTGGAATCCTGCTGGAGCAAACCATGGGAAAGCCACTTGGTCGTTAAATGCAATAGTTCTTAAAGTCATAAAACTTGCTGGAACCATAACGTTTGTGCCGTCTAAGTTTGTTGCTAAACCATGTGGGTAGTATACAGCCGCATATGGTGAACTTGAAACAAGTCCATCTTCGCCGTTTACGTCCGCAATCTTTGTATTATTTGCCCATGCACTTGTACTTGTAGAATCAGCCGCTAATCTTAGTGGTGCGTCACCAACTACGAATGCAGTATTTTTTCTATCAGTACTTAAAGTAATCATCTCATCTAAAAGTTCTGTATAACCAGGACATGCAACTAGATTAAATCTATTTGTTTCGTTCCTAATTTCTGAACTTGCTGTGATTGAACTTTGTAGAGCAGTAACAACAACTTGTCTCTGAGCTTTACGCAACATATAAGGTGAACCATCATTTTTATTACCTGAATGATCTTTCCATAAACTGTTTGTTGCATCATACTTGCTTACATTACCAACTGAAGCCATCTTGTTCCATGCTAACATACCACTTGGGTATAACGCCGCATTAGGAAGTCCGTTTGCTGTTGTTAATAAACTTGCAGTACTACTTGATCTAAAGTCTGCAAACAAAATACCGTCTGAAGTAACTTGGTCTGTATTATCTACTAATACCCAAACACTTGCGGCCGATCTTTTGTATATAACAGGGAAGTTTTCTAAGTCACTGCTGTCAATCCATATATCACCAGTTGCTAAAGCACCTAAGTCGCTTTGTACTGTTGGGGATGAAGCGGCAAACTGTACGTCACCTGTGTATGTTGCCCATGTTCCAGCATTTTGATATAACATATCAATATTTGTATTAGCAATATTGTTGTCATACCATAGGTCGCCTACTGTGGCCGCCCCTGTAAGTGTTGTTGCACTTGCTGTGAAACTTAGGGTTTTAAAGTTACTATAAGTTCCTGCAGTAATGTTAATATCTGCTGAACCATATCCTGAAACGTTACCATCTGCTATTTTAATATCTTTACCTGTACTTGTTGTAAAAGTAATTTTACCACCATCATTAGATGCTGATAATGTATTTGCAAAAGTTGTAACATCATTTGCGCCGGACAATGCTAATTGAATATCCGTTACTAAGTTATCAACTGATGCTGTTGCACCGCCTGTTGAAAAAGTAACTGGAATAGTAGTTCCTTCATTAATTGTAAGATTAAAACTTACTTTACTAGCATGGGTTGAAACATCTTGTGTTCCAGACAATGCTGTTGAACTTGCTACTGTTAAAGTAGAGGCGCCATTATGTCGTTGTAACGACATTTTTGCTAACCCATCTTCGCCTTCTGTATTAGCCCATAGATCGCCAAGTTTTGGGGAACTATAAGTATTTGTATATACTGAATTTGACTTAGAGTCTATAACAATTGATTCTGCAGTAAACTGTTTAGTTGTTGAACTATATAATTTAACTGAAAGACTTGAACCGTTATTTGCTGATGTAGTTCTAATATGAACATCACCTGCAGTTAGACTACCACCGCCTCCTTTAGTTGTAGGAATCGCTAGGTGACTTGCAAATTGAAAGTCTCCTGCTGAACCACTTACAGCACTTGTCCATGCTGATGCACCAATGTTGTACCATGTACCACTTAGTTTCTGATAGAAACTAACTTTAGGTTGTGTACCACCTGTAGTAGTTAGATAAACGACACAATATTCGCCGTTTTGTCCAAAACTTGTTTTTGGTGTAACACCATCTGCATCTATATCAGATGCTGTTGTTTGTTTAATTGTTTGTTTTACCCATGCACTTGAAACATATTCGTACACACCCCAACTAGTTGAAGCAGTATCTAACCAATATGAACCGTTTGCAGGACTATTTGTAGGTGCTGTTGCACTTGATGATAAATCACCTAAATCTACATCTGCTCTTAAAACGTATGCTCTATTGGCTATGCCCAAGAAACTATAGGCTGAAAGTAAACCATATTCATTTAGCTCATCGCCATGTAAAGGTGTTGAACCACTTGTTTTAAATGTTGGGTTACCATAATTCTGTAATAACTCTCTTTGACTTGTAATCAATTTAAGTTTGTTTGCGTTTGCTGATGTTGTGAAAGCGGCTGTACCAC
>Ga0307488_10004922_pt1 | contig 11083 bp, 4 predicted proteins | sample SB02metaG_FD_202248 | JGI IMG/M metagenome (GOLD analysis project Ga0307488, IMG submission 202248) | Sea-ice brine microbial communities from Beaufort Sea near Barrow, Alaska, United States - SB 0.2 | ecosystem: Environmental > Aquatic > Marine > Coastal | place: USA: Alaska | collected 2017-05-06
CCTGGATTGTCATTGAAACCATTGTGTACTTGTATGTCTGGTTGGAAAATAAACGCATCTCCAGTTTTCCAGGTGTAAAGTTCCTGTTTCCTGCTTTCTAGGTTCATCACATACATGCCACTGTCTGCTCCACCGCCATCATCTAGGCACATCTGATATCTCCATCCACCTTCGTTATCTGTGTGGTTACCGATCTTTGTGTCTGGGCCTACTGTCATTATTGCCACGTTGGTCTTGTAGGGAAATTTTCTCAGTATCGAATACAGCATTGGATAGTCATTGAATGCCTGTCCTTCATGATCTCCTGATTGTATGCCCAATGCTTTCCACTGCCCATGCACATAGTCACCCGACTTGTCATCGAAGTCATCTGGAAGTCCCCTTACGCTGTCTGAGAAGTCTTCCGGGTCTAAGAATATCTTGTTGGGCTGGGAATCAAACTCATGTTTGATTTCTTCGAAATACTTTTCTAGCTGTTGGAAACACTGGCCCTGCTGGCCATGGTAATATGATTTATCAAGCATTTAGTATATTAACATTTTTATCATGTATCTGTCTATCATGATCTTGCCAATTACTAAAAAATTGTTCACCGTGGTTGGTTAATTCTTGCTGTTCACTTAATTCGAAGTAGTCTGTGAACTCTGTGTTGTTGATGATAATTCTCCTATGCTCAGAACCAAACACGTAAACTATTGCTTCATCGTCACCCAATGAGAACCCAATTCTACTGTCTTCAACTCTAGTCCATGCACCATCTTCTTTTACCATGTGTGTACCTGACACCTGTATACCGTTGTAGTCATATAAATTTTCTATTAGGAACTTACCTGTAGCAAATACCTTGCCACCTACTGAAACCTCATCTCCTATGTCTACTTGTTCAACTGCTTTTTGTGAGCCGTCTGCCATGCTGATCATAGTTCCTGCTATGAAACAACCACCAGACTGTGGGATTGGAGGTCCTGAACCACCTGTACCTGAAGTGGTGTTACCTGTGGCATCTCCGAATCCTGATGCTGTTGATACAAAATTAAATCCATTGTTAAACATAGCTTTCCATGTGCCGCTGACCTTGACGTACCCTGCTGTGATCTGTTTCCATACACCTGATACTTTAGCATACATGGAATTCAAAGCCTTCCAATCACCGCTTACTTTGTAGTAACCCTGTACCCCTATGTTGAATACAACAACTGCTAATCCGTTTGCTCCTGAACCGCCTGTTGCGGCTCCACCTACTGCCACGCCTGCTTGATAGTTTGCTTCTGACGTTCCGCCTGGCGTGACCCCTGAACCAAGTGATTCTGATCCACTAGATGGTACTAAATTTGATCCTGAGAAACCACCTGTACCACCATTGTCGTTGGTTCCACCGTTTCCTGATTTTCCTCCAGCGGCTCCACCGCCACCTGCTCCACTACCACCACCATCTCCTGAGTGATCTACCCCTTCTTCTCCTCGTGTAGCTGGTGAGTTAGTTGTTGCTGAATTTGAGTTTATTCCTGCTGTTCCGTTTGATCCTGATCCTGCACCTGCACCACCGCCTCCACCGCCTGCTGTTGCAACCGCCGAACCATTTATGAATAATGTCGTGGCTCCTCCACCACCTCCGCCTGCTCCTGAATTACCCCTAGGTCCTGATGTTCCACCGTTACCACCCGAGAATCCTGTCTTTCCTTTTCCGTTGACCCCACCTGCGGCACTGGTTCCTGAAGAACCACCTGCTCCACCACCACCTACTCCTACTTGGACTGTTGTACCTACTAGGTTGGTTGCGATTGTGTATGTTGTCTTCTTGACGTGCATTCCTGCAGATCCTGAGCCACCGGCTCCACCTGAGTCTGCACCACCGGCTCCACCTGCTCCACCCCATAGATACATGTCCAATGAAGTTGTACCAGCTGGTATAACTGCTTCTTGTAGTGTTCCTGAATATGTGAAAGTGTGGGTAGTTGCTACCATGGGATTATGCCTCCCTTACAAACCAAAAGTCTCCGTCGGCGCCATCTGAGGCACTAGGATCGCTTGTGTTGACGTTGCCTGCAAATCTATCAACAAATGTTTTTACCTGTCCTATAGTTGGTACGTCTGTGCTTGAAGTAGATGTTATTGCTGATCCTACTGCGTTCAAAGTAAGTGTAGTGACCTTCAAGTTACCTGTTGATGAATCAGTTGTCAATGCCTTTGTGCCTTTGTTTGCATTTCCGTCATCTGTCAAGTCCGTAAGTCTGATCAATGCTGAATACGTTTGGTTCTCTCCTGCCACCCAGTTGTTTGCAGAAACATCATAGAACAGTCTTGCGTCATCTGTGTCTGCTGTTTCAACAATAAGTCCTGCATCCGCTTCGTTGCCGCCTACGTTGACTTTTAAGAAAGTGTCTGAGTGCTGTACGATAGTTGATTCTGTGTAGTTGTATGCACCAGTAACATTCAAGTTACCTGCGACTGTGACATCACCTGTTGAACCTGTTATAGTGAAAGCTGTCTTTGTTGTACCACCGTCGTTTACCGTAAAAATTAAATCTTTGTCCTGTGATGTCTGTGCAATCGTTACGTTGTTGCTTGAAACTGTAACTGACAGTTCCTGTGCGCCTCCAACAATTATACCACCGTTGGCGTCAATTGTCAGTGCACCTGTTGTTGTGTCTGCCGCATCTGCTCTCAGGAAGTTTCCTCCGGCTATCTGTGTGCTTGACGTGTTTGTTGTTCCTGATACGTCTATGGCAGATGCCAATGTGTTTGTTCCATCAAACACTGCACCTAGTGTAGAGTTTAATGTTATTCCTGCCTTGATTGAAGCAAATCCTGACTGTGTCACACTCGGTGTGAATGTCTCTTTTGAAAGTATTGCTACCCTAGTATTACCTGCATACATTGAAGAAACAACTTTGTTTCCTCCTGAACTTGCCAGTGTTTCAATTTCCCAACCTGAAAGTGTCTGCCCTGATGTGTAAACTGGTCCAACCAGTTGGAATGCTGATCCTGTGTAAACATAAAGTTGATCATCATCTGAATCGTGCCAAAGATCACCAGACGAAGGTGACGTGGGTTCTGCTGATTGTGATTTTGCTCCACCTGTGGGTTTGAACGCTGATCCGTCATACACCTTCAACTGTGACGTTGATGTGTCCATCCAAAGCTCACCTGTCAAAGGTGCCGTTGGTGCTGATGTTGATGCTGAATTTTCTAGTAATTTTACAAGGTTCTCGTTAAGTCCTTCACCAAATCCTGAGAAGCTTTTTCCGAAAAGCTGTACCGATGTAGTGTTATCTACTGTACCATCTGTGATAGTAGTGATTACGGTTCCATCTGTTTTGTTAATTGTGTATGCCATTTGCTTATATTTATAGTCTTCCAGCCACAATATTAATTGTGCCTATATCGGTTGAATTGTATTCTTCCAGTGCTTTTCCTATCACTGTGCCCATTGAAGGGTTTGTTCCTTTTCTAGCCACGCCCGGATGTTGTGAGTGTGTTACTAACATGTCTCCCTTGCTGATCTGTCCCATTACTTTACATGGTACTTTACCCTGTAACGCTACTGCTTGGCCTGTTGCTTTGCTGTTCATCAAGTAAGCTGGATCACCAGAGATGACTCCTGCCACCCTTGGATCTGCACCCATGCTTGAAACTGTGATTTCTTTCTCTCCACCAAATATCACAACTGTGCCCACTTCGTAATCCGAGTCGGACTCGTATATCTCAGCCAAGTCAGCGTATTGTGCCGATGTTGCTTTGGCGTGTACTGTGTTGTATCCTTTGCTTGTTGTTCCGATGTCGTATGAAGCATCCGTGTCTGGCAGTATTCCTTGTGTCGTCAGTGTTCCGGCCAGTACTAGAGAGCCCATTGTGTTGGCACCCGAGCTTGTTAGATTTCCTGCTACGTCTCCTGTGACTGCACCTGTCAGTGCCCCTGCGAATGCTGTTGCTGTCACTGTTCCTGATACTTGTAATTTTGTAGTCGGTGTTGTTGTACCTATTCCAACACGAGAGACCGAACCGTCCATGGTCATCAGTGCAGTTGTTACTCCACCATCGTTCATTTTGAAAGTTATGTCTGAGTCCGATATAACATTTGAAATGACTACCCCTGTGCTGTCCACTGTGATGGATAAGTCACTGTCTGCACCCACCTGTAAACCACCATCGTTCACAACTCCAAATGTTCCTGATGTGGTGTCATTTGCATTTGATACTAAAAAGTTTGCCGCCGTAACTCCGCCCAGTGCGTCTGCATCTGTGGCTGTACCTTGGAATTTAAGATCTGTTATCGCTGTTGAAAGTGTGATACCTTTCTTGACTGTTGCAAATCCTGTAATACTTGTCCTTGGTGTGAAAGTGTCTTCTGAAATAATAGCAATTAAATTTCCGTCATTAAACAATTTTGTTATGTTCTGATTGGTATCAGCTGAATCAAAAAGTGAATCAAATATGAATCCGTTCGTGTTTCCTGTTGAACTAGGTGGTCCTACCAATACACTAGATGCACCATTGTAATAGAACATCTGTCCTGTGTCCGAGTCTATCCAAAGATCCCCTTGCGTCAAGGCTCCTGGAGCAGTTGACTGATAAGGAACATTGGCACCTGGTGGTACAAATGTAGAACCTGTGTATATTTTTAATCTTGACTCTGCCGTATCATACCAAAGCTGTCCTTGTATGGGTTTTGTTGGTGCTGTTGGATTTGCAAAGTTTTCCATAAGTTGTAGGAAGTTCTCTGCGATAAGCTCACCATAACCGGCATAACCTTTTCCAACAAAACTTAAATCTGTCTGTGTGTTGACAACACCGTCCTGTACTGTGTACTGGTTCGGTGACGCTGAACTGTTGGTCTTGTTTACCGTGTATGCCATTTATTAGTATCCTGTGTTAGCACCTGACGTAGTTCCGCTTACAGTGTTTGATGTTGACAGTGCAGTTGAACTTGTTTCAGTAAATGTTGTTAGTGACTGTATCCTTAGAGTGTAATCAATCTGTATAAGTCTATTCAGTGATTTCTGTACCGGGTGGAATATCACGTGTGTCAACAGTTTGTTTGTTGTACCGTTCTCTGTTCCTTCCCAACTCTTCAATCCCAGTTCGTCAAACACATAGTCTCCGTTGAAATCCGTAGTGTTATCAAACGCGGCCTGTCCTGTGGGCTCACCGTAGTCCAGTGTGCAAGTGCAAACGATGTCAGTGTACTTGTTACCTGCTGTGTGTCTCACTTCCATCTTGTTCCTTGTTGTGTCTTTGTTAGTGGCAGAGTTGTCATCTATCACTTTGTAATATGTCTGGTTGTACAATGTAGCATTTGTACCTGTAGAATTTGGTGTTAGGTATGTGATTATACCTGTTGGATCAACAGTTGTACCACCATTACCGAATCCCATCTCATGCACGAAGCCTGTTGTCTTGTTTGCTAATGAATTTGCCAGTGCCTGTGACATGTTTTCGTAGTGGATTGCGTTTCTCTTATCCACCATCACTTCGCCTGATTCTGGATCGAAAATTTTAATGTGCCCTTCTATCATAACTCCGCTTTGATCCTGAGGCTTTTTATTCTCTTCTTTTGCTTCTTGTGGTTTATTGTCATCTGTCATCTAGTGTATTTATTCAGGTGCGTTTGTTGGTTCGTTAGCAATGAATTTAGCCTGTTGTGACGTAGAAGCTTGTAACCCTTTACCATCAGCAGGATTGCCATCTAATGCTGTGTACCATACCTGTCCTCTCTTGTGTAAGATTTTTACCTGTGTTGCGTCTGCTGGGGCAAGACTTAGAGTCACTGCCGTAGTAGATCCGTCCACAGAGTAGTTAATAGTTGATTCATCCTCGCTAGTGAGCAACAATCGTTGGCCACCAATGAATATGTCTAACTCACTAGCGGAAGATGGGGCTTGTGATAGTGCGAAAATTACTGTGCTACCGTCACCTGTGAAGGTGTTGGTGTACACTGTGTCCGCATAAGGTATAGTTTGAGATCCGCTGGCATCTACCACTAGTGTGCCATCGCTATGGTCCTTAATTCCTGTTCCAAGGGTTCCACGTCTTAGTTGTCCCAACGTGTTCCCTGATTTTGTAAAGTATTCTATTCTTTCCTTGTCCACAAAGACCACACCCGGCATGTTGTTTGCCGCATTGGGTTCTGGTAATGCAGTTCCGTCTTTGACCTGCATTGTGTTTATTGTATCAGTCAGATCATCAACCAATTCTGTTGTTGCTGTTTTGCTGATACGTTTGTAGAAAGTCCTGTTCAACATGTCTTTGAATATCCTAAATCCTGTAGCACTCGCGGCAGATTCTAAAGCGAAATACATCACATCCAATCTGTCTGTTGCTGTTATAGTCTTGCCAAACACTGTGATTGTGTTGCCAGTCATTGTGTAATCATGATTCAATATAAGTTGTACTCCATTCAACCAGACAAAAGTATATCCTGAATTTAATGGATCGAATCTTAGTTTAAATATGCCGGCTGTTCTACCCTCTAATACTTCTCTTCTCAGTTTCATTCCAAGTGCGTTGTTGAATGTTGTCACAGACAGTACGTCATTAGCTGTCAGTGTCTGTCCATCCGATGCCATCTGTGCTACATCTATTATTATATCCGTACCTTGATTGTAATACTGGTTGTCAGCTATCGTTGTGATGGCAATTAAATCTGTTGATGCCGGTGCAGTAACAAAAACTACCCTGTCCGGTGATGACGCCGAATCCGCAGTTGTTGTTGTTGTGTCAGCTTCTTCTGTTGAAATATCTGCTGTAACTATTCCGTTTCCTAGATCGACCGTGTAGTGAGTGTTCAGTAACTGCTCTACTCCATTTATGTGTACCTGTATCTGTGATGCACTGGTGATAGTCTTTGCAGGATCTATCGTTGAATCTTCTCCTAGTGCTGATACTCCTGACGTGTCCGCAGTTATTGTGAATGTGTCTGCTGTCTCTAATGATGCATCTGCTGTACCAACTGTACCTCCTACGCCTGATGGTGCATTGAAATCATACTGGGTAGTTGTTCCGTCTCCAGAGTAATAACTTATATCTGGGCCTCTCAGTACTTTCCCGTTTGCCTCAACGATCGTCAGACCTGCTAATGGTCCTATTGATCCCGGTGGATATGTCAGTGTGTATCTTTCTGTTGATCCATCATATGTCACTGCTTCATTCCTGATACTGGCAAAACTTCTTGTGCTTGTTGTTGATTTGTTGAACCCTGCTATCTGTACAAATGCATCCGCCGCCGGTGCCGAGTTGAATGTCACTGTGACCGTGTTTGCGGTTGTTGTAGTTGAAAATGCTGTTGTCGGTACGCCATCGATGGTGATATAAAGATCCGACACAGTTGAATCCAGATTGAATTCACCCCTAGTCGATGTCTTGAATGTCACTGTGCTTCCGTCACCTGTGTATTGGTCCAGCACCCTGTAATTCTCTCCACTTATTGCAAAAACTCTTGTTGCCACCACACTGTTGACTGCTGGTGCTGATTCAAATGTTATTGTTTTGTTTGCAACATTGATAGTGTAGTCTGTCGTTAATTTTTTAACCACACCGTTCACTGAAACTGTCACTGATCCAAGTGTTCCTGGATAATCTCCTATTGCGAACAATACCGTAGTTCCATCACCTCTGTGATTTTTACTAGATATAAATGGCACCCCAGACTCTGGAGATGTGTAAACTTTGATGTCTACAGAATCAAAAAGTTGTCCCGGTACTGTTTCTTCTGGAGCATAGCTAGTTTCTGGTGATATGAAATCATCACCTTCTAATAGTATGTCACTTGGTGCCGATCCTATTGCAGAACCAAATAATCCTCCCTTGATTATCGTATCCAGTGTCCTGTCATCAGTTGGGGTCAACACACCATCGTCGTCGAACGGTATGAACTCCACCAATGCACCTGTGTCTGGTATAGAATTTAATGTAAATGCTGTCGTCGATCCATCTCCCCTGAAGAATTCAGATAATTTTTTCCTTGTGCTGTCGCCTGATGTCACATATACCTGGTACACATCACTTGTTACTGGTGCTGGAGTGATAGTAAACGTTGCTGACAGTCCATCGGCACTGAAGGCTTTTATTCTGGACTCACCATAAGTGTCCCATGGGAAGTCATACCAACCTTCCTTGTCCCATCCTTGACCTTGTGAGAACAGCAGTCCCGTGACCATTGTTCCACCGTAGTCAACACCCGACATGACCTGAGACAGTTCGTTGCCTGGCATGCCTGTGCCCGGTGCGTAGAAACCTTTTGTCCTGTCCGCGGCCGTTAATCCTGTTTCATCTCCGTATACCTTGTACAAGTTGTTGATACTATCATTAAAATTTGTTGTGCTTGTGTATTCATCTGTCACTTTGTACAATTGGCCTTTGTATCTAATCAAAGATCCATATTTGTAAGTTGTAGATGCTGTCCAATCAACCACGTTTGATGTGCTTGACACCCTATCAAATTTAACTGTCGTAATAATATCCCTTACAAGGTCGTTGCCTAGGTTTGCATATGCTTTCGCAGTATCTGTCGGGCTTGAACCGTCATCTGCACCTCCGGTGATCACTACCATGGGGGTTGAAGTGTAGTTGGCACCAATAGTGTTAAGTGTAATTTTTGTTATCGAGCCATTGCTTACTGTTGCTGTGGCAGTTGCCGCTGTATTTGTCGGTGTTGTGTACATCTTGAACGCACCCGAAATCGTTGCCTGGGCTGTGATGCTCGTGCTTGGTCCATAGAACGTGCCTGTGTACCCATCAAATTTATAAATGTTTGTTGTTCCTGCACCACCATTTTGTGTGTCATAAATTTCTGCCTGTGTTTCACTAGTGAACAATGGATAGAAGTAACCATAACTGCCCGATGTTGATCCAAACGAACTTGTTGCCAGTATCTGGAATGGACCTGTTGCACCTACCGTTCCTCCCACTATCGTCACTGTTGGAGTTTTAGTGTAGCCTGATCCACTATTAGTGATCGTTATCGATGAAATGTATTTCTTATGGTAGTCATTCCACATCTGCCATGGATATTCTGTTAGTTTGTCTGTGTCTTTGTCTACATTTAATCCTCTGATCTTGCCTGTTGTGGCATCATAGAACGTTGGACTGTCAAAGTCTGTGAATAAACCGTCCTGCGTGTCAGTGCCTGTGTGTCCTAATCTGTATTCTCTCAATTTTGTGTGGAAAGGTTTTACTTCATTGATGTAGCTCTCTATCCAACTGTCTGTGCCTGTTGTGTATGTTTTCCTCTGGTCCAGTGGTCTGACAGAGTTCTTGGCGTTGATAAACGATGTTTTGAACATCCAGTCAACGTAAGTCTGTTCAGACAGCACTTTCCTCAATCCTGTGAAGAACAGTGTGTTGTATTCCAAAGCAAGATCATTAATGAATAGGTCGTCCCTCAGTGCAGTTAAAATTTTCCTTGTTTCTTGTGCTGGTTCTTGGTCAAAGGAGTTGTCGTCAAACGTGTCCTCACCTGCAAATCCTGAAGCGTCCTGTGAGTAGTCATAAAGTTTAGTTGATAATCTTATTGTACCATTCTCTGTTCCTACATTTGTATAACCTGTTGCGGTCTTCATGAACAGTTTCCATCCACCTGTGTCTGCACTAGTTACTTTGACATGCTTACCTACTGCCAGTGAAAGTGTGTCTAACTCGTATTCATAAGTTACCTGTTTGTCAATTTTTGTATTTTCGCTATGGAGCATTCCATGTACAGCAGGATCGGTACCATACCAGTCTGTGTAACTCCAGTAAGAGGAGGTGTCATAAGTTTGTATCTTTGTTCTAGTGAATTCTGTACCATCCCATGTGTATATCGCCCAATATCCGTTGGCTGTTTCGTCTGCCTTTACCAAAAATCTCACTGTTCCTGATAGATCTCTTGTGTCAATATACGTAAGCTCTGCATATGTGTCTATAGTTGTATCCCATTCAAGACTTTGTGCAGTTGGTTCTGCTTCCTTGGAATTTAGATTTGTAAGATCTATCGTTCCGACCAATTGATTTTTCTTCAACACAGTGTTAGAGTAATCTATAATTTCTTTCAGTGCTGTGAATCTATCCACATACCAACTCTGTCTCGGTCTTGTACTGTTTCCGTATCTCTCGTTGAGCGGAAGTTCAACATCTGGCACTTGATCTCCTGACTCGTTCTGTCCTACAAGGGAATCCCACCAACGTGTCTCTATCACTGCTCCTGGTCTGTAATCCTTGTCTCCCTCTTTGGCCAGTTTCCACACAGAGTGTGCGTCACCATCAAATGTGTTGGTCCTGATGTCAACATTCAACACAATGTCCGTTCCGGACAAATTGCTGACGTTGTTCAGTAGTAGTTTGTTGGTATCTGTGACCGAATAGTATTTGAATCCTGATCTCTCAGGATTCTCTATTAAGTTTTTCACTAATGATGTTGTGTTCTTCCTATTGACCACGCTGTTTGCCGGAACTGTTGCTTTGTTTCTTACCCAGTAGTAATAGTAATCCACAAAAGTATCCAGCCTAGAACTGTATTTCTGTATCACTGTGTACTGTGAGTTGTCAGCACTCAATGGTGTTCCTGATATTCCTTCCGCGGCACCTTGCTGTGTTCCTGATCTCGTCTGCCATTCGCTTGGCAGTAGTGTGGATTCAGTCCACTCGTATATGTCTATGCTGGATCCTGGGAATAGTTTGCCCCAGTTGTTTGTTTTGAATTCTTGATCTCCCTGTTCATACCATGTCCATTTAACTCTTGACAGATCCCACCATGTTTCGCCTAGGTGTTCCTCTGCCCATGGTGTCTTGCTGTTGGCATTTGTTCCAACGTTGTATGTCGCCGGATCCCATGTTGTCTTGATGTTGATCTCCCTGTCAGCAACACCCAGTATCCTTCCCTTGACAGGATCATAAAGTTCGTAATGGTCTCTGATCTGTTTGGTACCGTTGTTAAATTCAAACACCTGTCCTAGTTTGTCTATGTCAATCAGTGCAGTTTCTGAAGCTATGTTCTTCCATGCATACTCCCCAGCCACTGTTAGATCATAACAGGCCACTGTTCCGTCATTACTAAGATCAACATTGCCATCATCTTCCGGAGCACCAACAAACACAGTGTTGTCTGTCA
>Ga0307488_10004923_pt1 | contig 11083 bp, 4 predicted proteins | sample SB02metaG_FD_202248 | JGI IMG/M metagenome (GOLD analysis project Ga0307488, IMG submission 202248) | Sea-ice brine microbial communities from Beaufort Sea near Barrow, Alaska, United States - SB 0.2 | ecosystem: Environmental > Aquatic > Marine > Coastal | place: USA: Alaska | collected 2017-05-06
TGACAGACAACACTGTGTTTGTTGGTGCTCCGGAAGATGATGGCAATGTTGATCTTAGTAATGACGGAACAGTGGCCTGTTATGATCTAACAGTGGCTGGGGAGTATGCATGGAAGAACATAGCTTCGGAAACTGCACTGATCGACATAGACAAACTAGGACAGGTGTTTGAATTTAACAACGGTACCAAACAGATCAGAGACCATTACGACCTTTATGATCCAGTCAAGGGAAGGATACTGGGTGTTGCTGACAGGGAGATCAACATCAAGACAACATGGGATCCGGCGACATACAACGTTGGAACAAATGTCAACAGCAAGACACCATGGGCAGAGGAACACCTAGGCGAAACATGGTGGGATCTATCAAGAGTTAAATGGATATGGTATGAACAGGGAGATCAAGAATTCAAAACAAACAACTGGGGCAAAATATTTCCAGGATCCAGCATAGACATATACGAGTGGACTGAATCCACACTACTGCCAAGCGAATGGCAGACGAGAGCAGGAACACAGCTAGGTGTCACGCAAGGAATATCAGGAACACCATTGAGTGCTGACAACTCACAGTACACAGTGATACAGAAATACAGTTCTAGGCTGGATACTTTTGTAGATTACTATTACTACTGGGTAAGAAACAAAGCAACAGTTCCGGCAAACAGCGTGGTCAATAGGAAGAACACAACAGCATTAGTGAAAAACTTGATAGAGAATCCTGAGAGATCAGGATTTAAATACTATTCGGTCACAGATACCAACAAACTGCTACTGAACAACGTCAGCAACTTGTCCGGAACGGACATTGTGTTGAATGTTGACATCAGGACCAACACATTTGATGGAGACGCACACTCTGTGTGGAAACTGGCCAAAGAGGGAGACAAGGATTACAGACCAGGAACAGAGATAGAGACACGTTGGTGGGATTCCCTTGTAGGACAGAACAATTCAGGAGATCAAGTGCCAGATGTTGAACTTCCGCTCAACGAGAGATACGGAAACAGCACAAGACCTAGACAGAGTTGGTATGTGGATAGATTCACAGCACTGAAAGAAATCATAGATTACTCTAACACTGTGTTGAAGAAAAACCAATTGGTCGGAACAATAGATCTTACAAATCTAAACTCCAAAGAAGCAGAACCAACTGCACAAAGTCTTGAATGGGATACAACTATAGACACATATGCAGAGCTTACGTATATTGACACAAGAGATCTATCAGGAACAGTGAGATTTTTGGTAAAGGCAGATGAAACAGCCAACGGATATTGGGCGATATACACATGGGATGGTACAGAATTTTCCAGAACAAAGATACAAACTTATGACACCTCCTCTTACTGGAGTTACACAGACTGGTATGGTACCGATCCTGCTGTACACGGAATGCTTCATAGCGAAAATACAAAAATTGACAAACAGGTAACTTACGAATACGAGTTAGACACACTTTCACTGGCAGTAGGTAAGCATGTCAAAGTTACTAGTGCAGACACAGGTGGGTGGAAACTATTCATGAAGACCGCGACAGGTTATACAAATGTAGGAACAGAGAATGGAACAATAAGATTATCAACTAAACTTTATGACTACTCACAGGATGCCACAGGATTTGCAGGTGAGGACACGTTCGACGACAACACGTTTGACCAAGAACCAGCACAAGAAACAAGGAAAATTTTAACTGCATTGAGGGATGACTTGTTCATTAATGATCTTGCAGTGGAATACAACACACTGTTCTTCACAGGATTGAGGAAAGTGTTATCTGAACAGACTTATGTGGACTGGATGTTCAAAACATCGTTCATCAATGCCAAGAACTCTGTAAGACCACTGGACCAGAGGAAAACATACACAACAGGCACAGACAATTGGATAGAGAGCTACATTAATGAAGTAAAACCTTTCCACACAAAATTGAGAGAATACAGATTAGGACACACAGGCACTGACACGCAGGACGGTTTATTCACAGATTTTGACAGTCCAACGTTCTATGATGCCACAACAGGCAAGATCAGAGGATTAAATGTAGACAGAGACACAGACAAACTAACAGAATATCCATGGCAGATGTGGAATGACTACCATAAGAAATACGTTTCATCGATAACGATCACTAATAGTGGATCAGGCTACACTAAAACTCCAACAGTGACGATAGTGGGAGGAACGGTAGGTTCTACAGGGCCATTCCAGATACTGGCAACAAGTTCGTTTGGATCAACATCAGGCAGTTATGGTTATTTCTATCCATTGTTCACTAGTGAAACACAGGCAGAAATTTATGACACACAGAATGGTGGTGCAGGAACAACAAACATTTATAAATTTGATGGGTACACAGGCACGTTCTATGGACCAAGCACGAGCATCACAGCCCAGGCAACGATTTCGGGTGCATTCAAGATGTACACAACACCGACAAATACAGCGGCAACTGCCACAGCAACAGTAAGCGATGGCTCTATAACAAAAATTACACTTAACACTATTGGTGCCAACTACACTTCAACCCCCATGGTAGTGATCACCGGAGGTGCAGATGACGGTTCAAGCCCAACAGATACTGCGAAAGCATATGCAAACCTAGGCAACGACCTTGTGAGGGATATTACTACGACAGTTAAATTTGACAGGGTGTCAAGCACGTCGAGTGTGGTTGATTGGACAGCATCTACAACTTACAAATATGGATCTTTGATTAGATACAAAGACCAATTGTACAAAGTGACAGATGAATACACAAGCACAACAGATTTTAATGCTGGTATCAACAATTTGCACAAGGTATACGGTGACGAAACAGGATTGACAGCCGCGGACAGGACAAAAGGTTTCTACGCACCAGGCACAGGCATGCCAGGCAACGAACTGTCTCAGGTCATGTCGGGTGTTGACTACGGCGGAACAATGGTTACGGGACTGCTGTTCTCACAAGGACAAGGATGGGACAAGGAAGGTTGGTATGACTTCCCATGGGACACTTATGGTGAGTCCAGAATAAAAGCCTTCAGTGCCGATGGACTGACAGCAACGTTTACTATCACTCCGGCACCAGCTGTAAGTGATGTGTACCAGGTATATGTGACATCAGGCGACAGCACAAGGAAAAAACTATCTGAATTCTTCAGGGGAGATGGATCGACGACAGCATTTACATTAAATTCTATACCAGACACAGGTGCATTGGTAGAGTTCATACCGTTCGACGACGATGGTGTGTTGACGCCAACTGATGACAGGACACTGGATACGATAATCAAGGGAGGATTATTTGGTTCTGCGATAGGATCGGCACCGAGTGACATACTATTAGAAGGTGATGATTTCATATCACCAGAAACTAGCTATGCTCCAGAAGAAACAGTACCGGGACAACTTTTTGATTCTGTAGACATCAAGGTTTACACATCTCCGGAATCCGGAGTACCGTTCATATCCAGTAAAAATCACAGAGGTGATGGTACTACATTAGCATTCAGCATAGGCGACTACCCAGGAACACTGGGATCAGTGACAGTTTCGGTGAACGGTGTGATCAAAAAATTAACAACAGACTACACAGTCAGTGTTGCAAACAAGACAATAACATTTACATCAGCACCAGCAGTCAACAGTGTGGTAGCAACAAGAGTTTTTGCAATAAGTGGAGAGAATTACAGGGTGCTGGACCAATACACAGGTGACGGAAGCACAGTGACATTCAAGACATCGACTAGGGGTGAATTCAATCTGGATTCAACTGTGTCGGATCTTTATATCACCATCGATGGCGTACCGACAACAGCATTTTCAACTACAACAACCGCAAACACGGTCACAGTGACATTCAGTTCTGCACCAGGTGCCGATGCATTTGTACAGATTGCAGGATTCAACAAATCAACAACAAGCACAAGAAGTTTTGCCAGTATCAGGAATGAGGCAATAACTTTTGATGGCTCTACAAACAGATACACTTTAACTTATCCACCGGGATCGATAGGACCATTGGCAGGCTTAACAATAGTTGAGGCAAATGGAAAAGTTCTACGAGGTCCAGATATAAGTTATTACTCTGGAGACGGAACAACTACCCAGTATGATTTCAATGCACCATCAGGCGTGGGAGGTACAGTCGGTACAGCAGACGCATCATTAGAGACAGCAGACACACTCACAATAACTGCGGACACGGCAGGAGTATCAGCACTAGGAGAAGATTCAACGATAGATCCTGCAAAGACCATCACGAGTGCAGATCAGATACAAGTACACATAAATGGAGTAGAGCAGTTACTGAACACTCACTACACTGTCGATCTAGGAAACGGAATAGTTACATCAGATGATTCAACAGAAGAAGCCGACACAACTACAACAACTGCGGATTCGGCGTCATCACCGGACAGGGTAGTTTTTGTTACTGCACCAGTATCAACAGATTTAATTGCTATTACAACGATAGCTGACAACCAGTATTACAATCAAGGTACAGATATTATATTAGATGTAGCACAGTTGGCATCAGATGGGCAGACACTAACAGCCAATGATGTAGTGTCAGTAACAACATTCAACAACGCACTTGGAATGAAACTGAGAAGAGAAGTATTGGAAGGCAGAACAGCTGGCATATTTAAACTGAGATTTGATCCATTGAATTCAGGATATACTTTTGTCTGGTTGAATGGAGTACAACTTATATTGAATCATGATTACACAATGACTGGCAACACAATCACAGTTTTTGGCAAGACTATAACAGCAACAGACAGATTGGATGTGATGTATTTCGCCTTAGAATCTGCCGCGAGTGCTACAGGATTTAGGATATTCAAAGACATGTTGAACAGGACCTTCTACAAACGTATCAGCAAAACAGCAACAACAGAATTAGTTGATGATCTGACTGATACAATAAACACAATGCAGGTCAAAGACGGAACTGCATTACCAGAACCCAATGCGGCAAACAACATGCCGGGTGTGGTCTTTGTAGACAAGGAAAGAATAGAATATTTTACCAAGGACGGAAACACGTTGGGACAACTAAGACGTGGAACACTTGGAACAGGAATTAAGGACCATAGCGATGGCACACTAGTGGTAGATGCCAGCGGATCTCAAACTATACCTTATGCGGACACTGTGTACACCAACACCTTCACAGGTGACGGTAGCACTGTTATTTTCGCACTATCACAAGCCCCAGCCTCTGCTAGTGAGTTAGACATATTCATTGGTGGCCAACGATTGTTACTTACTAGCGAGGATGGTTCAACTATCAACTACTCTGTGGACGAATCGACTACGGCAGTCACATTAAGCACTGCTCCAGCAGACGGAACACAGGTTAAAATCTTACATAAGAGAGGACAGGTATGGTACACAGCATTAGATGGCAATCCTGCTGACGGTAAAGGGTTACAAGCTTCTACGTCACAACAGGCTAAATTCATTGCTAACGAACCAACAAACGCACCTGAATAAATACACTAGATGACAGATGACAATAAACCACAAGAAGCAAAAGAAGAGAATAAAAAGCCTCAGGATCAAAGCGGAGTTATGATAGAAGGGCACATTAAAATTTTCGATCCAGAATCAGGCGAAGTGATGGTGGACAAAAGAAATGCAATCCACTACGAAAACATGTCACAGGCACTGGCAAATTCATTAGCAAACAAGACAACAGGATTTGTGCATGAGATGGGATTCGGTAATGGTGGTACAACTGTTGATCCAACAGGTATAATCACATACCTTACTCCAAATTCAACTGGTACTAACGCTACGTTATACAATCAAACTTATTACAAAGTGGTAGATGACAACTCTGCAACCAACAAAGATACAACAAGAAATAAAATGGAAGTTAGACACACGGCAGGTAACAAGTACACTGACATCGTCGTGACTTGCACACTGGACTACGGTGAGCCTACAGGGCAGGCGGCGTTTGATAACACGACAGATTTCAACGGAGATTACGTGTTTGACGAACTGGGATTAAAATCATGGGAAGGAACAGAGAACGGTGCAACAAACAAACTGTTGACACACGTGATATTCCACCCGGTACAGAAATCACTGAACAGACTTATACAGATCGACTACACTCTAAGGATACAGAGTTTAACAACATTCACTGAAACAAGTTCAACTGCACTGTCAACATCAAACACTGTAAGCGGAACTACGTCAGGTGCTAACACAGGATACTAGTAAATGGCATACACGGTAAACAAGACAAACAGTGCGGCATCGCCGAACCAGTACACAGTACAGGATGGTGTTGTAAACACACAGACTGATTTAAGTTTTGTTGGAAAAGGTTATGCCGGCTATGGAGAAGTGATCGCGGAGAACTTTCTAGCATTAATGGAAAACTTTGCAAATCCAACAGCACCTGCTAAACCCATACAAGGACAGCTTTGGTATGACACTGCCGAAAGTCGACTTAAGATATACACAGGTTCGACATTTGTACCACCAGGTGCCAACGTACCATACCAGTCAAATGCTCCAGGAGCCTTGACACAGGGGGATCTCTGGATAGACTCGGACACAGGACAGATGTTCTACTTCAATGGTGCATCTAGTGTGTTGGTAGGACCACCAAGTACAACAGGAAACACAAACGGATTCATATTTGACTCACTTTTTGATTCAACTGATACCAATCAGAACATAACAAAATTATTCAATGACGGTAACCTGATAGCTATCGTCTCAGAAGATACATTCACACCAAGGACAAGTATTACAGGATTTGCCACAGTCAAAAAAGGTATAACACTTTCAACAGCAATAACAGATCTTAAATTCCAAGGTACAGCCACAGACTCAGATGCACTGGGCGGAACTACGGCGGCAAACTTTTTAGTATCAAATGCAAATGACACTACATCAGGAACACTTGGAGTTGTGAACGATGGTGGTTTACAGGTGGGTGCAGACAGTGACTTATCAATCACAGTGGACAGTACTGGAGTAGTCATTTCAAATGTTATATCGGACTCAGACATAACTTTCAAAATGAACGACGGTGGTGTTACAACTACGTTAATGACATTAGACGGGTCAGTGGCAAGAGTAGGAATAGGAACAACTACTCCAACTACAACCTTGGAAGTCAATGGTACAATTAAAGCAACGTCGATCACTGCAACAGCACTAGGTGACGTAACAGGAAATTTATCAGGTAATGTATCAAGCACAGGCGCCAACACAATGGGCTCTCTAGTACTGGACGGAACACTTACAACACAGTCAATAATTCCAGACACAGACGCAACATACGATATTGGATCGTCAACCAAAGGATACAACACGGTACATGCCAAAGCAACATCGGCACAATACGCTGACTTGGCTGAGATATATGAATCCGACTCGGAGTATGAAGTGGGCACAGTTGTCATATTTGGCGGCGAAAAAGAAATCACAGTTTCAAGTATGGGTGCAGATCCAAGAGTGGCAGGAGTCATCTCTGGTGATCCAGCTTACTTGATGAACAGCAAAGCAACAGGTCAAGCAGTGGCGTTACAGGGTAAAGTACCATGTAAAGTAATGGGACAGATCAGCAAGGGAGACATGTTAGTAACACACTCACAACATCCAGGTGTGGCTAGAAAAGGAACAAACCCTTCAATGGGCACAGTGATAGGAAAAGCACTGGAAGAATACAATTCAATCGACATAGGCACAATTAATATTGTGGCTGGAAGACTATAAATATAAGCAAATGGCATACACAATTAACAAAACAGATGGAACAGTAATCACTACTATCACAGATGGTACGGTAGATAACACTACATCGGTACAGCTTTTTGGAAAAAGTTTCTCAGGATTTGGCGAAGGACTTAACGAGAACCTAGTAAAACTTCTAGAGAACGCGGCAAGCACATCAGCACCAACGGCACCTTTAAAGGGTGAACTATGGTTTGACACTTCAACAGCACAGCTGAAGGTGTATGACGGATCGAATTTTAAACCAACAGGTGGAGCAAAATCACAATCAGCAGAGCCAACATCGGCATCAGCCGGTGACCTATGGCACGATTCAGATGATGATCAACTTTATGTTTACACAGGATCAGCATGGCACTTAATAGGACCAGTCTACACATCAGGACAGACACTTTCAGGGTTCAAGATAGAGACACTGGCTAGCTCAGGTGGAAACAAGGTTGTTGCTTCAATGTACGCAGGCAACACGAGGGTGGCGATACTTTCAAAAGAAACATTCACTCCAAGCGTGACACAGTCAGGTTTTGCTTCAATCAAGGCAGGACTTACACTGAACTCAACGTTGGGAGCAGTATTTGATGGAACAAACACATTGGCATCTGCCATAGACGTATCAGGAACAACAAACACGTCAAGCACACAGATAGCGGGAGGAAACTTCCTGAGAGCAGACGCGGCAGACACAACAACAGGTGCACTGACAATCGATGCCGACGGTGGTATAATTGTTGGAGACGCCCAGGAACTGTCAGTTACAGTTTCAAGCAACAACATAACGATTGCACAGACATCACAGGACAAAGATTTAATTTTCACTGTAAACGACGGTGGTACAACAAAGACAGCTTTCACTATAACAGGATCAACAGGTGATGTCACAGTCGCAGGTAACTTGAATGTTACTGGTGCATACAACTACACGGAATCAACTATCGTACAGCACTCAGACACTTTCTTAAAAGTCAACGTAGGTGGTTCAGAAACGGATGCAGGACTTATCGTTGAGACATCAGACACAGATGACGCAAGACTGTTCTATGATGTTTCTGCAAACAACTGGGTGGCAGGAGAGAACCAAACGTATTCAGCATTAATTAGACTTACGGACTTGACAGATGACGGAAATGCAAACAAAGGCACAAAAGCATTGACAACTGATTCATCAACAGGTAACTTGAAGGTCACTACACTTACTTTGAATGCAGTAGGATCAGCAATAACATCTACTTCAAGCACCGATGTACCAACTATAGGACAGGTAAAAACATTTGTTGATAGATTTGCAGGCAACGTCAACACAAGCGATCCTAGTGCAAGTGATGGCGCCGACGGAGACTTTTGGTTTGTAAGGGAGGCATAATCCCATGGTAGCAAAAACCCACACTTTCACATATTCAGGAACACTACAAGAAGCAGTTATACCAGCTGGTACAACTTCATTGGACATGTATCTATGGGGTGGAGCAGGTGGAGCCGGTGGTGCAGACTCAGGTGGAGCCGGTGGCTCAGGATCTGCAGGAATGCACGTCAAGAAGACAACATACACAATCGCAACCAACCTAGTAGGTACAACAGTCCAAGTAGGAGTAGGTGGTGGTGGAGCAGGTGGTTCTTCAGGAACCAGTGCCGCAGGTGGGGTCAACGGAAAAGGAAAGACAGGATTCTCGGGTGGTAACGGTGGAACATCAGGACCTAGGGGTAATTCAGGAGCAGGCGGAGGTGGTGGAGGAGCCACGACATTATTCATAAATGGTTCGGCGGTTGCAACAGCAGGCGGTGGAGGCGGTGGTGCAGGTGCAGGATCAGGATCAAACGGAACAGCAGGAATAAACTCAAATTCAGCAACAACTAACTCACCAGCTACACGAGGAGAAGAAGGGGTAGATCACTCAGGAGATGGTGGTGGTAGTGGAGCAGGTGGCGGTGGAGCCGCTGGAGGAAAATCAGGAAACGGTGGAACCAACGACAATGGTGGTACAGGTGGTTTCTCAGGATCAAATTTAGTACCATCTAGTGGATCAGAATCACTTGGTTCAGGGGTCACGCCAGGCGGAACGTCAGAAGCAAACTATCAAGCAGGCGTGGCAGTAGGTGGAGCCGCAACAGGCGGTTCAGGAGCAAACGGATTAGCAGTTGTTGTATTCAACATAGGGGTACAGGGTTACTACAAAGTAAGCGGTGATTGGAAGGCCTTGAATTCCATGTATGCTAAAGTATCAGGAACATGGAAACAGATCACAGCAGGGTACGTCAAGGTCAGCGGCACATGGAAAGCTATGTTTAACAATGGATTTACTTTTGTATCAACAGCATCAGGATTTGGAGATGCCACAGGTAACACCACTTCAGGTACAGGTGGTTCAGGACCTCCAATCCCACAAACCGGTGGTTGTTTCATAGCAGGAACAATGATCAGCATGGCAGATGGTTCACAGAAAGCAGTTGAACTTGTGGACATAGGAGATGAGGTTTCAGTAGGTGGCATGGTATTTGCAACAGGTAAGTTCCTAATAGAAAATTTATATGACTACAACGGTATACAGGTATCCGGTACACACATGGTAAAAGAAGATGGTGCATGGACTAGAGTTGAAGACAGTAGACTTGGGGTGTCATTGGGTGACGATCCAGCGATAGTTTATGTGTTTGGTTCAGAGCATAGGAGAATTATCATCAACAACACAGAGTTCACAGACTACTTTGAATTAAGTGAACAGCAAGAATTAACCAACCACGGTGAAGACTTTTTTAGTAATTGGCAAGATCATGATAGACAGATACATGATAAAAATGTTAATATACTAAATGCTTGATAAATCATATTACCATGGCCAGCAGGGTCAGTGTTTCCAACAGCTAGAAAAGTATTTCGAAGAAATTAAATATGAGTTTGATTCTCAGCCTAACAAGATATTCTTAGACCCGGAAGACTTCTCAGACAGTGTAAGGGGACTTCCAGATGACTTCGATGACAAGTCGGGTGACTATGTGCATGGGCAGTGGAAAGCATTGGGCATACAATCAGGAGATCATGAAGGACAGGCATTCAATCACTATCCAATGCTGTATTCGATACTGAGAAAATTTCCCTACAAGACCAACGTGGCAATAATGACAGTAGGTCCAGATACAAAGATTGGTAATCACACAGACAATGAGGGCGGATGGAGATATCAGATGTGCCTAGATGATGGCGGTGGAACAGACAGTGGCATGTATGTGATGAACCTAGAAAGCAGGAAACAGGAACTTTACACCTGGAAAACTGGAGATGCGTTTATTTTCCAACCAGACATACAAGTACACAATGGTTTCAATGACAATCCAGG
>Ga0307488_10004924_pt1 | contig 11083 bp, 10 predicted proteins | sample SB02metaG_FD_202248 | JGI IMG/M metagenome (GOLD analysis project Ga0307488, IMG submission 202248) | Sea-ice brine microbial communities from Beaufort Sea near Barrow, Alaska, United States - SB 0.2 | ecosystem: Environmental > Aquatic > Marine > Coastal | place: USA: Alaska | collected...
GACTAACACAGGATGCTGTGGATACCGATGCACCTGTTGCACGCTTAATTCAAAAAATATTTGAGGAAGCGATACGAACTAGTGCCTCAGATATTCATATTGAGCCCGATGAAACGGTGTTGCGCATTCGTCTACGTATAGATGGTGTTTTATCAGAGCAAGTGATGGATAAAAAACGCATTAGTGCGGCGCTTGTAGTGCGTCTTAAACTAATGGCACATTTAGATATTTCTGAAAAACGTTTGCCACAGGATGGTCGTTTTAATGTACGGGTTAATTTAAAAAACATTGATGTGCGCCTCTCAACAATGCCAGTACAACATGGAGAATCGGTTGTATTACGTTTATTAGTTTTAGACGATGGGGTGCGTAATTTAGATGAAATTGGTATTAAACCTGACCTAAAAGTTGCGTTGCGAAAAATGATTCACCAACCTTATGGCTTGGTATTAGTAACAGGGCCGACAGGTAGTGGTAAAACTACGACGCTTTACGCGGCGCTGTCGGAGTTAAATACATCCGATAAAAAAATTATTACCGTTGAAGATCCCGTTGAATATCGCCTACCAAGACTCAATCAAGTACAGCTAAAAGAAAAGATAGGTCTAGATTTTAATGCCATCCTACGAGCTAGCCTTCGACAAGATCCAGATATTTTACTAGTGGGTGAAATACGCGATACCGTATCGGCAGAAATCACCTTAAGAGCGGCAATGACGGGGCATTTAGTTCTTTCAACACTACACGCAAATAACGCTATTAGCTCAGTATTACGCCTAATTGACATCGGTGTTGACAATTTTTTAGTGGCGTCAGCACTTAGAGCTGTAGTGGCACAACGCCTAGTGCGTAGACTCTGTAATAAATGTAAATTACCTGCAAATAACAGTGCTGAATATGTTGATTTAATTGATAATCAATACCATGCAATGTCATTTTATCAACCAGGTGGCTGCTCTCAGTGTTTTAATTCGGGTTACCTAGGCCGCATTGGTGTTTTTGAATATTTAGAGATTACCGAGGATATGGCCAATGCCTTACGTTTAAAAGACATAAGTTTGTTCTCATCACTGGCCCTGCGATCAAGTAATTATCAATCTTTAAATACCAGCGCATTAGCACTGGCATTGAGTGGTGATACCTCATTAGAAGAAATACAACGCTCTTCTTTGCTACTTGATATGAATAATTAATATGGCTCATTTTAATTATTTCGGTCGAGATATTAAAGGCGAAGTTGTTGAAGGTAGCGTCGAACGCTCGGACGCTAAAAGTGTTGCTCAATACCTAATCGCAAAAAAAGTCACACCGATAAGAATCAAACAAGTAGGCGCGCCGACTGCTAATTTTGTAGGCGCTCATTATTCAATCATCGGCCGTCTTAGCGGGCATTTTTTTCAGCCAAAACCAGTGACTGATGAAGAGCTTATAATGTTTACTCGTCAAATGCATGCGGTTTGCAAATCGGGTATTGCTTTGACGCAGGGGATTAAAAATATAGCTTACAGTATGAATGCAGGCACTCTAAAGCAAGCATTAGATAACATTGTTAATCGGCTTCACTCGGGATCGAACCTTTCATTGGCACTTCAGGCTCATTCCAGTATATTTGATAAATTATTTATTAGTATGGTGCAGGTTGGTGAGAGTAGCGGTAATTTAGATATGATTTTCTTACAGCTGAGCCAATATATAGAAAATGATCTCGAAGTAAGACAGTCGGTTAAAACCGCAACACGTTACCCCTCGTTTGTATTACTGGCTATTCTTGCTGCGTTAATGGCAATTACTTTATTTGTTATCCCTACTTTTTCTAATATTTTTTCACGTTTTGATGTTGAGTTACCGCTAGCGACACGAGTATTATTAATAATATCTGAGACGATAATTAACTACTGGTGGGCGCTACTTATTATCGCCGCTAGTTTTTTTATATTTATTAATAGCTGGTTTAATTCACGTTACTTAAAGCAACTTTGGGACAAGCAAAAATTAACCCTGCCTCTAGTTGGTGTTTTGATTAATCAGGCAACCTTAGCGCGCTATGCACGCTCATTAGCCATCATGTTGCACTCGGGAGTGTCATTAAATAAGGCGATAAGTTTATGTGCTGATATCGTCGATAATGAATTTTTAGCCAAAAAAATTAAATTAATTAAAGACAGTGTAGAGCGCGGTGAAAGCTTAAGTAAATCTCATCGCAATGCACATATTTTTACACCACTTATATTACAAATGATAAAGGTGGGTGAAGACACGGGTGCAATAGATACCTTGCTAATTGATGTCTCTGAATACTACGAGAGGCAAGTTCGGTATCATTTAAAGAGTTTGAGCGCCAAATTAGAACCTCTCCTTATCATTGTGATGGCTCTACTCGTCTTAGTGTTATCACTCGGAATATTTTTGCCCATATGGGAGTTATATAATATACAGCGTTAACGCTAATTGGTTTTATAGATAGGTTTTTTATAACGTCGTCGTAAACTTGACACTTCTGTTTGTCGTAAGCCCCCTTTATTATTTTATTTATTTTCGTCAAGAAAATATCACTTTATTGTATTATTCGCAGTCTGAGGCCTTTTGAAGTCTATTTTTTATCAAACTATCCTGTAACTATTGAGTTGACAGTGGCAGAATTTAATTTTGTCGCTATAGTTACTAATAGATAAATCATTATTTGCTCAATAAACATTAGCTTAAAAATTGGCGAGAGACTATAGATGAAGAAAAGTGAACTGGGCTTTACATTAATCGAATTGATCGCAGTTATAGTAATACTAGGTGTACTTGCTGCAACTGCAGTACCTCGTTTTATTGATCTCTCAAGCGCTGCTCAAAATGCAGCAATCAACAATATTGCAGGTGTTCTAACGAGCGTGACCAGCTTGAATCACGCCAACAATATTGCCCGTGATGCAGGTCTATCCACCTCCGACCCCTTTGAAATAATAAGCTGTGATAGTGCTGAAGTATTACTTGAAGGTGGTTTAGACACACAATATTTTATTGAAAGTGGCCGAGGCATTAGCATTGGCGACGGTGGTGTGTTCAAAGAAGGTGGGGCTTCAGAGTGTTTGGTGGCCTTTGATTCCAACAGCAATGGTCTGTTTAATGTAACTGATGAACCACGTAGCTCATTTACAGCCTATGGTGTGCGCAATTAAATTGTAACTAATCTATAAAGTCTTATATTTTAGTTATTACTTCTGCCTGTTTTAGTCGTCACGATCATTTTTAGATGTAGTACTAATGATCGTAGCGACTACTTTGTGCCTGTATTATTATCAGCTTTATCTGTTTAAACATATTCAACATTTGCTTATATTGACCTTCCTCCTATTGGATAACTGCATATTCATATTTACCGATAGTTAACATTTAGCTATCTATTCACATTCAATCACCTATCCTAATTCAACTATTTACTTATATTCAACTATACTTGGGTTATCATCAGCGTTCACGATTCATTAAAAAATTATTCTTATGTTTTTAGCATTAGATTTCAAAACTATTAGTGCCAAAAATGGGTTTACATTGCTCGAATTGTTGGCCGTTATTATTATTACGAGTGTTGTTTTAACGCTTGCTTATCCTCGCATCACTCAATCAAATACCGCACTATTACAAGCACACAATAGTATTTTGTGGGTGCTACGAAAATCTCGCCAAACAGCCTTATCTTTAAGTCATCACGATCAGTATGTACTTGTAGACATCGAAAAAAATACTGTGCGTAGTTATCTAATTAATACAGTAGTCAATGGTAAAAAAGAGCTTTTAACGTTATCACTGCCAAACTCAATCATTATTTTAAAAGGGCGTGGTAACATTAGCTTTGATTTTTTAGGGGAGACAAGTGCAACTAACGACGAGATGATTGAAATAATACTTGCCAATTCAACGCAGTCACAAAAAAATAACCAAACCATCATATTAACAGCGGGTGGTTATGCTTACTAAAAACCGATTCGTTTTAGGCTTTACCCTCATTGAGCTGTTAGTTTTTATCACTATTAGTTCAATAACTATTACAACACTTGCATTAGTTTATCGCTATTCACTAACCACGACCAATCAATTGATAATTAATAGTCAGCGACAGTCGTTAGCAAAATCTCAAATAGAAAACATAATCTCTAGAAAATATGATGAAAATATTAACGCCAATAATAAACCATGCGACATAACTACGGCCTGTACAAGTATTGGCTTAGATCATAATGAGAGCTTCGACCGCATAGAAACTCTTGATGATATCGATGATTTCAATGGGTATGAGGATCAGCCAGAAACTGGCGTTATTAGACGAGTAGAGGTGAGCTTTATTGGTGATGCCTTAGGTATCAAGCATACCCATGCTAAACGAATTCGCGTATTAGTGAGTAGTTCTAACCAACAAACGGTCATGTTTAGTGTCATTCGAGTGAATCACTGATGACAACCTTAGCATCAACCATTAATCCACGGGCGAAAATAAAAAAAAATCATGCAGGCTTTACTTTACTAGAGATTTTAGCCGTCATTATTATTTTATCTTTCATTACGATTGGTGGATCTACCTTCTTCATAACACTAGTTAATGCACAGTTAATGGTAGACCGTCAATCATCGTTGCTAGTTGATAGTGAGTTGGCCTTTATGCGAATAGCTAAACAATTAAGATCGGCTCTACCTGCCAGCCTGATGTTGACCAACAAGCAGCATTGCCTAAAGTTTACCCCAGTTATTGGGTACGGTTTTTATAGCAATATCGCTAATGATATTAATCATCAAAGCATACCCGTTACTCTAGACTCAAGTTTTGTCAACGCTGTTAAAAATTATGAAAGCCCTACTTATTTCTATACGCGACAAAAACACACAGCAAGTTCTAGTTTTTATAGGCAAAAATTAACGAGTGTTAGTGCCAGTTATTTAACAGTAAGCGCAGCTCTTATTGAAAAAACGATTGTCGATGCTGACATAGAAAAAAAATCTTATTACGGTCATAAATTTTATGTGCTGGCAATGCCTAGTGCATTTTGTCTATTTGATGATGAGCTGCGCTACTATAAGAACATAGCTATATCTGCTGATAATATAGGTGCTACTGATGGCTACACTGTCATATCAAAATTTGTTCAACCACCCATGGCTACAACACTTTCTGTAAACCAGCAGCTCAAAAATAAGGCTTCGATTTTTAGTATAAATGATGAATCTAAGCAATGTGCACACTGTGTTACCGTCAATGTGATGTTTACTAAAAGTAACTCTAGTAATAAGAATTTAAATAATAAAACGATCCACACAAAAAATCTCAATCATGCCAGTGAGAACTCTTTCGATTATTTGTTAAATAAATCACAAACTGTTTGGCTGCGTTATGGACTTTAATCGATGTGGCTCTAGGCAAAAGGGATTCCTTTTGCCTATCGTTTTATTTCTTATTGTTATTGCGAGTGGCGTGGCATTCGTCGTCTCAAAACAACTTGAACAATCAGCATTATTATCTGTAGATCTGATTTTGTATGATAAAAGCCTTTATGCCGCTGAGATGGGTGCGCAGTTGGGCTTGAATAAATTATTATTTATGCATACCAGTAACCATATAGCCAGCGAGCACAGCAATGTAGATAGTGCAAATAACATCGATACAGCTAGCTACGATATGCAGTGTAAAGCCCTCAGCATTAATCAAGTCTTTAGTTTAACCGAACTCAAAAACTGCAATTTTAGCGTGAGCTGTAGAAGCCAATCAGCAGGTGCTGATAGCGACCATTACACAATAGAGAGTATCGCTGCTTGCGGTACACTAGACATCACACTAAATAGTGCAACAGATAGCACACTGGATAATCCAGTTGATGAAATTATATTTAGTACCTCACTCAAAGCCAGAAATATCACTAGAAACACTCCTAAAGATACTGCTAAAGAGATCACTCAAGTTAGTACCAAGGTCGACACTAAAAATAACGCGGCTGTTGGGCCAGTTAACAATAGCCCAAGAGATATTGTATTAAGGGGTAGTTTTACCGAGGTGGCAACAAAAACCGTGATTATATCTAGAGTATTTAAGACTCAATAAATCATTGTTGGTTTACATCTCCACCTCACTGTTGATGATTAGTCACAATATCGTTGAGATAGTCATTATTATCTATTTCATTTCTCTAGCTGTGGTGTATTATCACGCCCTTATTTATGGCCATATCTACCCAACTTGTCTGCATAGGGCTTATATAACTAACTTTGAAGCTTGAGTGACCATGTACAATCGATTTTTAGCGTTAGCTTACGGCCATACGATTAATCAATAAATAGTGCCGCTCTCGACACAGTTGTACTCAGTAGGTTGCTGTTTTAGCGCATCCTCTGGTTCGAAAAAGTAATGAACGCTGCGACCCATTTAAAAAAGTGATAGTCTAATACGTCGAATGCTTATTAATGCTGAAAGATCAACTGCTCTGAAGCTTAGATACATTGAGACGATGAATAAAGTAATTATAATTAAAGGTGAATTAATTGAAAATTGATATATATACCAGTGCTAAAGACGGCAGCAAGTATCTGTCTGTTGAGAAAGGCACGAAGCTTGAAAGCCTAACGTTATCGAGTGATATTGATAAAGATTTGCTGAGCTTGTCACCCTTTAAAACCCGTCTAGAAATAGATGAGAGTAAAGCGCATCCGGCGCTCGATCATAAAGATATTGTTAAACAAATTAAGGCTCAGCATTACGCGGTTCACGGTGCAAAAATATCAATTAACTTAACAGTAGCTGATTAACTTATGCCGGCGATTCAAATTAATAAAGAACCTGTTGAACTTTATAAAATTTTAAAATTTGAAGGTTTGGCAAGTAGTGGTGCAGAAGCTAAGCAAATGATCAGCAGTGGTTTAGTGCTGTTGAACGGTATTGTTGAGTTACAGAAAAGTAAGAAAATAATGGCACACGATGTGTTAACAATAGGTCCTGATAATTACCAGATTATTCTTTAAGCAGGCGTCTAAAATACTTGTATTCCCCAAAATTTCTAAACAGATGATCAAAAAAAGGGGTTAGCGCTATAGTGCCAACCCCTTTTTTTACATTTAGATACCGTGAATGCTACCTAGATCAAAGCAGATCTAAAAGACTCTGGGAACTTAAGCTAACCCCAAATAAGCCTCACTAAATCCTACTATAAATTGACAATGTCTAAACCTAATTTATTGGCCTCCTTTTCGCCATGATTACCGGTTACGATAACCGTCGATGCTCTATCGGGTTTGAGATAGGTTTCAGCAACACGGCGGAGATCTGTAGCAGTTACCTGTGTGACCTGTTCGCGATAAAGGCTGCGTTTTTCACAGGTGCGGCCTGCCAATTGCGCATGAAACTCTTGCTTGGCTTCGCCCGCGGGTGAGCCTGGTTTATCGAGTGAACTAACAATACCGAGTATTGACTCTTCGATACTCTGCTCGCTAATGGTCTCGTCAAAGAGCCAAGCAATAGAATCATCAAAGTCTTTTAAGGTGTTGCTCATACGAGGATCTCGATAGGAGAAGAAGCGGAAGCTTGCAGAATTGCTATCTTGACTTGCACCACCACCATAAGCACCGCCTTGTTCACGAATAGTTCGATGTAGGTAACCATTGCCCAACACACCTCCAAGAACACTGAGTGCTGCCGCATCGGTATGCCCCATTGCAACCGTTGGATAAGCTTTAGCGCAAAAGTGAACTTGAGAGTTTGCAACCCACGCTTGATTCAGAGGTGTGTAGATTTGTGGCTCGGGGACGAACAGTGAATCACTGCGTGTTTTTGATAAAGTCGGCTGCCATGTTTGTTTAATGGTATTTAGGTAGTCGTCCATAGCCTCTTTTTCTGCAACGGCCAGCCATTGCTTGGGTGCAGCTAGTAGAGATTCGTGGAGCTTTTCTAGATTGGCTTTTAGGGGCGCATAGTTACCCTGCTTGAGCTCTGCTTCAAGTGCCTTAATATTTTTAATAGCGCCGAGCCCCATTAATTCATGAGACATTTTAGCTAGGGGATTCATATTAGCGCTGGCTGCTTGCATCGCTAGCACATGACCATTGCCGGTGACACTTTGTTCACGACTAGTCTTTACTTGAGTTATTAATTCTTTTAAGCGAGCGCTTTCATCAAAGCGCGCATTGTAAAATGTATCTCGCATTAGTTCGTTCATAGCGAGTTGATTGCCGTTTAATGCTTTTGCGCTTATGGTGGTATAGGCATGTAATTGTTGTGGATCGTCAGTGAAGTTACGTAAGCTGTAGTAGCTACCAATACCACCAACCACTTGAGATTGTCTCTGCTGTACGGCGAGGTAATCATCCTTACCTAGGCCAACCTCGGTCAAGCACAGGGTATACCAAGGTAGTGTTTGTAGTAATTCAATATCTAGTTTGGGCAGATTGCAGACAAGTTGTTGATAACTTAGGCCATTGGTTCCTGCACTGTAATAATGCAATGGAGCATCTGTTGCGCCTGAATCACTAATTTGTGTTGTAGCGCCTGTTGGATACTGCGATGCCTTAGGGATATCCTTTAAAGTGACTTTGGGTAAAACACTATCGTCATCTATTTGCTGTTGGCGACGTTCGAGTGCGCTCGCTTGATCTATGATCTGCTGTTTTTCTGCATCGCTAAGACGCTTTTTAATCTCCGCCAAAATATTTTCTTCGGACTTAACTTGTCGATCGTGAAACTGGGCATCGGGACGCAGGGTTAAGGTGACACGATGATTATTGTCGAGCAATAAGCGCTTAATTAGATGCGGAATATATTCGGTAGATTGAATATTTTGTCGCAATTGCTTTAAGGCGTCCTCTAAATCTAAAAAACCTAGTACGTCACCGCGATGTGTTGCGGGCGATAAAGCATTAAGAATTAATTGCAATCCATAAGGGAAACCATCACCACCAATTTCTCGTTGGCGTAATTCTAATTGATGCAGTGATGCATCAATTTGCTGTTGCGGTAAGCCATTTTTAACAATTTCTTCTAAAACACCGGTTATTGCTTTTTCTAGCTTCAACGTATGCGCTGCATCGCTGCCATTGATGCCACACACGAAGAGCATTTCATATTGCGAGTCATCCATACCGCATAGCGGCGAGGGCGATGCGCCGAGTTCAGTCGTCTCTAGTAGATGCTGTAGTGGCGAGGCACTGTTATCAAATAATAAGCTCGATAACAAATGTACTTCTAGATTCGCTTTCAGGTCGATACTGGGCCCTAGTAACCAACCCATTACAATATGAGATTTATTATCAAGGGTCTCACCTGCTTCGGCTTGGTAGGGATAGGCCTCCTCTGCGCGAATAGGTGCGAAATAGCGTTTTTCTGCGGGTACTGAGATTTTCTCCTCAAGTTTTTCAAAGCGATGAAGAACGCGCTCTTCAAATTTAGCTTGGTGATCGGCCGCCTTAATATTGCCAAAGGTCATGAAGATGGCATTACTGGGATGATAATGTGTTTGATAAAACTTCTTCAGTTGTTTATAGCTTAAATCAGTGATCGATTGTGGATCGCCACCACTATTGTGATGATAGGTCGTAGTGGGATATAAATACTTATTAAGGTGCTGCCATAGTTGCGAGCTAATAGAGCTCATGGCTCCCTTCATCTCATTAAAAACCACGCCCTTGAAGACTAACGGACTCTCGGTGTTGTCCGCTTCTGAAAACTCGAGGCGATGACCTTCTTGTGCAAAGTCTAATGGGTCGAGACGTGAAAAGAACACGGCATCGAGATAGACGTCTAATAAGTTATCAAAATCTTTACGATTTTGACTCGCAAAGGGGAAAGCGGTCCAATCGGAGCTCGTAAAAGCATTCATAAAAGTATTTAGTGAGCGGCGAATCATCATAAAAAATGGGTCGCGAACCGGGTATCTCTCACTGCCACACAAAACCGTATGCTCTAACATGTGAGCCACGCCCGATGAATCCTCTGGCACTGTACGCAAAGCGACCAAAAAAACATTCTCGTCATTATCGGCATCAATATGAATATGCTGCGCACCTGTTTTAAGATGGCGATATTCGTTAACAGTAATATTAAGCGAACTAAGGGTTTGGCTGCGCAAAAGTTCAAAACTTGGATGACACGACGATTCGGGGTTCTCTGGTAATGATGTTGGTAATGATGAGTTCATATATGTCGGTCAACCTAGTGTTGTTGTCGGTAAAGTGATGGCTTTTAGGATATTTGGGGTTACTTTAGACGATTCTCAAGGGGAATGTGCGATACTCTTAAGTATTTATTGCGAAGTTATGCACGTAGCGCTACGCTTTGCTTAATTGATACATCGAGATTATACGCTTTATGGAAGAAATTGGTTGGTTGAATATTGGTGCTTTAATTTGGTTCTTCTGTTTGTGGATAGGTTATGCACGCTTTGCTCATAGCCGTGCCAAACATTCAAACCAAGGTTTAGCAGCGGTCATGAATCGACGCAGGCGCGAGTGGGTATACCAAATGCTGCAGCGTGACTTACGGGTTCCCGATACTGCTCTACTATCTAGTCTCGAGCGCAATGTTACATTTTTGGCATCCTCGAGTATGCTGATATTGGCAGGCTTATTGACAGTATTTGTGAGTGTTGGACGCTTACAGGCGGTACTTTTCGATGTGCCTTTTTATGTTGAGAGCTCTACATTTCAACTGCATATAAAACTAATGGTGTTGATTTTTATCTTTGCCTATGCTTTTTTTACGTTTACCTGGTCTATACGTCAATACGGCTTTGCCTTTGTAGCACTCGGGTCAGCTCCGTCACCTAAAGAGGTGCTCGAGTATCCTGAGAAAGTAGAAAATTTTGTTTGGGTGTGTGGCAAGATCATTGATCTGGCAGCGCATACCTACAATTACGGCCTGCGCGCATTTTATTTCTCGCTCTCGGTATTGGCTTGGTTTATTAATGGCTGGTTTTTTATATTGGCTGCAACGCTTGTTGTTGCTGTTTTATACAATCGCGAATTTCGCTCGCGGCCGTTAATGGAAATGCGCAAGCTCGAAATATTTAGGGAAAAGTCTAACGCAGATACAAATAGGGACGCTAATAGTGATGGGTAAAAAAGACGA
>Ga0307488_10004925_pt1 | contig 11083 bp, 13 predicted proteins | sample SB02metaG_FD_202248 | JGI IMG/M metagenome (GOLD analysis project Ga0307488, IMG submission 202248) | Sea-ice brine microbial communities from Beaufort Sea near Barrow, Alaska, United States - SB 0.2 | ecosystem: Environmental > Aquatic > Marine > Coastal | place: USA: Alaska | collected...
ATTGGACCGCTAAGTACGATAAGTTCTTGTCGTATACTGCTGCACTAGATACTAGTAGAGATGAAAACTTGTTTGAGTTAATACCGGAGTTTAAAGATGCCTAAATGTTCACTATTATATACTCATACCTGTGCTGTTTTGCCAGGATTTTATAAACCTTGTTGTCAGTATACAAAACTTGATACATACCAAGATGTGACACTTTTAGAAATGTCTCATAAGGAGTATACACAAACTCCACAATATCAACAAATCCGAAAAGATATGGAAACAGGATGGCATAAAGGATGCGAAAAATGTAGACTTGACGAAACGCAAAATGGTATAGAAAGTCTTAGGCAAACATCAAACAGAATATATCCTAATATAGAAAAAATACAATTTGTAGAAATAAGTTTAAGTAATAATTGCAATTTGTCTTGTAAAATATGCAACCCGCATAGCAGTAGCAAATGGAGCGCATTATACGAAAATAATCCTGAAATACAGCAATTTTTTAGTAATAATCCTATAGACATTTCGATTGAAAATGTATTCGCTGGAGTAGACTTATCTGATCTTACTATGATAAAGTATTTAGGAGGCGAGCCGTTTATAACTCCGCAAACTAAAACTCTATTTAATTTTCTAGAAGACAACGCCATTATACAAAATATAAAACTACAAACAAATACCAATTGTACTTTTTATCCTCGTAAATGGATAACTCAATTGTTAAAATTTAAATCTGTTGGCATTGGTTTAAGCATAGACGGGTTTGGCAGATCGTGCGATTATTCTCGAACTGGAAGCACCTGGAAAGAAACATGTGAGGTAGTAGAACAATGGGTAGAATTGGCTAATAATAATTCAAACATTAACTTATATATATCTACTACTATAAGCTCCCTCACTGTACACGATTATAGTCGTCTTAAAAAATATGCCAGAAAATTAGGAATTGCTGTTAACCCATATGTAGTACATCAACCTGGCTACATGAAACTAGAAGCACTGCCGCCCGAGTATGTTAAAAAGATAACAAATGGAAGTAACAAACAATTTTTAGATAACGTGGTATTTGATCCAAAATTATTTGAAAAATTTAAAAAATTTATAGCAACAACTGATGTTGCTCAAAAGATAGACATACGCAATTACCTTCCAGAACTAGCAAAATATCTTGACAAATAATTATTAAGGTGCTATAATAAACTATGACTGAAGATTTAAAATGGAGCAATTACGATTTTACTAAAATACCCCTTGACGACATCGTTAGTGTTGGTCAGCGTACTTTGTTGTATCGTGATTTATTTACTGTCAGTTGGCTACTTGGCCGCTTCTGTAACTACAAATGTAGCTACTGTTGGCCTTATGCCCGCAGTGATCGTAAAGACCACCGTCCTACTGAGCTCTGTCTCAAAACAATAGATGAAATAAAACGGCAAGCACGTGACAACGGCTTTAACTCTTTCCACTTCTCCTTGTCGGGAGGAGAGCCTACTTTCCATCCAGGATATTTAGATATACTACAACACCTAGCAGACGATGTAGGTAGCACTAATTATACTAGTGTTCACATGACAACAAATATGTCACGTAATATGAAGTGGCATGAAGAATATGTTGAAGCAGTTAAGCCGTTTCATAGAGCAAGTATTACAGCAAGTTTGCATACAGAGCATGTAAACAGTATTGAGAAGATGCAAGACTTTGCAGACAAACTAATCTTCTGTCAAGAACATGACGTACAAGTTACTATTAATATGGTAATGGTACCAGACTGGTTTGAACGTGATTGGGAAAATGCATTGTTCTTTCACAAGCAAGGCATAAACGTTACGCTAAAGCCCCAAAGCGACCCTACAGCAAGCCGAGTAGTAGACGGGTATACAAAGGACAACCTAAAGCGTTTGTACAACGGTATGCCGCAACGTGCGTACACAGAGAGCAAGCGTAAGTGGACAGGTAGGCCTAAGCCTACTTTTGAAATGCCTACAGATGTTGAAGGTAAAAACGATGCTAGTGTGCCCTGGCATATGCAAATAGAGTTAAAAGATAAAGACGGTAAAAAGTGGTACATGGACCAAGCAGAACGATTTAATGCATTTAATTTCAATAATTTTGAAGGTTGGCAGTGTAATGCAGGATACAGTGGAATTATAATACGTGAGCCCGACGGTAGTGTGAAACGCAGTTATTCGTGCCACGACGTGCCCCTTGGTAACATCGAAACAGGCTTTGAGTTATTTAAGGCCCCTAATCTCTGTATTACTAAAAGTTGTGTAAGTAGTGCTGACTCAAAAATACCTAAACGTAAAGTATAATAAAAATGATTAAAGTAGAAAACTTCATTACAGATTTTTTTCTTGATGAAACTATTAAGTGTATAGGACTTCAAATGTCAGGCGGCGCCGATAGTACACTTGTTGCTTATTTGGTTGCTAAAACAATAGTTGAAAACGAGTTACCAATTACACTTAAACGACTCACATTTGGCTTTGGTAATAAGCCAGATTATTTTCAAAAAGCAGAAGAACTACAAAAAACTATAACCGATATACTTTCTAAAGATGTCTGGGCCGAACCATATACTGTGTTTTATGAAAACAAGAGTCACCATTCTACACTAGAACAATTGAAATATCTTCATAAAAATAATATTATAGATCATACTATAAACGGAAGAACAAAAAATCCATCCTTGAGTGAATTAGGAGATCCTAATAATACAAGAGTTCTTGAACGAGACACTCCTTTACCTATTATTGATTCTTTTATAACAGAGCCTTTTTGGAATATAACTAAAGATTTAATTGTTAAGGAATACTATTTACATGGGCAAGAAGCTCTTCTTTATCAAACCTGTTCGTGTGATGCAGAATATTCGCCAGGTATGAAATTTCCATGCGGAGCGTGTTGGTGGTGCAAAGAACGACAGTGGGCATTTAATAAAATAGGAAAACTTGATGGCAATTCACCCTCGCAACAGTAGTACTAATAGATTTCCCATTTTTAAGGAAATCTTTGGAGATATAAAAAAATATAATATTTTAGATTTTGGAGGAAGCTCAGGAAACTTATTGTATTTTTCACAAGGAGAGATACTCGAAAACTCTTATACATGCATTGATATAAGTAAGGAAGCAACTGATAGCGGGCAGTCCGAATTTCCAAAGGCTAGATTTGATTATTATGATAGATACAATTGGATGTACAATCATAATGGAAATCTAGATTTAAAATTTCCTAACATTAATAAGTCTTATGATTTTATTTGGGCATATAGTGTGTTCAGTCATACCGACTTAGACGAAATGCTTAAAACAATCAAATGGATGATATCGTTAAATCCTAAGAAGATTGCAGTTAGTTTTCTAGATTTAGAGTTAGCACTATTAACTTATTTTTATAATAAACGAATTGAAAGCTACGGATATAGTATTGATATACGAAAATTCTGTAACAATGATTTTAATACTGTATCTTTATTTGATAGCAATATGTTAACGGTTAATAAGTTAAAATTAGAAAGTTACAATTGTGATCATTTTGTAACTTTCTATAATATAGATTTTTTAAAAGAATATTTTGCTGAACAAGACATCTATATAAATATTATAACGCCTAAAAATAGTACTGTGCCATTTTTAGTTATTGACAGGAAAGACATTAATGATTAAGATTTTAGATTTCATTAAGATTGATATAAACCAACTTCAAGAAGAAACAACAACACTGTTTTCTAGGCCAGGAATAACACATCCTTTGGTGAGTAATCAGATTGGATTAACTTATGCAGATGATAAATGTAAAAATAAATTTCAAGATGGTATAGGCAGTCTTGAATTTAATTATTTAGAATGGGACAACGATGTTAACACTCCTATTCCTTTATCTACTCGACAACTGCGCGAAGAAGACTTTTGTAAAATTGTTCCCGAAATTAAAGACTTATATTTAGGAACAATAGTTAAAAAATTACAAGAAAAATATAATGTTGGTAGAACTCGATTAATGAAGTCTTATCCAAAAACTTGTTTATCGTGGCATTATGACAGCACACCTAGGATACACATTCCTATTACTACAAATCCGACATGCTTTATGGTTTGGAAAAATGTTACTCGGCATCTCGAAGCTGGTAATGTGTATTGGGTCGACACTACTGTTTCTCATACTGCAATGAATGCTAGTTTTGACGAACGGGTACACCTAGTTGCAACGGTGAATTGATATGATAGTGAATAATTGGAAGTGTGTAGCAAATGATCAAGTATGGGTAAATGATAATTTTTTGCCAACGGATTATATTAATTTTATTCTAAATTCTTGGAATGAGACGGCTACGTATCAAAATGTCGAACAACAAGGAATGAAATATTTAGTAACTCCTACAAATTATCATTATAGTAGTGTCAGTAACAAAATTCAAAACTACAATAATATACAACAAACTGTATTAACTGAAATTAATAAATTTTACCCTAGTATAGTTGGACAAAAAGCACCAACTAAAAATTTATCGTATTTACAGTACTTTATGAAAACAGCAGTTCCTAATGTTAGCTTTTATGATTTACATTGCGAGCCTAGCATATTAGAAGAAGAACATTTTGGCCCAGCAGTTTTTATGCTTTATTTAAGTGATGAAGATGATGGCGAAATAATTTTCCCGAACGAAACAGACGCACAAGAACACATAACACCTGCTTATGAAAACACTTGCAAGCTAATTAACGTTTCGTATGTAAAACAAACTGTTAGCATAATTCCTAAAAAAAATAAATGTGTTGTGCTAAGAACTGGCACTCCGCATTACGTTAATAAGTGTAGCGGTCTTAGATATTGCATTTCGGGAATGAGCTTTGCAAATGCAGATTATCAAAATCGATGGAAAAGCATAAAATGATTAAAAAAAATATACAGATGGTTACTATATCATCAATACACTTTTCTCCTTGGATACCGTACGCAGCAGGTTGCCTAATTAGTTATTGTAAAAATATTCCGGAAATTAACAAACAGTATACGTTTGCAGAACCGATATTTCGATACCAGGCAGTAGAACTGTACGATGATATTATATCTAATGCAGATATATTAGGCATAACTTGCTATGTCTGGAATCAAGCGTATAATGATAAATTAGCTGCAAGATATAAAGATTTACGTCCTGACGGTATAGTAATTTATGGTGGTCCAAATATTCCCGAAGAAGATGACCTGCGTAAAAAATTTATTAATAGTAGGCCATATTTAGACCTTATGTTTACTGGTCCCGGAGAGAAAAATTTTTCCGAATGGTTATTAGGCAATTCAACTGAAGGAACTACTACTCAAGATACAAGTAATGTTGACTTAAAAAAAATGAGGAAATCGTACCAAATAACAGGAAATGAAATACCTACTCCGTACTCGGATGGAATTTTTGATAGTATTTTTGAAAATTCAACTACTATGCTAAAAGCATCCTTTGAAACAAATCGGGGATGTCCGTATTCATGTGCATTTTGTGATTGGGGTGGCCAAGCAAGAAGCAAACTAACTGTTTTTGATATATCTCAAGTACATAGTCAGTTGGACTATATATACTCTAAGAAAAATGTATCAGAAATCGAAATGTTAGATGCAAATTTTGGAGTACTTGCTCGAGATGTCGATATTACAAAATATATGATAGATCTTGCAGATGTAAATAACAATCCTATCAAATTGGGATACGCCGGCCTTGCAAAAAATGGATCAAAACATACAACTGAAATTCTTAATCTTATGGGCAAAGGTTTGAAAATTAGTCAAAGAAATAATAAATTAAGTTTTCAATCGCATACACCTCAGGTATTAAAAAATATAGATAGAGGAAATATTGATAACAATAAATTATTACCTGTATTAGAACAATGTAAAAAAGATGGAGTTACGACTACTAGTGAACTTATTATGGCCCTGCCAGGTGAAACAGCCGAATCTTGGTTAGCTACTATAGCCCATAATCATTCTTTAGGAATTGATTATATAAGAACATATATACTAAATTATGTTCCAAATACAACAATGTACAAAAAAGAGTACAGAGAGAAATTTAATATTACAGCCAAAACTATAAGATTTTCTTATGCAATTAATTCAAAAACATATAAGGACTTACATAATAATAAAGACTTTCAGGTAAGTGAATTTACAGATTATGAAGAGTACGAAATTATGACAGGGTGCTCGTCATGGGATCTTGATGAAATTGTTAAAATGTTTGATTACACATGGTGGTATCATAATATGTGGAACGGCGGCGCATTAAGAAGTGTTGTTAGTTCTGATATTAAGAAAGAAATTAAACTATTTTTTAGAAATATCGAAAAAATGCCAATGATGTCTAGTATATTAGAAAAACATCGTTCTATTGTAAGGACATTGTATAGTCCGGGATCACTTGAAAAAATATCCGATTTAGGAACTTATTTGTTTTATTCTAAATGTTTGCGCACAGACGATTTAGAAATTATATGGCAAAACCAAGATCAGTTTGTTTTAGAAATGAGTATATTATACGGCCATGATAAAATGGCCAAGTGCGTAGAAGATTACAAGAAGACCTTTTCTATGTCGTTATATGGCACTGATGCAAATATTTTAGAAAATCCGCATAATCATTTACAAAGTAAGTGTATCAGTAATGAATAATATAGTTATAATCGATGATTATCTCTCTAATGATTATGCATGTGAAATATCTAGTATAATTAAAGATCTTGAATACAAATCAGCTTGCAGTACTGCAGATGATGTAAATTATTCTCTCGGTGCAGCAACTGAAGAAACTACAAGTGTAATTAGTAAAGTATTTTCAAATTCTGCTTTTTTTAATTTAGTAAATTTGATGTTAGAAACTGATGTTTCGGCTATATATGAATCTTATATATCTCAAATGTCAAGAAAAGATTATATTTCTTGGCATTTAGATAAAAATGATAACAATCAAAATGTTACTTTTCTTTATTATCTAACCACGTATTCTGATCAGAAAGACGGAGGAACTTTAGAGTTTGCAAAAGGCATATCAATCACGCCAAAGTTTAATAGACTTGTCTTGTTTCCTAACCAAAAAGATTATTTGCACCAAGTAACCCCGATAAATACTAGTAAGTTAAGACATGTAATAACAGGATGGCTATATAATGACAGAGATAAAAACAACAATTGAGTTAACTAATTTAGAAATTGACGTTGACAAGCAGCAGATTTTATCTGAAATAAATAATCTACCAGATAGCGACTGGTATTACGTTAAGTTTCACGGCGGGTGGATTTGTGGTCTTTATAATGATCGAGAAGAAAACACCGGAGAATGGTTCCCTCGAGGATTTAACCCTAACTTACCACAAGATGGTGCAATTGTAAACGCAATATCTAATGATATATTTCCATATGTCGGCGGCAAAGGAAATATAACTATAATTCGAACAATGCCTGGAGACAGCCTAAATGATCATTTAGACAGTACACCGGAAGAAATGGGATCTAGTTTACCTAAGTTTAGATGGGTGTTAAATGGAAAGTTAGACACTATGTATTTCTTTGACAAAGATTTAAACAAAGTTCCCTTCACACCAAATACTGACAAGTATATTGTAAACGGCGCTCACCCACACGGCATGCACAATACTGGAACCGAACCTAAGTTTACAATGTGCTTAGGATACCCGTGGAAGGATAACGAACAATTTCAAAAAAATATCGAATCACAACCTGCAACTGTTATTTCTTTTCCTGATAAAGTTAAAGACGAATGGGCCGATCAGCGGTTTGTACACGGCAAAGTAGGTCTAGGAATAACAGATTTTAAAAATGATAATTAAATTCTAATTAAGTCTCATTATATATTGATATTCGCCATAGTGCATTAACTCGCGGGTTACTGTCCAGTTATACTTACTACGTCTAGCAAAGTATTCAAATAGCTTGGGGCTAGATTCTCTAGATACCCATATGTTAGTATATCCTGCAGATTTAGCATAGTCTACACTTAATTCTAAAGTTTCTAAACCTCTGTTTAAGTCATCAGTGCTGCTGCCAAAATTAAAGTTTCTATCTCTAGTATGTCTACTCATAATTCGTATAGTACCGTTATATTGAGGCCGTACCATGGCTGCACTATAATAAATCATCTTATTGTTGTGATAACCCATTCTTGCAAATTTAGTATGTTCAAACAACGGAGTTTCTAAGTAATTACTTGCAAGTTTGTGATCTGCGTTCTTTGCGAATAGTTCTTTTATTTTATCTAAATGCAATTCTATTGGTTCTATATACCATGTAATCATAGATGCTCAACATCCTGCAATCCATCTAAACTAAACATCAAAGCTATTCTAGGTTTATTACTCATATTAACAACAGCATGTGGATAGCCAATATTAAGGAAGTTTGCAGTACCATCTTCTAGATTGTACGCTTCAAGTTTTCCATCACGTTTAAATAAGTTTACAACATTACTTCCGCCGTATATGGGCACTATACAGCGCACAGCGTAGCTTACATCGTAGTCTACATGGAAAGGTATAGTTTTGCCGGGCGCAAGTTTAGTAATGCGTATGCGGCTTGCTGGCGCTTTACACTGTGTTACTATTGCTTCAAATATGCTATCTAAATATTCTTTAGTAGGAACACTATACAAATGCTCCTCGCGGCGTCTTAGACGCTCTTTAATGCTGGCTGTGTGCGGTAACACTTCACTAGGCGTAGTTAGGTTTATCTGTTCAAAGTTGTCGTATACGTCCTGAACTAGGTCTTCGTGGTTCATACAAAGGCCTGGATTTGCTGTACGCACATCAACAAACTTCTCAGCAAGAGTATCTGTTGCATGCCTTAATTTTTCTAGGTCAATGTTTAATCCTAGATTAGCTGTTGTTGGTAAATTATGTTTCTTCATCTATTACTCCTGCTAAACATATTCTTGCGTCCTTATTACCTCGCATAAACTTAATATAATCGTTATCTTGTGTCGTAGCCAACCAAACACTATCGCTTGGCGTAAGATCTAACCGATTACATATGGTCTTTTGTTTATTATATAGCTGATTGTGTATAAAGTCAACCTCAAAATTACTTATTACACTTTCTCCAACGTTATGTGCATAGTAGTTATAATACTTAGCGTTATGAGTAAGTGCTTCTAATCTCAAATTAGGCGTACGAGTAAAGTACCAACCTGTGCGTATATTTCGTATTCCAAACGATTTACTTAAACTAAAGAATGCATGTTCTACATTATTAGGAAGGTTAATTTTTTGTACTTGTGTACTACCTACATATGCTAGGTCTAGAGCAATGGGTACATGATTAGGTATTTCTCGAAAGTTGCCGTCAATTGCACTTGGAATACTAACATACTTTATACTGTCTTCGTACTGATTACCAGTTTCTTGCACCCATTGATAATCACCTAGATCCATATATACAGCCCTGCGCTCGTGTGCCATCCACCAATTAAGACCTTCAGTAATGCCGTTAGTAGGATATACACTAAACCCTGTTAGGTCTATTATAGGTTTAAGCCATTCTATGACATTAGTTTTATAAGGTGTTACACTGTCGTAGTCTGGCCTTACGGTATCTACAACTTTACGTACATCTAACAATACGTTAGTCCTTACTGCTAGGCTCTGTGATAGTATTTTTTCTTTATACATTACGGTTACTTGATATATGGTGATCGGCGTGGTTGCCTTCAAATGGTGCAATAAGGTTAATCCACATTCTATTAACAGGCCCATTTAAGTTATGACCCCAAAGATTAAGTGTACCATAACCTAAGTATGCTAGTGAAAATACTATGCTGTGTACTATAAGACTGTTAACACCAAACACTGCAAAAAATAATAACTGATGGACAATAAAAATGTATGTGCCGTATTTGTGAAAAAATATTACACGTTTGTTACGTATCAAGTCTTTTACAAATTTACGCGGCAATAATCCAACTTTCCATAAACTAAAAAGTATCTTCCACCACGGATGGTTTTTTGAACTATGAGGGTCTAATTCTGTATCGGCATACATATGGTGCATACGATGCACACCTGCCCAGCCTAATACGCTACGGCCTCCGCAGAGTAGTCCGCAATAAAGCATTATTACTTCTTGCCAAGGGGCTGCATTAAATTCTTTATGTGAAAAATATCTGTGATACCCTAGAGATATTCCGATAACAGCCAAGGTCATATAAAGAAAATAGGCAGATAAAAGTATTAAGTATGTTTCCATACAAATACTTATCTGCCTAATGTTATATTAATTTAATAAATGAACTTAGTTTAAGTCTGCCCAGGCGCCGTTAGCGTACCCTTGGAATTTATGTGTTGCGGTAAGATAAATCATTTGTCCGTTTGATGGTGTTGCATGTGCTGCATCACGTGCAGTAGTATCAGCGTATACGCCTGGCTGAATAGTACCAGATGCTACAATGTTACCACGCACATCTAATTTTTCAGCTGGAGTATATGTTCCAGCTCCAATGTCACCATTTGGTAATAGTATAAGTGTGCCATCTTCTGTAAACGCATCTGAACTATTTAAGACATTTAGATATACACCAGCTCTGCCGCCCCCAAGAATAGCTTCAATTTCTTTGCCATTAATATCATCACGTACGAAAAATATTTTTCCACGGTCAGCATTTGAAGCAGAAAGATCTGTATTGCTTTGTAGAACCAACTCTAATTGAACTTGATTATCAAGTGCTGCCTCGAGTTGAATAATATTACTAATAGAAGAAATCTTATTAGTTGTTAAACTTCCGATTAACTGAGCGTTAACTCCGTCTACCATTAATGTACTATCGTCGGCAAATACACTACCTATTACATCGCCGTCTACTGGACCTGTGTGTAATCCAGTAGTATTACCTGTTAGATTAGCTGTTAATGAATTATCCCATATTAATAGTTCGTCAATTGTTTTAGGAACAAAATTAAGACCATCAAACTGAAGTAAGTCGCCGTTTACATATCCGCTGTTTACATCAGATAAGGTGCTAATAGCACCTGCTGCACCACCGCCGCCGGAACCTGTAACTAATGTACCGCCGGCAGTTGTACCG
>Ga0307488_10004926_pt1 | contig 11080 bp, 10 predicted proteins | sample SB02metaG_FD_202248 | JGI IMG/M metagenome (GOLD analysis project Ga0307488, IMG submission 202248) | Sea-ice brine microbial communities from Beaufort Sea near Barrow, Alaska, United States - SB 0.2 | ecosystem: Environmental > Aquatic > Marine > Coastal | place: USA: Alaska | collected...
TTCCAGGTTGTATGATCACTAACAGCGTCCCATTCAGATTTTAACTCAACCATGTAAACCCTATGGCCTGCATTAAAGTACCAGATTCTTTCTAGAATAATGGCCCACATGAATGCAGCTAGGAGAGCGATTAACCAAAGCACACTTCCCCCAGCAGACATAAAGTCTCTGAGGGTATTAAATGCTTCAGTAATTGCGTAAAACATCGTTTCTAATTACTTATCAGAATGCTCTGCTACTATGCCTGTGCTTTGCTCTTCGAGAACATTAATAATGCCTCTTGCTGAAGAATTAGCAAAAGAATGTAAAAGCGTTGTGGGAATAGCAACTACTAGGCCTAAAACAGTAGTAACAAGCGCTTGCGAAATACCGCCAGCCATAATTTTTGGATCGCCTGTTCCAAACAAAGTAATTTGCTGGAAGGTAACAATCATTCCAGTAACTGTTCCGAGAAGTCCAGCTAAAGGTGCAACCACTGAAATAATCTTCACAACATTAATTCCTTGCTCAATTGCAGGTCTTTCAGCCATGATGGCTTCTGCCAATCTCAGCTCAAGTGTCTCAATATCTTTGCTCATGTGCTTTTCACCAACCGCTAGAACTCTGCCTAGGGGATTAGATTGGTCATGTGTTTTTGATGTAGCTTGCTTTTTAACTGCTACGCCCATGGTGTATAGCTGAAATAACTTCCAAAAAGCTATTGAAATACCAATTAAACCAACAAAAATGATGATGTAACCAACTTCACGCCCTTGATGCACTCTCTCCATTAGACTTGGATTTTGAATCAAGTTTGCAAGCAAGCTTCCACCGACTGGGCCCGTAGGATCAACGCCGAATTTAACTACATCGCCTGCGTCTGCTTTAGATAATTTTTTAGCCGTGCTGACATAACGTCCTTCTGGCTGCTTTCCAAGAAATGCATATTGCCCTTTGCTGCCAATGTATTCTAGATATTTGCCGTCACAAATGACGTTGTATAAGCCAACTCTAGTTACAGCACATTCAACAGATTCGCCATCAAGGGTAATAACATTTGCATTAAAAGTTACAACCTCAGATCCAGCAACCATTTCTCTTTGAAGTTCATACCATAGGCCTTCAAGCTCTCTAATGGTTGGTAACTCAGTCGCACTCGACATCTTAGAGGATAGGTTGTTGAGGAAAGTTTCTCTGTCTCTTCCATATTGTCCTGAAGATAAAGAATCAGCAAACAGCGAACTCGCCTCGCCTGCTGAACTCTGTAAATGACCAAAAAGCTCTACCAATGAGCCCAGCTCTTTCTTATATGCAGTTTCTTTAACAACCAGGATAGATTCATTTGATTTGTATTCTATTTCTAGCTGAGCGGCAATTTTTTCTTGTCGAGCTAACTCTCTTTTTTCAGCAGCTAATTTTGCAGCTTGTTTGTTTTTATCAACGCGAAAGTCTGCTTCCCTTTTAGTGTTAACAGTTTGCTCAGAGGTTCTGCCCTCTTGAACTAACTGAAGTAAGCCTTGAATAGTAGTTGCTTCACCTTCCGCTGTATCTTGAGCAAAAGCTGAAATGGATCCAACTAATACAAAAGATAATAGGTATTTATTTAAATGTTTCATGAAGCTTCTCCTCTGTAGACAATCGGCAGCATCATAATATCCATTGGTGCTAATTTTTGAGCCATTCTTATGCCATCTCTAACCTGAACTCTGTAGCTACCGGAAAGCTCTTCCCAGGACCCAGTAACAGTATCGTAATAGCCTGTCTTTCTTTCATCTTTTGTTTGAAAGAACATGCCAAGCCTTCCAACTCTTAAAATATTTACAACCATTTCTTTGCCTTCTAAAACAATAGTCTCGTCATAGGCATCCAGCTTTCTGCCATACTCGCCTTCAATGTTATAGGCTTCAAGAATTTGTCTAACTTGCTCTGATGCTGTGACTTTCGGGTTAGAGAGGGAGGCTCTAACTAAATCTAAGCGCTGCATTCTTTCTTCTATATGAAATGGCGTATCAAGTTTTACATACTTCTCTAGCCCTTCTAGCATGCGCTGAGCTAAAGGTGGTACTTGTCTTTGCATAACAACAACTTGGATAAGTTGCTCATCATATTGATCCATGAGATCAAGCTGAGCTTGGATTTGAATTCTTTTTTGAGCATTGTAGAGCTTTAAACCCTCGACCTGCTTTGATACAACCTTAAATTCATTGATTAACTTATCAGTCGCGGAATCGGTTTGATCAATTTTATCTTGAGATTGAGCAGAAAGCTCTGTGTTATCTCGACCCACTTCTAATACCTGCTCCATCTCTGATGCTGCTACAAATGTAGTAAGCATAGTAAGAGCTAATAAACTTTTATTACTTAACATTTTTTTCTCCCTAGAAAAATGACTGGTTAGTCTAACCAGTGTTGTAAAAATATTCAAACGGTTTTTAACGAACATATTGTACATAAGTTTCTATATTGTGGCTCTAATTTTGTATAAAGTAATTATGTGTATATAAAAGCTTTACTATATGCTGTCAGCTATGTTCTAAAGCCTCTATGGCTATCCCCCCCCTATCCAAAAATTCTAGGTATTAATTTTGGGGTACTTTTTTTGTATGCTTGATAGGCATCAAGATGCCCCCATTTTTTATCACCTCTGTGTTCCACCATTCTTACTCCGCTAACGTAATTCAGGAGCAAATAGGTAAAAATTGGAGAGAAAAGTGCTAGGTAGTTCATGCCTTCAAAGGTAGATATGCTCATTACAGTCATGCCAGTCCATAAAGTTATTTCACCGAAATAATTTGGGTGTCTAGATCTTGCCCATAATCCCTCAGTTATAAATGCATCTTTGTTCTCAGGAATGGATCGAAACGCAGATTTCTGATTGTCGGCAATAACTTCAACCACAAAGCCTAAAATAAATAGTGCCAGACCTATTATAAATACACTGTTTATCGGAACGCCTGTTGGATTGGCGATTGCAACCAAAGCAGCAGATGAGCATATAAAAACCCACATACCTTGTAATGTCCATGTCATAAAGAATTGAGAGAAGGATGTTTTAATAGAATCGAATCGTCCATCTTTTTTATCCTTGTGAATTCTTATAAATAAAAATGAGCCCAGTCTTATAGCCCAAAGAATAATTGAAATGCCAATAATGAGGCTGCCAAGATCAAGATTTTGGGGGGTATTGGTAGAATATAGTGCAAATGAAATGGCTGCTATGTATGTCAAGCTACCTGTTAAATCATAAAATTTTTCTGTTTTAAAAAGAAAAGCTGGGATGTATGCAAGCCACTGAATGACAAAGATCATAATCAACAAATGAGCAACCAGATTAACGCCGGATAACTCTATGCTATTAAATGAAATGATGTCTGCATAAAACTTCGTAAAAAGAAAAACTCCTGCAGCGATAGTTAAATTAGTTAAATGCTTCATCATCCCTCCCATCCACAAACGCGGTCAGCATTTCTAGTATCCAGCCAATCCTTAAGAGGTTTGTAATAATTCAACATTGATTTGCCGCTTAATGTTCTTGTCCCAGTTAATGCATCTAAAGCCACTTGCCACTCCTTGCTTTGACCAAGAGAAAGCATGGCCCTTAATTTCTTGCCTGCAAGTTCATTGTCATAAATAGAGCATTCATGCAGAGGTCCTTCAAAACCTATTTGATTGCACAGAGATTCATGAAATTGGTATTGAAGAATCTTAGCTAAGTAATATCTTGTGTAGGGAGTGTTGCCAGGGATATGGTATTTAGCACCGGGATCAAACGCATCTTCATCCCTGTCTCTTGGAGCCCCTATGCCTTGATAGTACTCTCGTAGCTCCCACCATGAATTATTGAGCTCTGCTTCTGAGGTCTCACCTGAAAATACTCCCGCCCTCCACTTATCAAGCATCAGGGTCCATGGGACTGATACCACCCCATCTAAGGCTTGCTGCATTAATAAAGAGATTGGGTCTGATTTTGCATTGATGGCCTCTGCCTCAGTAATCATGCCAATCTTATGATAATAGTCCGGTGTAATAGATAGAGTTAATAAGTCTCCCACCGCCTCATGAAAACCATCATTGGCTCCGCTTTGAAATATACTGGGCTGCTCGCTATAAGCCTGATAGTAAAAAATATGACCAAGCTCATGGTGAATGGTAGAGAAGTCCTCTGCATTTCGCTCAATACACATTTTAACCCTCAGATCATTTGCATCTGAATCCAAATCCCAAGCGGATGCATGGCATACAACATTATGATCTTGAGGCTTAATAAAGAGCGATCTCTCCCAAAAAGTTTTAGGCAGCGGCTCAAACCCAAGTGACAGAAAGAAATTTTCTGCAATTTCTACCATTTCTATCTCGCCAATATCTTTTTCTGCCAAGATTTTGGTTAAATCAATATTGGTATCAGCCGCGGGATTGTCTGGCGTGTAAACCAAGTCATAGATATTTGCCCATGATTGGCCCCACATATTTCCAAGCACATGTGCTGGCATAGAGCCCTCTTTAGACACAACTGCTTCGCCATAATGCTCAGAGAGCTCGTTTCGAACATGGCAATGTAATGCATCATAAAGCGGCTTAAGCTCATCCCAGACCCTATCTGTTTCGGCTAGAAAGTCATCTGCTTCCATGTCGTACTGGCTAAACCATAAATCAGTTAAGCCGGTATAACCTAGATCTTGAGCGCCTTGGTTCCCAATCTCAACCATTCTGAGATACATATCTTTCATGGGCTTGCCAATATTTCTCCAGCCTTCCCAAGCCTTTAATAGCTCATCTGGATCTCTAGAGTTATCAATGATGGCTTCAAATGCCTCTAAGTCGTAGCAATCTCCCTCACCAAAACAATGCTGTCCCGTACCATACATAGCATCCAACTCTGCGCTAATGCCAGCAATCTCTCCAGCCAGCGCATCATCAAGCGGAGACGGCATGACAAATGAATTTTTAATCAAATTAAGTTTTCTTCTATTTTGTTCTGAGACCTGAACCTTATCAAAGGTAGAGGCCTGCCTTGCGCGCTCTAGAGCTAGAAGTTGGAATCGTTTTCCATAATCCGCAACTACTTTCTGAGAATCATAGGTGATAAAATTAGAGCCTATCCAATAAGCGGAGCTTGCTACAGGACCAAGAGTTTTGTCTTCTAGCTCAACTCTCTCAAGAAATGTTTCTACATCAGATTCATTTAAGGCAGAAGCTTGTTGACTAGAACAAGAAGAAATAACGACAATAGACAGTAATAAAGTAGATAATAATAATTTATGCATCCGAACAAACTCCTTAAAAAGTAGAAGAAGAAAGTAAATCACACAATGAAAATATCAACAAGCCAATTTAAAAACGGACTCAAAATTATTATTAGTGGGCAACCTTGCTCCATCATCGAGCATGAGTTTCACAAACCAGGCAAAGGGCAGGCTGTAATGCGCGTCAAGTTTAGAAACTTAATTACAGACAAGGTGATTGATAAAACCTATAAGTCTGGAGAATCTGTTGAAGAGGCAGATGTGAGCACCGCTGAGATGAGTTACCTCTACTCTGATGGTGATTTCTGGCATTTCATGAACTCTTCGACTTTTGAGCAAATTGGAATCACTGAAAAAGTTGTTGCGGAAGCAAAAAAATGGTTAATCGGTCAAGAAAATTGTGAAGTGGTTATTTGGAATGATGAGCCAATATCTGTTGAGCCTCCAGCATTTGTAGAGTTAACAATTGCTAAGTCTGACCCTGGCATTAAAGGGGACACTGTCTCAGGGGCAACTAAACCTGCTGAGCTAGAAACTGGGGTGACCATCCAAGTCCCGCTTTTTGTTGAAGAGGGTGAAAAGATTAAGGTGGATACAAGATCAGGGGAATACTCCGGAAGGGTTTAATTTTTGTTTACTCAACTCTCATTAGCGTTAAATAGTTTTATTGACAATGATCTGGGTCTTGCTAGCGACCAGAAAAACCTGTTAATTAAAAAACATAAACTCCATCTTGCTGATTCCCTAGACAAAGGTCACTGGACTACAAATTTGTGTCTTGTGGCTTCTGGGCTAACAAAAACAAACCCCAAGGAATTAGCAGTAAAGTTAGCAGCGGTTATTGGGTCAGCTGATGGTGTTGATAGAGTTGAGATTGCAGGCCCTGGCTTTGTGAACATCTTTTTAACTCAGAGCGCTTTTTTACAACAGGTAGAGCAGGCTGTGAACTTGACCCCAAGCGTTGATAGCTCCCTGCAAGAAAAAATTCAAATAGAGTTTGTATCTGCTAATCCAACTGGGCCCTTGCATGTTGGGCATGGTCGAGGAGCAGCCTATGGTGACGCAATTGCTAGAATTCTTTCTAGCCTAGGGCACCAAGTAGAGAAAGAATATTATGTAAATGATGCGGGCCGTCAAGTTGATATATTGGCTTGCAGTATCTTTTTAAGAAAATTCTCTTGTTTTGATGATGCCAGTTTTCCAGCCTCAGGATACAAAGGCAGTTATGTCTTAGAGATTGCTGATTCCATTAAGCTAGATAGCAAAACTCAAAATATTCAAAAAGACGAATTATGCAAGGATCTTCCTAAGGATCCAGAAGCTGAAATCGATGAATTAATTACACGCATTCAATCAAGCTATTCGGACCTTTGGCCGGTGATTAGGTCTGGGGGATTGACCTATGTTACTCAGTCCATTAAAGATGATTTAACTGAGTTTAAGGTGGAGTTTGATCAGTGGTTTTTTGAATCCTCCCTGGGAGAGTTATCTGATGAGACGTCAGCTATTGCAAAAGCCCTGCGCAAAGTGAAGCAAGAGCATGCCTATGAAAAGGCTGGTGCAGTTTGGCTAGAGTCTACAAAATTTGGAGATGACAAAGATAGGGTGATTATTAGAGAGAATGGAAGAGGCACCTACTTATCTGCAGATCTGGCATACCATAAAAATAAATTAGACAGAGGTTTTGATACCATTATTAACGTCTGGGGTTCGGATCATCATGGTTACATCAAGCGAATCGAAGCAACCATTGAAGCAATGGGCTATCACAAAAATCAAATGCAAGTTCAGTTGGTGCAATTTGCTAATCTTTTTGAAGATGGGGCGAAGGTGAAGATGTCTACTCGCAGTGGTAATTTCTACACTCTTAAGCAATTGATTGATGATATTGGGCCTGATGCTGCAAGATTCTACTATCTCTCCAAACAAGCTGATCAACACCTAGACTTTGATATTGGGGTGGCGAGAAGTCACTCAAAGGACAACCTCTACTATTATGTGCAATATGCTCATGCAAGAATTTGCTCGGTGCAAAAAAAATATATGGCCCTGGGTAACACTTTGCCCGAGGCATTTAAAAATTTTAATGAGTTTCATGCTTGCGACGACTTAATTCAATTAGCTCTCAACTTCCCTTTTGTGGTTAAGGGTGCTGGTGAAAATCTTCAGCCGCACCTGATCATTTACTATCTAAGAGACTTGGCCCAGGGATTCCATCATTTTTATAATGATACAAATATTTTAAAAGCTGCTGAGCAAGATCAGGTGAACATGTTAAGGGCATTAGATTTAGTAAAAAATGTCATCGCATCTTCTCTTGAGCTTATTGGTATTGAGTCGCTAGAGAAAATGTAAGCCTCGTGAAAGATTTTGCAAAAAAACATCCTATTAATTCATCCAAGCGCAAAACACCCTCTGCATCACTGCGAGCAAAAAGGCAGCTTGATCAGCCAATAAAGCTCAAACACTTCTTTTTAATCGGCGGGATGGCTGCCCTACTTCTTTTAGCCACCAACCTCATCTTAAAAACAGATGTCAAAAATTTGAGAGGACATGTGGCTAACCCCACTGTAGAGATTTCGTATCCAATAGATTTAGAGCACGATACGATCTTTATAGAATTGGAGGGTATTGTCACAGCAGAGAATTGTGAGTATCGACTTCAAATTGAAACCTATGGCAAAAGAATCTATGCGCAAGAGCAGCTTGGAGCAATGCTCACTTTCGGACTCGAGGCATATGTAGAAAAAACATTTAGCGCTTCTATGCCAGGTAAAACTCTGTTTAGGGTGATGTCAGGGCCCTATGAAACCAAATCAGAGGTTAATAACGCTCGTGAAGTTCTGATAAAAAATAATCGCCAACCTTTGATTTTAAAAACATGCATCAAAACATAGCATCGAGAATGCATTCGGTTCAGCAAGCTATCGAGGTTGCATGCCTTAAAGCTACAAATCGATCCAGACCCGTCACTTTAATTGCTGTATCTAAACTGCAGTCTCAAGCAACGATTGAAGAGGCTTATGGATTGGGAATGCGCCACTTTGGTGAAAATTATGCGCAGGAGCTTTCTCAAAAAGCTGCGCAATGCCCAAAAGATATTGTGTGGCATTTTATTGGGCCGATTCAAACCAATAAACTCAAATTGATTGCTGAGTCAGCCTCTTGGGTTCACTCGGTGGATAGAGCCAAGGTCGCTAAAAAACTAGACGAAGCTTGTAAAGACTTGAATAAAGAAATCTCTGTGCTCATTCAGGTTAATGTTGATAGTGAAGCATCTAAATCTGGGATCAAGCCGGAGGAGCTCATAGCTTTTGCTTCAGAGCTAAATACGCATTACTCTAGCTTGAAACTTAAAGGGTTAATGTTCATGCCTAATATTCATGCAAGCGATCAGGATAAATTAAAAACTTATGCGCGCATTCAGCAACTCCAACACTCGTTGCTGGAGATTTTTCCAGATTGTACGGAGCTCTCTCTGGGAACATCGGGAGACTTTGAGGAAGCCATCGCCGCGGGATCATCCATGGTTAGAATTGGTGAGACGCTAATGGGAGCTCGAACATGAAAATCTGTTTTGTGGGTGCTGGTAATATAGCGCAAGCAATCATTTCAGGGCTATTAAAGGCTCAAGTCTTACCAGCAGATATTGTATGCATTGAAAGAAATCTAGAAAAAATATCTCTTCTAGAGAGTCAGCAAATCTCTGTGCAGTCGCTAGAGTCTTTGGCTGATAATTTATTTGACCTCATCGTTCTTGCGGTCAAACCCAAAGATGCAGTTGCCACCGCTCAAGACATTATGAATGTTGCGCCCAACACCCCAGTCTTAACCCTTGTAGCTGGAATAGAAATAGCTCAATATCCGAGTCCTGGTTTAGTGATTCGGGCCATGCCTAATACAGCGTCTGCCTACAACAAAGGAATCACTGCGCTTTATTCTGAGAATAAAACACTGCATGCATTTCAACAGTCAATTGAGCTATTTAAAAAAGTGGGTCATGTCATGATCATGGACAAGGAGGATGATATCCATGTCTTTACCAGCATTGTTGGCAGTGGCCAAGCTTTCTTGTTTAAGGTTTTAAATACCTACCTGAACAAGCTCAAAGAGCTAAACAAAGGCAATGATGAGCAGGCGATTGATATGTTTAAAGACTTTGTGGGAAGTCTTGGTGATTTGTTTAGCCAGGAACGTGATTTTGAAATTTTAATAAATAAGATAAAATCACCCGGCGGAACCACTCAAGCAGGCCTAGAATCCCTTGAAGAAAATAATATAGATGCAGTGTTTGAAGAAGCCTTTAAAGCTGCGGAGCAGCGATCAATTGAAATTAATAATGAGAGCTAATATTTTGAAGGAGCTAACATGACAGGACCACTCGCAATAATTCTTGGCTTTGCAAGCTACGCTTTTATCATTCTGGCAATGTTTAGACTCTTTAGAATCAATTACTTCAATCCTATAGTTAAAATATTTGCGACCTACTTGGAGCCAGTCTCAAAGTCTATATTCTTTTTTTTCAACCCTCTTCTGGCAGCTCTGGCGTTTGCCTTGTTATTAAAATTTGTTTCTTTTTACCTTGTCTACTCGACCGGATATCAGCCCCTAGCCTTGCTTTTAATCGCGTCAGTGGATGTTATCAATTCTTGTTTTCGAATCCTGTTTTACAGTGTCATTGGGTCAGTCATTTTAAGCTGGGTGGCACCTGGAAATAACCACCCTCTGCTTCAAATCGTTGAAGAAATGTCAGGCGCTGTTCTTAACCCTATTCGGAAGTATGTTCCTCCAATGGGCGGATTGGATTTCACCCCCATTATCGGCCTCATGCTATTAAATTTTATTAACTCCTCGCTGATTAAGGTTCTCAGTTCGCTTGCATGAAAACTTGTACCCAAAAAATTCTTTTTGATCTGCCTCTCGAGCTGGAGTCGGGAACAACGCTTCCCTCTTTTGAATTAATGGTTGAAACCTATGGTGAATTAAATTCCACCAAGGATAATGCGGTACTCGTCTGTCATGCTTTTTCTGGGAATCATCATGCGGCCGGCATGAAAAGTGAAGAAACCAAGGCTGGTTGGTGGGATCAGATGGTTGGAGATGGAAAAACCATAGATACCTCTAAGTATTTTGTGGTCTCTCTAAATAATCTTGGAGGCTGTCATGGTTCTTCTGGGCCTATCTCTTTGGACCCAGCGACGAACCTGCCTTTCGGCTCTGCTTTCCCAGAAGTCTCAGTTCAGGATTGGGTAAAGGCGCAAAAAAATTTATTAGATCATTTTGAGATTGATTCCTGGGAAATGGTTGCAGGTGGCAGTCTGGGCGGAATGCAGGCTTTGCAATGGGCGATTACTTATCCCGATAAGCTAAAAAAAGCGGCGATTATTGCTGCGTCATCAAAAATAAGCTCTCAAAACATAGCCCTTAATGAGGTCGCTCGAGAAATAATCAGGAAGGATGAAAATTTTTTTGATGGCAATTATCTTGCCCAAGGCTTAAAACCTAAACAAGGCCTGAAAGCTGCACGCATGCTTGGGCATATTACCTACTTATCAGAGGCCAATATGAGCAAAAGATTTGGACGTAAGCTGCAAAACCCAAAAACAAAAATAGATTCAAAAGTGAGCTACGAGGTTGAGAATTATCTTCAGTACAAAGGAGAGCAGTTTGCAGAAACTTTTGATGCCAATAGTTACATCTTGATGACCAAAGCCATGGACAGTTTTGATCCAGCAAAAGATTTTGATCAAGACCTTGTGGAATGTTTTAAGAAAATTCAAGCCAAGCTCTTTATTGCTTCTTTTAACTCAGATTGGCTTTTCCCAAAGGAGTACGGCAAAGATATTCAAATGTCTGCA
>Ga0307488_10004927_pt1 | contig 11079 bp, 7 predicted proteins | sample SB02metaG_FD_202248 | JGI IMG/M metagenome (GOLD analysis project Ga0307488, IMG submission 202248) | Sea-ice brine microbial communities from Beaufort Sea near Barrow, Alaska, United States - SB 0.2 | ecosystem: Environmental > Aquatic > Marine > Coastal | place: USA: Alaska | collected 2017-05-06
GCATCCTATGATATTCGGCACTGGACCGTGATGCCAAAAGGTGGACACTTTGCGGCACTGGAAGAACCTGAACTCTACTTAGAGGATTTACAGAAGTTCTTTCGCTTGTTTCGCTAAGCCCTAGTCTCTAAAATTGGTCGTGTAGAACACAATAAAACAACAAAATTATAAACTTAAAGCGCAAATTATATGACTGAACTAGCTAGCAGTAGCAACATGACCGGCCTTCTCGGATGGATAGAGAGGTCAGGCAACAAACTACCCGACCCAGTGTTTATCTTCATTTACTGCATATTGGCAGTGGTTGCTATCAGCGTGCTTAGTGCGTTGGCAGGCGTTTCGGCCCTTCATCCCACCCAAGTGGATGCAGCTGGAAATGCCATCGTTGTGTCCGCTGAAAGCCTACTATCGGGTAGCAATATTCAAAGGCTGTTAGTAGACATGCCGGGGACATTTACCGGTTTCCATCCCTTAGGCTATGTTTTAGTTGTCATGCTAGGCGCTGGCGTTGCCGAGCGCTCTGGTTTCTTCGGAACCGCCATGAGTGGCGCAATGTCTAAAGCGCCTATATTTCTGCTAACCCCTGCAGTCGCCCTTATTGGCATGATTGGAAATCTCGCGACCGACGCAGCTTATGTGGTGTTAATACCACTAGCAGGTGTTGCCTTTGCTGCCGCCGGCCGGCATCCGATTGCCGGCATTGCCACAGCCTTTGCTGGCGTTTCTGGAGGGTTTTCAGCGAATCTGTTGCCTGGACAGCTCGACGCCTTGCTGTTCGGAATTACAGAAGCCGCTGCCGAAACGATTCAGCCTACGTGGGATGCAAATATAGCTGGCAATGCCTACTTTATAATCGGCATGACTTTTGTGTTTCTACCCGTCATCTGGTTTGTCACCGATAAGATAATCGAACCAAAACTTGCCCCTATTAATACAGATGATCTCGAAAGCAGTACCGCCGGAGTTATTAAAAACGGAAATACGGCCTTAACCGCCAACGAAATCGCTGGCCTCAAACGCGCAGGTTTAGCGGCTTTAGCTATCATTGCTGTCTGGGTTTTTTTGACTGTCGGCCCAGGTACACCACTTGTAGATGAAAGCGCTATTCCTCAGGCTCGTTATAATCCGTTGTATCGTTCCTTGGTCGCCGGGTTCTTCATTTTCTTTTTAGCAGCAGGCTGGGCATATGGGTCAGCAACAGGCTCGGTAACCGGGCACCGGGACATCGTGAAAATGATGAGCGGCGCAATGGCGGATCTCTCCTATTATTTAGTGCTCGCTTTTACGGCCGCGCACTTTGTCGCCATGTTTAACTGGTCAAACCTTGGTCTGATTTTCGCCATCAAAGGCGCAGCAATATTAGAAAGCTCTAGCCTGCCAGATGCCGCTCTGCTCAGCCTGATCATTGTGTTCGGCTCTATCATTAACCTTTTCATTGGCTCAGCTAGTGCAAAATGGGCTCTGCTCGCTCCAGTACTCGTCCCCATGCTAATGCTGGTTGGCATCAGTCCTGAAATGAGTACAGCAGCTTATCGAGTCGGCGACGGCGCTACCAATATCATCACACCACTGATGCCGTATTTCCCGCTGATACTTATTTTTTGCCAACGCTGGCAAAAGCAGTTTGGCCTCGGCAGCTTAGCCGCGACCATGCTCCCCTATTCCATGCTTATGCTCGGCTCAGGTATTTTGATGACTGTAATCTGGGTAGTACTTGGCATACCACTGGGTCCAAACGCACCAGTAGGTTTCTCACTCTAAATAACGAAGTCTGCAGTCATTAGCGAAATGGTCGCCACTTTAAAGTTATTTTCGGTGGCCGCCTCATTAACAAGTTTCAATTTTTTAAGTGGTAAATAAAGGTTTCAATTATGGCGTCGAATTTAAAAACCGGAATCCGTCTTGCTTCTCTTGTGGCTATTTTCAGCATTGCAGTTTGTGCATTAACAAATGCAACTGCTCAAGAAATTGATTATCCCGACTCGTTCAATGAGCCGATGGCACTTTTTCCTGAAGCTATGGGCGATTTCCATTTCCCCATTTCATCCGATGTTACTTTGGCCCAGGAGTATTTTGATCAAGGCTTCCAGCTAATGTATTCCTTTGCCAAAGAAGATGCGGCACGCTCTTTTCAAGCATCGCATATTGCTGACCCAGACTGTGGGATTTGCTTTTGGGGAGAGGCTTGGGCATGGGGCTCCTATTTAAATGGCGCAATGACAACAGCACAGGCACCCCGAGCCTATGCTGCAATGGAACAAGCCTTAGCTAGACTTGATACTGCCACTGCAAAAGAAACCGATTTAATTAAAAGTTTGCAGTCTCGCTACGTTGAGAACTTTGCCCCTGAAAATCGACGAGACCAAGACCAAGCCTATGCGGACGTTATGCGCAACGTGGCGGCGAAGCATCCAAACGACTTAAATATCAGCACTCTTTATGGGCAGTCTTTGTTTTTGCTAGAGGAGCGCCGGGGCTATAGATCTTTGGACGACCCAAATGTGATTCGACTGCACAATGTCTTGTTAGAGGTTTTGGAAAAAGACGTTCGTCACCCTGGGGCCTGCCATTTGCTGGTTCATGCCACAGAATCAACGCCAAAACCAGAAATCGCAGCCCCGTGCGCACACTACCTCGGCAACTCTATTCCTGGTGCCAGCCATATCAACCACATGCCAAGTCATACTTGGAACGAAATGGGGCTATGGAACGATGCCGTTCGCTCTAACACGCTTGCCTGGCACTCGGATCAAAAAGCTGCTTTTGGGAAGGGCTTCGCCATCTATCCCACTCATAACTTAACCATGCTCTACTATGCCGCCAGTATGGGCGGTCAAAGCTCAGCGTCTATTCAGGCCGCTAAAGATCTCGCCAAACTGAATAAAAATACTGCCATGCATGCCATGTCCCTCATTCGCTTCGGCCGATTTGACGAGTTAGAAGGAATATCCGGAGCCCCTAATGGCGAAATAAATAAAAGCATGTACAATTTCTCCAAAGCTTATGCCGCGTTAAAACTTGGAGATGTCGATACCGCAAAGCAGACCTTAGAAGAGCTTCAAGAACTTACCGACACTACCCAAGCTAGATTTCGCTTTCACGCGGGAAAAGACATTGTTGGAACATTAACAGGGATTCTTAGAGGTGAGATTGCGCGGACCGAAGGCAATCTTGAAGGGGCCGCTGCGGCCTTTAGAGAAGCTACTGAGTATTATGACAACTTGAATTACGACGAACCCGAACCACTGCCATTTTCACCACGGCATTGGCTTGGTTCTGTGTATATGGAGCTAGGGGCTTTTGATAGTGCTCTGAATGAGTATCGTAAGGATTTAAGTGATCACCCCCACAATATTTGGTCTTTGTTTGGCGCCCAAAAAGCATTAGCAGCAACTGGGAAATCTGAGCGATTTATTGATAAGGATTTAGCCGAGGCAATGCAATACGCTGATATATGGCTGCAGGACTCTAAGCACTAAGAGCGTTAGGAGCGCGGCGTTCCTGCGCTCCTAATTTCTTTAGACGCTAGCTTTATGACTTTCCTTTCCCCTTCTTTTGCGCGCTTATCCCTCAAGCCCTATTCCATTCAGGATGATAGCTTCAGGCAGGCTTCAGTCTAAAACCTATTTATGCGGAATTTCTAGAAGCATTAATATTGCCAAATAAACTGCGGATGATCATTTTCTCGTAAAGCTTAGCCAGCTCTGCCTGAGTCTCTGCTTCAGCATTCTTAGTGTCACCCTCAACACGTCCCTCTTCTAAAGCATTCACCTTGATTAGAGCGTATTGCTGGATAACCAATAAAGGGAGAACCACACGTTGACGTAGATCGATACTTTCCCGACTACTTGGATTATCCCCTAGCAACTCTGTTTGGCCAGACACTTTTAAGATCATCTCTTGGGTGAGCTGAAATTCGGCATAAAGGGTCTTCCAGAATTCGCCATAGACAGGATGCTCTGCCATATACGCGGTAAGCTTATAATTAGCTTTTCTCATGCTTTGCATACTGTTTTCTAGCAGCGCTTTAAAAAACTTAGATTCATTGCACAGCCTCTGCAATTCTGGAAGCAAGCCTTCATCAGCTGCTGATTTGAGCGCGGTTCCCACTCCATAAAACCCCGGAACATTTTGCTTAAGCTGGCCCCAGGCACCAACGAATGGAATCGCCCTAAGATCTTCAAATTTCAATTCAGAGTCCCCGCCCCGTTTAGAAGGTCGGCTGCCAATATTCGATTGACCGTAATAATGCATCGGACTCATCTGTTCTAAATAAGGAAGGAATAGCGGATCGCCCTTCAGAGCAAGATATTTCTCTAGGGCTTTATCAGCTAGCTTTTGGATTAACACCCTTTGATGATCCGCTAGCTCTCGCTCTGGACGATCGAAAAGATTGTTTTCGATACCTGCAGCAAGTAACTGATGCAAATTGTGTTTGGCCGCCGCAGGCGTGCCATAGTAAGAACTGATGGTTTGTCCCTGCACGGTAACTTGTATTTCATTACTTTCGATCTTCTTACCCAGGGCTGCGTAAAACTTATAGGTGTTACCTCCGCCTCGACCAGGAGGCCCGCCGCGGCCATCAAAAAATGCCACTTCGACATTGGCCGCTCGAGACACAGAAGTAATATCTTCTTTGGCTTGATAGATGCCCCAGTTAGCCATGAGATATCCTCCATCTTTAGTGCCATCAGAAAAGCCCAACATGACCGTTTGCTTATTCTCACGCCTTGCCAAGTGCTCAGCATAAAGTGGCAGATCGTAAAGGCGAGTCATATTTGGACCGGCCCCAGCTAAATCTGTGACAGTCTCAAAAAGTGGGACAAGATCGACAGAGATAGGATCATCACCCCAACCTGAAAGCCTAAATAGCGCAATCATGACGGCCATGTCGTAAGCACCAGAACAGTTGCTAATTATGTAACGATGACAACCTAGCTCGCCGTTGTTCGCTTGTATAACTTTAATTGATTGCATGGAGCTCAAGGTGTCATTGGCCAGCTCATGGGTAAGTAGGTCGATATTTACATCCCCCTTAACCGAGAGCAAAATATTTATACGAGCATTTTCGCTCAGCTCACGCCAACCATCAGGAAACAGTGTTGGGTGAGTTTTATCGATATCGAGCAGTATCTTGCCAAGCTGCCGCGCATCTTGGCGGATGTCTAAACTGGCAAAATGGAATCCAAAGGCAGCAATCCTTCGCTTAAAAGAGGCAATCTTTTCCACATACAATCCCTGATAACGCTCTTCAACAGTGGTTTCGATCGCGGTAAGAGAATCTAACAACTCGCCTACATCGGTAAAGCTTAAAGTGCCGTCCTCAGTCAACTCTTTGTAAAACCGCTTTTCAATTAGATCTAATGATTCTTGCACTCCACTGAAGCTCAATCGCCGTTTAAGGTGCCTAACATCGTTGTAATAGCATTCGATGATCAGCTCTCTAAGCTTAAGAGCAACTTCCTCTGTTGTTTGGGAAGTAACAAAAGGATTGCCGTCTCTGTCTCCACCGGGCCAAAAACCTATACTCATTAGTTGATCATTGAAGCCTTCTTCTATTCCTACCTGCTCTGCTATTTCGTCGAGAATATTGCCAATGGTTGGATAAAAAATATTGCTGAGATACCACGTTAGCTGCACAGCCTCATCTTTGGGCGACGGCTTTTTTTTGTTGAAAAAGGGTGTATTGCCGAGTTGCTGTAGCAAAGTTCTTGCGTGACTAATATTGTTATCAGTAACCGCGTCTTGTAAATCATTGATAATTGCCAGCACAGAACCTGGATAAAACTGTGTAGGGTGAGCGGTGAGAATTACCCGAGCTGAGAATGATTTCATCACCTCGCGCATTGATCCCATCAGAGAGTCCGACGAAACCCGCTCTATTAGCTTGCGCAGCTGATCTCGCTTTTCGGTCTGATGTATCTGATCATAGGCAGCATCTTCTAAAGCATCTACCAAAACGATCTGGCGCTCGATGTACTGAATGACTTTAAACAGAAACTGGACTTGCTCGTGCTCACCAAAATCAGGTCGGTGTAAGGCAAAGAATCCCTCGATGATCTCAGTAGGATTGAACCCTTTATTCAAACCTTTAGTACTAGCCTCTTCTAATAAAGGTATGAATAGACCTGTTTGCTCTATGGCATCAAGCGGCAATGTTAAAAACAAGCCGTTATAAAGCTGATACTTCAGTTCAACTAAGTTTTCATAAGCTTCGATGGTTTTTTCGGGCATTGTTGATTCTCTTGTTAGTTCTATGACAATTCTCAGGTTAGTTCTCTGGGCAGACATCGGCGCTTCGCAAGATAGATCTAAGATAGCTCGCAAGGCAGCTCTCGAGGCAGCTCTAAGATAAGTTTTCTAAAATGACTCCACAAAAGGTCAGCGCAGCGGACCACAGTATACTCAATAAAGTGAACAACAACGCAATCAGTCCTTCCCGAATTGATTGGGCTTTGGTTAAATGCAAGTAGTGGGCTACCACCTAACGATTGTCAGACACAATACTGGATACCTAATGATAAATACGACCTGCCACAAGACTCCTGCCCAATCATCTATTTGCAGTTTGCTGGCATTTTGCACATTAGTCCTCCTAAGCCCTAGCAGCTTTGCGGCGGAGAACAATCTGGCTGACGAGGCCGTCAGCCCATGGTTTTGGAATCTAGTAATAGCCTCAATAGTAATTTCCGCCACTCTAGCCAGTGCCGCTCTGTGTGTTGCCGCTTTTAGAAACTGGCCACAAAAAGGCTGGCGCTGGGCCGCTTTAGCCCCCATCGGTATACTTGCCCTGATGGTAGTGATAATTTCGCTGGCTAGATTTAGTGGTAATAATACTCACGAGCTATGGTCATTGGAGATATTTGCCTGGGCAATGCTCAACATGATTTACATGGTGGGACTAATGACCACGAAACGAATATTTGAAAAAGCTGACGCTCAAAGCGCCGTGCCATAGCTCACAAGGCCAGGCTTCCAATTAGGATTTTAAATTAGGGTTCAAGCTTCTGTTTGAGCTTCCTGCCAAGCTTCAAATCCACCATCCAAACTATAAGAACTAGCGAAGCCTTGTTCCGCAAAATAAGCGGCAGCACTTTGACTCATATTGCCGTGATAGCAGCAGACTATTAGCGGCTGACCCATATCAGCCTCAGCCAAAAATTCCTCGACGTTGCTATTATGAACATGACGAGCGTGGTTGATATGGCCTTGGCCATAAGCCACCTCATCGCGCACATCGATCACCTGAGTATCCGGCTGCTTCTTCAATAATTCCTGTGCTTCGGCGACACTGATTCGGGTGAAATTCATACTGTCTATTCCTTATGAAATTGTCTACGTTGTGGTGCTGTGAAGTTTTAGATTTTTTGATTTTACATGGCTTAAGCTAAGCAGTATAGGGGGCTGGCTGTCTAAGCCCAGCCCAATTATGCTGTCTAAACAGGCTTCAACCGCCATCAATAGTTAGGCGGTACAGCTGTGCAGTTGGCTTTTATTAGGCAGTCTAATTATACTGCTTAAAACCTAAGGAGCGTACTGAGAGTAATCATGTTGAGCAGCAAACAAATAATAGAGATTACCGGCATATCGAGAGCCACGTTAAACAACTACGTTGCCCTAGGAATATTGCCTAATCCAGTGGTTAAAACCTCTCCTGACGATGCCGGTCGCGCCACTCGACTCGGTTACTTCGCAGATGCTGCGGTACAGACTATTCAACAGGTAAAGGACTTAAAAAAAGAAGGGCTTTCGATGGCTGAGATAGCTTTCCAGCTTGGAAGTACTAAGTCGACACAAACCGACATCCCTTTTAAACCGGAGCATATGCCTAACCTCTCCGAGGGCTCAGTGAATAAACTCTTATTTGATGACACCATCGACAGCCTACCCGGCCCCGCGTATATGGTTAATAACAACTTTGAACTGATTTGGTGGAATGAGAGTGCCACCGAGACCTTCTTTGGCAAAAGCGATAATATTCCTGAGGGTTTAGAATCACGCAACCTATTAAAACTACTATTTGATTCTCAGGTCGCGGGTTCACAAAGTGACTTATTAGACCTGCTTAAGCCGCACGTGGCGGCAGGCAAAAAGCGTCTAAGCCAACAAGCATTGATCAAGATCTATACTGCTCTTGATTCTGGGCAGCTCAACACGTTGAAATCCATCTATGAAACAGTAGAACCCAACGGCAAAGAGCCTATGATCCACTACCCCTTTATCCTGCCGGGCTCAGGCTCTGAAGTGCAGTACTGCAATCTATATGTTTGCTTCTACAGGGAAGGGATTCTTTTTACTTACACCCCAATACAGCTAGAAGATGACTTTTTGCTTGAGTTTTTAGGCAAACGCAATTACGTAATCAATGAATTGCTCAAGAACCGAAAGCCCTACCTGACTAATGTGGCAGTGATGGTGGCTGGCGTGCAAAACTCCACACGTATTTGTTCTGAGCTTCCAGCAGAAGAGTATTTTGAGCTAATTAACGATATTTGGCAGCAAAGTGAGCCAATTTATCGCAAGTATTACGGAACTTATGGAAAACACGTTGGCGATGGCATGGTCTACTACTTCTTTCCTCAACCAAATTGCGATTACAAACTAAACGCCATTCAATGCTCGTTAGAGCTAAAAGAAATGATGAAACTCATCACCCAAAAGTGGCAAAGCCGAAAAGGCTGGTTTAGTGATATCTACTTGAATATTGGTGTCAACGAAGGGCAAGAATGGTTTGGCAGCTATCACGCGGGCGGCCACGTAGAATTTACAGTGCTAGGACAAACCATAAACCACGCTGGGCGAATCAGTGATTTTGCTCGCAATGGCTCGGTATGGGCCACCAAAGCTATGCTCAACCAAATCCCGGGCGCCGATCGTAAAAAGGTAAGCTTCGGCATCACCCGAACCACCTCCAGCAACGAATCCGTTTTTATCACTGATACTTATGCCAGCATCGAAAATCTACTCACTGAAGATCAGTTAAAACACTGTAAATTCAGAGAAATAGAGATGCTACCTATAACTGAAGTGAGGTCAATCCAAATATAATGTATACTATTAAAAACCACTCTTTAGTAATTGTATTTATTAGTTTATCTTTAAATGTAACTTAAGGGCTTGTCGCTTATAAGCCGTTCTGACAGCCCAGCCCTTGAAGGCCTCATAGAACGACTTCTCCTAAATAGCTCAGGCTACAAACTCAACCCCAGCACAAAAAAGGCAACCGTTGCTACCCCTCCACTAATCAGCGCGTAGGGCAACTGCGTGCGCACATGATCAATGTGATCAGTCGCCGATGCCATAGAAGACACAACCGTCGTATCGCTGATTGGCGACGCATGATCCCCAAAAACAGCCCCACTCAAAACCGCTGCCAAAAACATTGATGCCGATAAATCCAGCGCCGAGGCTATTTGCATAGCTAAAGGAATCATAATGGCAAAGGTGCCCCAACTCGAGCCAATAGAAAAAGCAATGAAACTGGAAATAATGAACAGTAAAGGCAATAGTAGAAAATCTGGAATCGTATCCTGAGCCAACTGCGCCACAAAGACTCCAGTGCCAAGCAAGTTCGCCACGTCACCCAAGGCTAGAGCAAAAAGCAATATCATAGACACAGGCAGCAAGCCCCCCGCTCCTTTCAAGAAAGTTTGCATCAGCTCATCAATTTTTGAGCGCCCTGCAGCCAATACTAAAGCCCAAGAGGTAAACAGCGCAGCAAGAACGGACCACAACACCGACTTAGAGCCGGAGCCATCACTAATTACCCCGTCACCGGTTATATACAGTCCTAAAGGCATAGCAAAAACCATTACCGCAATTGGTAAAACCATATAGCGAGCTTTGTCCTGACCGTTAGTACCTGCTTCACCGGATAGAGCCGCTAGTATTGAGGGGTCTACCATGGGAGTGGCATTGGGCCAGAGCATCTCACCCGCTTCGGTGCGGGCTTGCGCCGCCTTCATTGGACCAATATCAATACCCTTCCAAATAACAATGGCAGCTGTAACTAACACCGCTATCGGATAGAAATTAAACAATATAGAGTCAACGAACACATCTATCGGCTGATCGATACCAGAAGATGCTAGCAAAGCCACTACTACCGCCCCCCAGGCATTTAGCGGAATAAGAATACAGATAGGCGCTGAGGTTGAATCGATTATGTAAGCTAGTTTCTCTCGGGAGATTTTGTAACGGTCAAATAATGGTCTTGAAATGGAACCTGCCACTAACAGCGTAATATTGGATTCAATAAACACCACAACACCAATCGAATACGCCAACCACTGAGCTCGAACTGGGTTATCTACCCATTTGCGCTCTTCTAGCAGGTTGATGAAGCCCCTGACCCCGCCGGCTTTTTCAATAGTTGCGATCAACCCGCCTATTATTAGAGTAAAAATGAGAACGCGAGTATCCCCTGGGTCACTGAAGACGTTAATCACGCCTTCTATCGCCAAGGCCAGACCACTAATTGGATTCACAGATTCTAAAATACAGAACCCTATCCAAATGCCTATGCTCAGGGAAATAATGACCTGACGGGTGATTATTGCCAGAATAATTGCCAGCAAAGGGGGCATTACTGACATCCAATTTATTTCATACATACTGCACTCCGCGGGGTATTAGCAATTGGCTAAACAGCTTGCTTTTATTGGTGCCTAGTTAACCTGTGTAAGCCAACAAAATCAAATACATGCACAGAATTAGTGTCGTAAAAAGTAACTTTATTACAGCGCTTTGCCGAAACTCAAGATGAGATCTTCATGCAGGTTTGACTTGAAATCATAAAAGCAGACCCAATTTCTTTTACTGATAGAGTTTTATGCGCAATACGGCCTATTTCTGTAGACATTGCACAACGAGCTCTCTTTTGATGCAAAGCTCTTGAAACAGCTGGACATCTAACTCCTTGCTTAGCGAGGAGTAGCGCCAATATCCAACCCCCGCGCTGCTCCTCATTTTTTACCGCAAATGCGTGGGGGGGGGGGGGGGGGGGGGGGGGGGGGGGGGGGGGGGGGGGGGGGCGGGGGCGCGGAGGGGGGGGCGGGGCAGGGAGAGGGGAGGAAGAGA
>Ga0307488_10004928_pt1 | contig 11078 bp, 7 predicted proteins | sample SB02metaG_FD_202248 | JGI IMG/M metagenome (GOLD analysis project Ga0307488, IMG submission 202248) | Sea-ice brine microbial communities from Beaufort Sea near Barrow, Alaska, United States - SB 0.2 | ecosystem: Environmental > Aquatic > Marine > Coastal | place: USA: Alaska | collected 2017-05-06
CGTCGACCGCTATGCTGTGCTTGTTCAATAATATCGGTAGCAAGAATTAATGCATTTTTTGTCAAGGGTAGTTCCTTAATACTTATGTATTATTAATTAGAGGTTTTAATCAGTGAAGTCCATATTTTATCAAACTTAGTTATAAACCCTAGTAGTTCTCATCATAGCTATTAGATTCATAATCATCGAGCTGCTCATGTTCATCTTCTTCAACTTTTAGAGGAGTTGCATCGTAGCTATTATAAAAATGAATCAGTAAAACGGCAGTTTTTAAATCTTGTTCTGCGTGTGTCATTATTTCAGTAATGCAGGCTCTAGCGTCTGCATGAACACCGACAAAGGGTTTTACCTCACTCCAAGATGGGTTGTCTGCAAAGGTGAGCTTTGCCAGTTTTTTGTTATCAATTCTAATTTTGGTTGATATTGCCATTGCTAATTGGTCAACCATGCCAGAAAATAATAATGGCATTTGTTTTAATTGTTCAAATAAATTGGACAAATAATTTGATAATAAATCAGGGTTTTCAGGATCAGCGAGTGAGGTCATGTTCTCTAAATATAACGAAAAATCTTCGGCTAAATAGTCAGGTAAGTTTGTATCAGGTGGCATTCGTTTTTCCTAGAGAGTTTCATTGACAACTAAGTTAAAAATCTAATCTAATGCACTGGTCCAAAAAGAATCCGCAATTTCCCGGGGATCAGTTATTACTGTATAACTACTTTTTAAATACAAAGAGCGCTTTTTTGTATCGGATATAACATCATAAGCCTTCTGAATAAATTGAAATTTTTCTTTAGCCTCATTACTGTCATCTCTATCGGGGTGATATTTGTTAGCGAGCTTTCGATAGGCTTTTTTAATCTCGATAGTCGTCGATACACGACTTACTCCTAACTGTTCGAAATAATCCATAAATTTACTGTTACCTTTTACTGGACAACTTAAAAATGATTGTTGGCTTGATTTGAGTAATTCTACCTACGAAATGACATCATTCACATCATTATGTTTGCTTATTTATCGTTTATAACCGATAGCTTGATTTTAATCACGGTTATGTCTATATTTTTATCATAGTAGTCTAGACTAATTAGCTGTAAAAACTTTAGGCTGTATATATAATTCATTGTTGTTGAGCCATATGAATACTGTCACAATGCGAAATAATGTCAAAGTAGTGGGCAAAAAAAATGCCCCTGTATTAATGCTTGCTCATGGCTTTGGCTGCGATCAAAATATGTGGCGATTTATACTACCTGAATTAGAATATCATTATCAAATTGTGTTGTTTGACTATACAGGGTCTGGTAATTCCTTGTTAACTGATTACACTGTTGAAAAATACTCGACATTAGAAGGTTATGCAAAAGATATTATCGATATTATCGATGAATTGCAGCTAAAAGCGGTAACAATTATTGCGCACTCTGTAAGCTCCACTATTGCGTCAATTGCTTCTCTAGATAGACCCAAAATAATTAAAAAGATCGTGATGGTTTGCCCTTCACCCTGTTTCTTAAATATACCGCCTGATTATCAAGGAGGGTTTGAAAGAAGTGACTTAGAAGAATTAATTGGGCTAATGGATAAAAATTATATTGGTTGGGCAAATTATTTAGCACCACTTGTTATGGGTAGATCACAATCAGAGGAGCTTATTGGCGAGTTGTCAGTAAGTTTCTGTAGTACAGATCCCATAGTGGCAAAGGCTTTTGCGCAAGCCACTTTTTTTTCTGATCATAGACATCTACTACAAAAAATAACATGCCCTGTTCAGATACTGCAAAGTTCGTCAGATGCTTTAGCCAGTATAAGTATTGGATATTACATGGCTGAAAAAATTGTTAATAGTGAGCTTGTTGTCATTGAGGCTGAAGGTCATTGTTTACACATGACCAATTATCAAAAGGTCACTCAAGTATGTCTCAAGTTTATCAAGTTATAATATAATGAAAATGAGTGATTTTGGAGATATAAATAACTTTTTGTCAGGGCATTTAGTCACTAATAAAGATAGAGAAATTGTCTTTTATAATGTTTACATCGCTACTTTAATTGGCCAACCAGCAGATAAACTGATAAATACACCGATATCCCAATACATAAGTAAAGCTTCTAACATTTTTATGGATAGTTATGTTTACCCTCTTTTAATTAAGGAATCAGTGGTAAAAGAAATCCAGATAACTTGGATTGGTAAAAATGAAAAGAAAATACCTGTCGTCATTAATATTAATCAGGGAGAAGACGGCAGCTCTTATTGGTCTATCTATGAATGTGGGATCAGAGATAAGCTTCAATCTGAATTATTAAAAGCCAATGAGCAGCTTGAGAAGCAATCTGAAGAATTATTGGTTCTCGCTATAACAGATCCACTGACAGGTTTAATCAATAGACGAGAGTTGCAGGCACAAGCAAATAAGATGATCCATAAAGCAGTGAGAAATTTATCAACATTCGCATTATTGTCTATCGAGATTGATTTTTTTAAACGGATTAATGATGTATATGGTCATCAAGCCGGAGATAAGTTATTAATAGAGTTATCTAAGGTACTTACAAAAAATCGAAGAGTTAACGATGTAGTGTCTAGAGTTGGAGGTGAGAAGTTTGTCATGTTATTGCCAAATATTAATGAAGCAGATGCTTTTCGATTAGCCGAAAACTTGAGGGAATTGATTGAAAGCCAATCAATTGATCATATGACCGTTACAGTAAGCATTGGCTTGGTCGTTTCTCGTAAAAATATTCAAACAGATTTAGATATGCTACTCAAATCATCTGATAGCGCACTTTATGAATCTAAAAATACAGGACGTAATAGAACCTCTATTGTGCAGCTTTAATTTTGTTGAGTTTCTGTTTGTCGTTTCGTTGTTTTAATGTTTTGCTTTATTTTAAAAACCAATGTAGATGTAATTTTGTATTTCAACAGCAATAGCTAATGTTATAATTTATCTAGAGTAGCAATTTAGTTACTGTCGTTATCTAAAGATTAATGCCAAGAAATACAGTTGATAACCAGGACGAAATGAGCAATAGACAAGCTTCTGCTGTTACAAGCTGACTATTGCTTAAAGTAGATACTCCAGTAGTTCCTTGTGTGTACGTTTAAAAAATAAAATTTTAATTCAGTAGCTTATGCCAGTTAACTCATTAAAATCCACATGTTTTCCCTTGGTTTTTATCTTTTAACCAAGTTTGTAAAGGCGCAAAGTAATCTAGTACTGCAGTCGCGTTCATTTGCTCATTACCGGTTAACACTTTATAAGCTTTTTGCCATGGTTGGCTTGAACCCATTTCTAACATAGTATTTAATGCGGTACCTGCTTCTTTGCTATTGTAAATCGAACAACGGTGAATAGGATCTGTGTTACCTGATATTTTACATAATGCTTTGTGGAATTCAAATTGTTGAATGTGCGCTAAGAAATAACGTGAATATGGCACACCACCGGGGACGTGATATTTAGCTCCAGGGTCAAACGCATCTGCATCTCGAGCTACAGGAGCGGCCACTCCTTGATACTTCTCACGTAACTCCCACCAAGCACTGTTATAGTTTTCAGGCGTGATTTCACCTGAATAAACTTTCCAACGCCATTGATCAACCATTAAACTAAATGGAATAAAAGCAATTTTTTCTAAAGCCATTTTCATCAATAAACCAATATCTTTTGACGCATCAGGAATAGTATTGATTAAGCCAATTTTTTTTAAATACTTTGGTGTAACTGATAAAGCTATAGTATCGCCAATAGCCTCATGAAAACCATCGTTAGCACTATTTTGGAAATACACTGGCTGGTTTTTATAAGCACGTTGATAGAAGTTATGTCCCAACTCATGATGAATAACGTTAAATTCTTCACCCGTTTGTTGAATACACATTTTAATGCGGACATCATCTTTAGCGTCTAAATTCCAAGCTGAAGCGTGGCAGACTACATCACGATCTTCAGGTTTTGTAAACAAAGAACGTTGCCAAAATGTTTCTGGTAATGCTTCAAATCCTAATGAGGTAAAGAAGCTTTCTGCGCCTTTAACCATTTTAATTTCGTCATAATTATTTACAGCCAGTTGCCCAGTAACATCATATCCGGGATCTGCATTATCTGGCGCAACTAAATCGTAGATATTCCCCCAAGATTGAGCCCACATATTACCTAATAAATGAGCAGGGATAGGTTGGTCTTGTTGGACTTTATCTTCGCCATATTCTTCTGCTAACTCGCTTCTAACGTAACAGTGAAGGTCATCGTATAAAGGCTTTACTTGTCCCCATAAACGGTCAAGCTCATTAGCAAAGTCATCGGCTGGCATATCGTAGTTTGAACGCCACATTACGCCTAAGTTTTCATAACCTAAGCCTTGAGCACCTTCATTACCTAGCTCTGCTTGACGAGAAAACAAGGGTTTCATTTTAGGGCTGATGGTACGCCAACCTGTCCAAATTTCTAACAGCTCATCGTAATCACGAGAATTTGCCATGGTGGAAGACATTTCACCTAAGTTTAATGTTCTACCCGTCTTGGTCGTATATGTACCTTTGCCGTACATACCACCTAATTTTGCGCCAATTTTAGCCAGTTCCGCTGATTTTTTACTGTCTTGTGGCGCTGGCATGACTAAACTTTGTTTTAACGTATTTAGTTTTCTACGTTGTTCAGCAGATACTTTAACTTGATCAAATTTTGCTGCTTCGACGGCGAAGCGAACACCAGCTTCAGTAGAATTTTGACTAGCAGATGCAGACAGTTTAGCGGTATCTTCAGTAATGAAGTTTTCATAGATCCATTCAGCTCGACTGCCTTCAATATTTAATGTAATCAGTTCTTGTTCAACACGAATTAAAAAATCTGTAGCATCTTCGGCACTAAGGGCCTTTGTCGTACTATTTTTTATAGCATGTGGGATTTGAACTGTATTTGAGTCTTTACTACAAGCTGATTGAGTCACAGCAATAATTAGGGATAAGCTTATAAATTTTAATTTATTTATCATTCTTCTGCGTTCACTTATTTATTATCACCTTAACTAACTTGTCACTACAATGAGAAGTTAGTGATGATTGTTGTTATAATAATTATCTGTTGAGTATATTTTATTGTACAATTTTTATAAATAGTTTAGTTAAAAAATATTGCTCAATGTCTTTCGCTAGGTATTTGGTGTCAACATGTTGACCGATTATTGTGTAAGAATTTTTTAAAAAATTGAACAACACTTCTCAGTCAAATAAAACTCAATACTAAAAGATAATGGTTGTAAGTGATGAAGTTTATATGTGAAAGGTATTAATTCTGTGTTTACCAAGAATTGAATTGTCATTTAGAGAATGATGGGGAATTTTAAACAAAAAAAAACTCTGGGCTGATTGACAGATCAAATCTCAGAGTTAGGGAGTTTTCTAAACACATTAATTAAGACGTTTTTTCAGAGGGTAAGTTCCAAATAATATCAAATATTTGCATTTAACCTTATAAGTGAAGTTTCATAGCGATTGTTAATTTAAAAATTAGCTTTGTTATTTATTTTACCTTTTATTATTATTCGATATTTCAAATAACTATTTACTACTAATAATAATACTTTATTTGTTGACCTTATTAACTCAAATGCGCTATTTTAAACGCGCGTTTAAATTGTATATTTGTTAACGTAATTATTATATTAAGGGTAGTAGCTAGAGTATGAGTACAAAAGATAAAATTTTAGATGCAGCAGAATTTTTTTTTGCTGATAAAGGTTTTAATGGAACATCGTTAAGAGAAATAACGAGCAAAGCGGAAGTTAATTTAGCTGCTGTTAATTATCATTTCGGCTCAAAAAAAGAATTAATAAAAGCTGTAATGTCTCGTTATATGAATGAGCTAGCTCCCAAGCTTGAGTTTTCATTAAATAAACTTTGTGAATCAAGGGATGATATTAGCTTAGAGCAGGTGTTTACTGCTTTTGTAGAACCACTTCTTTGGTTAAATGTCTTCAAAGAAAATGGTACAAGTACTTTTTTACAACTCTTAGGGCGAGGTTATACTGATAGCCAAGGTTTTCTGCGCTGGTTTTTAACAACACAATATCCTAATGTTATTAGTAACTTTGTCAGTGCGGTCAAAAAAGCATATCCAGAGTTGAGTGCTGAAGAAATGTTTTGGCGTTTACATTTTACTATGGGTACTGTTGTCTTCACTATGTCATCAAGTGATGCCTTGATTGACATTGCTGAAAGTGATTTCAATAATAAAATTGATATATCAGGTGTTATTCATCAAGTTATTCCTTATGTAGCTGCCGGTGTAGGTGCACCAATTTTTACTAAATAAATTGTAAAGCATTAGGAGAAACTGCTTTGTTAATATTTAGTAATTAGGTAAAGTAGCGCCACGTATCATTTGTTTTAGTGGCATCTTATGGGTCCTATAATGCTTGATGTGCAAAGCACATCATTGACAGGAGAAGATAAAGATCTCCTTGAACACCCCCTCGTTGGCGGGATGATTTTATTTACTCGCAACTACGAATCCCCTCAACAAATTACTTCATTAACCGAAGACATTAGACGTTATGCCGGCGGTGATATCTTAATCGCGGTAGATCATGAAGGTGGCAGAGTGCAGCGCTTTAGGGAGCAATTTTGTAAAATTCCTGCGATGGGTAAACTTATGGACTATGCTGGCAATGATATTGATAAAGCTAAATTTTTAGCAAAACATTGTGGTGTGGTAATGGCATTTGAAGTGCAAGCGGTTGGTATTGATATTAGTTTTGCACCAGTTCTTGATGTTAATGGCATTAGTGATGTCATTGGTGATCGTGCATTTCATTCTCACCCTGAGCAAGTAAGCCAAATTGCTGCTGCATTTATCGAAGGAATGAATATAGCGGGTATGCAAGCGACAGGAAAACATTTTCCAGGCCATGGTAGTGTAAAAGAAGACTCTCACTTAGCGTTACCCATTGATAAACGCTTGGCAACAGACATATATAATTTTGATTTAATCCCTTTTAAACAACTTCTTGCCAAAAATTTACTGGCAGCCTTGATGCCTGCTCATATTATTTTTACTGAAATTGATCAACAAGCGGTTGGTTTCTCAGCATTGTGGTTACAAAAAGTATTACGACAAGATCTTGGCTTTGATGGGGTTATTTTTAGTGATGATTTATCAATGGAAGGTGCTTCTTGTATTGGCGGTTATATTGAACGAGCCGAAGCAGCTCAACAAGCAGGTTGCGACATGTTATTAACCTGTAATGATCGCGCCAGTACAATTGAAGTAATAGATAAGGCGAATATTGATATCATTAAGCAAAGTGAACACCGGTTACAAAAGTTGTTAAAAACCAGTCATTATAGCTGGCAAACACGCACTGATAATCGATTATGGCAAGAGTCTCATCATTATATTGAATCTATTATCTTATAAATATAATGATAAAAAAGGTTAACGTTATTTCTATCTCTAGATAAAACGCTAGGGTATGGGTCTATTATTAGTTTATGTTCTTAATGGCTATTATCGCAATTAGGTTTAGATGATCAAGCAGCTATTTTTGTTGACATAATTTTATTAACTGTCATTTGATTGGGAACGGAAGCACCACCTTTTTCTATTACTCGCTTACTGTATTTTTCTTTATTAGCTGTGAGCGACTGAATTTATTATCCCCGCTGCTATGTATGCCTGTTGTGCATTTGTACTAGAAGTAACAACTGTCCCTAAGGCCATTGTTTATCGAAGCGGAGAAATTGAAATTTAAGATATGGTAAAAGAGGGGGAATTTTAAATTTGCTCTTTCATCTATCGTTAGTATTGTTTGCTTTATTAAGGTAGCTATTGATAGCGTTATTGAGATGAAAAAAGCCTGCTAATTGCAGGCTTTTTTATCTAATGTTTATTGCTTAGGCTATAAACTTGGATTTTTTGGTCCTGCAGAGCTTCGATTAGAAACATCTGCAGTAATGGCCGTTTTACCTGAAATGGCACAACTATTCCTGTCTTCACTAGCAATAAATTCTTTGGGTAGTTCATTTATTATTGAGATGGTTTCTGTCTTGGTCATTGCCGCGGAAGCTCTACCCATTTGCTTTAATTCATCGGTTTTTCTTACTTTAACTTTACCGTTGACAACTTTAGGTTTACCCGTTTTTTTGACTTTTTTGGGCTTTTCAACTGGCTCAGTAACGACTGCTTCAGTTTTTGCTTCAACTGCCACTGGCTCAGTAACGACTGCTTCAGTTTTTGCTTCAACTGCCACTGGCTCAGTAACGACTGCTTCAGTTTTTGCTTCAACTGCCACTGGCTCAGTAACGACTGCTTCAGTTTTTGCTTCAATTTCAACTGGCTCAGTAATAACTGCTTCAGTTTTAGCTTCAACTTCAACCGGCTCAGCAATAACTGCTTCAGTTTTAGCTTCAACTTCAACCGGCTCAGTAATAACTGCTTCAGTTTTAGCTTCAACTTCAACCGGCTCAGTAATAACTGCTTCAGTTTTGGCTTCAACTGCCACTGGCTCAGTAACTACTGCTTCAGTTTTTGCTTCAACTGCCACTGGCTCAGTAACGACTGCTTCAGTTTTTGCTTCAACTGCCACTGGCTCAGTAACGACTGCTTCAGTTTTTGCTTCAACTGCGACTGGTTCAGTAACGACTGGTTCAGTTTTAGCTTCAACCTCAACAGGTTTAGCGACTACTTCTTCTAAATGTAAACTTTGTTGAACCGCTTGGCTTTCATTTTCTGTTAAGGATACTTCTTGTTTCGAGACTTCCACTGCTTTTTCTGGGTATCGAACTTCAATAGGATCTTCGATAGCATCTACAGCAGTATTATTATTAGCTTCTGTGGTTTGCTTATCGTTGTCGTTGTTATTACGACGACGAGATCTTAAGTGTCGAGGCGACCGGCGGTTTTTAGTGCGATCCTCTTGACTACCTTTTGTTTGTTCACTTTCGCTAACATCAACATTTTCAGTCGTTTCAACCGTAACTGTCTCTTTATCTGACGTGTTAGCGGTTTCAACGGCTTGAGTTGAAGACTTGACCTCTTCAATATTTGCCGCAGTTCTGCTGTCAGTAAGTCGTACTTTTTTACGATTATTACGGCGTTGACGGCGCACAGTAACTTTTTCTTCTTTTGGTTGTTGAGGTTTACTTTCGATTTTAGCTACTGGTTTTTTCAACTTATCCGTACGGTTATCGTTTTGAGTCTCATTTCTGACATCATTGCGACCGTCGATGGGAGAATTATTATCCTCTGCCTTTTTGCCTTGAACAGGGCGGTTACTTTGCTGTTGACGAGGTTTGCGATTACGATTACGGTTGTCTTGTTGACGTCTTGGACTAGGTTTAACAGCAGGTTTAATTTCTTCTTTTACTTCTTCTTGAGCAAATAAACTTTTTAACCACTGGGCTATAGTCGTAAATACACTTTTAGACGCTAAGCTTTTAGTTACTTGAACGGCCTTTTCTCCAGATGCTGGCGCTGCCTTTGTAGGAGCACTCATACCTTGAATGATTGGCTCAACACGTTTGTTAGCTTGGGGATCAAATTTTGGCATTACTGCTTCTTCGACCTGAGCTTGCTTAATTGAAACATCGTAACTTGCTTCTACAATTGACTCATCAGCACGCATTCTTACCACTTCATATTGTGGGGTAGACATATTCGGATTAGGAATTATCAGCACTTTTACACTGTGATGTTTTTCAATATGAAAAACTGATCGACGCTTTTCGTTCAATAAATAAGTAGCAACAGGCACTGGCACTTGTGCTTGTACCTGTTGAGTATGTTCTTTTATGGCTTCTTCTTCCATCAAGCGAAGTATAGATAACGCAAGGGATTCTACGCCACGGACTTGACCTGTTCCGCTACAACGAGGGCAAACTCCTTGGCTAGTTTCACCAATTGATGGACGAAGGCGTTGGCGAGACATTTCTAATAAACCAAAGCGGGAAATACGACCTAATTGAATACGAGCTCTGTCTTGATGAACAGAATCGCGCATACGGTTTTCAACTTCACGTTGATTACGTACTGGTGTCATATCGATAAAGTCGATAACCACCAAACCACCTAAATCACGTAAACGTAATTGGCGAGCAATTTCTTCTGCAGCTTCTAAATTAGTGTTTAAAGCCGTTTCTTCAATATCACTACCTTTTGTTGCTCTGGCTGAATTTATATCGATAGAGGTCAAGGCTTCTGTTGGGTCAATGACAATCGAACCACCAGAGGGAAGACGAACTTCACGTTGGAAAGCTGACTCTATTTGGCTTTCAATTTGATAATGCGTGAACATAGGAACGTCATTATCGTAAAGCTTAATTTTACTTAAAAAGTCAGGGCGAACAACCTTAATATGCTCTTTAACACTTTCAAATGTCTTAGGGCGATCAATTAAAACTTCACCAATATCACGTCTTAAATAATCGCGAATAGCGCGCAGAATTAGACTGGTTTCTTGATGGATTAATACTGGAGCATCGGTACTTGCTGCAGCATCCGAAATGGCCTGCCAGTGATGAAGTAGTACATTTAAATCCCACTCTAATTCATCATATTCTTTACCAACACCTGCAGTACGAACAATCAGCCCCATACCTTTTGGTAAGTTTAATTTACTTAGTGATGTCTTAAGATCTGTGCGCTCGTCACCTTCAATGCGGCGAGAAATACCACCGGCACGGGGATTGTTTGGCATTAGGACTAGGTAGCTACCGGCTAAACTAATAAAGGTAGTTAAGGCTGCGCCTTTTTGGCCACGTTCTTCTTTATCGATTTGAACAATGACTTCCTGGCCTTCTTTTAGGACCTCTTTTATATTAGGTCGACCTTGGAATGTATAACCTTTAGGGAAGTATTCACGAGCGATTTCCTTCATAGGCAAGAAACCGTGACGGTCAGCACCGTAGTCAACAAAAGCGGCTTCTAAAGAAGGCTCAATACGGGTGATTTTAGCTTTGTATATATTTGATTTTTTTTGTTCATGACCAGGACTTTCAATATCTAAATCGTAAAGTTTTTGACCATCAACAAGTGCGACGCGCAATTCTTCTGATTGGGTAGCGTTTATT
>Ga0307488_10004929_pt1 | contig 11077 bp, 8 predicted proteins | sample SB02metaG_FD_202248 | JGI IMG/M metagenome (GOLD analysis project Ga0307488, IMG submission 202248) | Sea-ice brine microbial communities from Beaufort Sea near Barrow, Alaska, United States - SB 0.2 | ecosystem: Environmental > Aquatic > Marine > Coastal | place: USA: Alaska | collected 2017-05-06
CCCTGAAAAAGAACACTCTAGCTTGTTACCTCCGGTACCCCACACCCGTCTCGCGCGTGGAGACCGGCCCGCAAGCGTGTGGCGCCATGCGTGTGGCGCCGCGCGCGCGCGTGTTCGCGTCGCTCCTCGCACTTCTCGCGGTCGCGCCCGCGTTCGCGGACGACTGCTCCGGCCACGGCGTGTACGACGAGAGCGGTGGTAAATGCGTGTGCGACACCCCCACGCCGTCCCCTGGGGCGTCTGGTTTCACCGGAGATTCGTGCGAGATCCAAACCGTTGGCGTGGCCACGCCCACGGTTAGCGCACCGGCCAGACTCACGGGCGAGTTGAGCGGCGGGCAGTGGCGGTGTTACTTCTTCCCGGTGCCGCTTCCCGAAAACGGGGGATGGCGATTTTTATCCGTCGCGCTGCAGCACGCCGCGATGGACGCGGGCGACCCCGACGTGCACGGTTTGTTTTTCGACCCGACCTCTCGTGCTGCGTACCCCAAAACCGAGACGAGCGCGTACGACTTCCATGAGGTGTCCTCCGCGTCGCACCAGGTCGTGGACGTGCAGGTGGCAAGAGGTGAGCTGGGCGGAGGCGAGATAAAAAACACGTCGTCGGTGTTCATATGCGTCCAGGCGTACGGCGCCGTCGCGACGGAGGTACGTCTTGCGTTTCCCAAATACAACGACTGTTTGACCATACAACACTGACACTTTTCCGGCAAAACTCCAAAGTACACCCTGACCGCCGCGTTCTCCACGTGCCCTAGTTCGTTTGCGAACGAGGAAGACGTACGTAACGTCAGTAATCACCATGCGGCGGTGAAGCTTCTGGAGTGTTCCGTCACCACGCCTGCCGATACCCAGCCCGCGGGCCGGTGCGACGCGGCCACTGGAACGTGCGAGTGCGCCGCGTACGACGACCACACCTTCGTTCCGCCGTCCGACGGCGACGGCGATTACGCGAACTCCGGGATGTACTCCTCCACTCAACTCGGTTTCGGCGCGTGTGCTGCGCGAATCGACTTTGTGGATTTGGGTGTCGGTGCTGATTCCCAATCTCGGGGCAAAGTTTTTCACAATCAAACGCTGTCACCCGGCCGGTGGCGTTTTTACAAGTTTGACGTCGATCCCGCCAACGACCACCAAGTCGTGATCTCTATGAACAAAGAAATTTCGGCTGGAAGTTGGGAAAAAAACTACGCCTCTCTGTACGTAAGGCACGAAACCGTCCCCACGAACCACTGGGGGCACTACGACTTGCCACAGGATTTCGTGACCGGCGCGGACGCGAGCGTTTTAGTAACGCTCACGGAGGGGGACGAGATTTACCAGCCGGGAACCTGGTACGTATTGGGGCTTTCCCAAATCCCGGACGACTGTTTACGGACCCTACCTGACTGTTTCAGTACACTACGCATTAAAAGGAAGTGCACTACGTACATCACAAGTGCAATGTTCGGCCCGATTACTCTTACTGTTCGGCCCGAATCCGGCCGACTGTTTACTCACACGAGTCACGGTCCCGACTGACACTTTTTTTTACAATCACAGGTACGCCGGTGTGTTCGCGTCCGGCGGGACGGACGCTTCTTTCACGGTGTCCTTCGACGTGTTCGACTGCCCCATGAACTGCAGTGACCGGGGGACGTGCGTCGTGGCTGCTAACGGCACTCGTGTTTGCCACTGCGATTTGGACCGGAACGGGAACCCGTATTTGAAAAATGACTGCAGCGAGGAGTTTTCCAACTGGCTGCCGGGCGGCGACGAGGACGAAAACGGCGCCGCGTCGTTCCGCGTCAACGGAACCTTGGCGTCCGCGGAGTACGATTACTTCGCCCTGCCCGTGATGGATTTGAGGGAAAGCAAACGGCAAATCGAACTCGTGCTGTCCGCGTCGTTTTCAAAGGAAAATTTGATGTACGACTGGGAAGAGAAACCGGCTCTTTTGTTGAAGAAAGGACTTATAGGCGACGACAACGGCCGGAACCAGTTCCCATCAATCACCGACTACGCCTTCAAAGTCACCCTCGACGAATTCGACGTCGAGTACAAAATCGAACTGTGCGCCGCGCAGTTTGCGACGGGCGTGTGGAACGCGGCTGTGTACAACCCGGAGAGGGTGGAGCCCATGCGGTATACCGTGTCCTTTCGGAAACACGGCGTGTGTCCTTCCGTGAACGAGTTGGAGTGCAGCGGGCACGGCGCGTGTCGCGCGAACGACGCGAGCGACCCGAACTTCGCAACCTGCGACTGCCACGCCGGGTGGACCGCCAGCGACTGCGCGTTCCCGAGCTGTCCGGACGGGTCGTTTATTAAACTGCCGCCTGGCACAGACGGGGGCGACCACGCGACGTGCTTCAGAGGGTGCCAGGGCGGCAAGCGGAGGGCAACCGGGTGCGACGAGATTTTGTGTGTTTCGCCGGCGCGGGCGGCGGAGGGGTCTGGGGAAACTGGTGAAAAAAAGTGCGTCGTCGACGAGTGCGAATCCGATTTGTTTCACGTGGACCAGGACAAGGACCTTAGTTGCGTTTTTCGGTGCGCCGCGGACTCAGGTGACCTATTGTCACCAAAAAGACTATCGGAAACGTGCGACCCGGCCACGGTACGGTCGAACGCGAATGCGATTAGCGGAGATAACGACGACGGCGGCGCGACTGGGTGGTGGACGCTCGCTTTCGTGGTAGCGCTGCTCGTCGCCGTCGGCGGCGGCGCGGTCGCCGTCGCGCGCGGCGCGGCCGGCGATCAGTCGGTTGGCGACCGCTTGGCGCGGTTCGTCACGTACGTCCGGAACGGGTTCACCATCGATACGTGGGATCGACGAAATGACGCGTACGAAGACGTGGACGCGTTTGAACGAGCAGACTTCGATTAGCTACCTGATTTTGTATACAAGCATTGTACCTGGTACTCGAGTAACTTTTTGGAACACCTGTCGCGTGTCGCCAAACAAATGAATGAACAGTCCTTCCAATCGGTCCGCGGAGTGTCGTCTTTCACTTCCGTCGCGCGCGCGCGCGCTGTGTCGCCGCATGGAAGTGGGTGACCAGCAGCCGTGGGTAGTGGACCCAGAAAGTTGTCGATGGTTTCACGGGGATGAGCGACCGGTGCGTGCCTTTCCCACGCCCACGCCCGTTATTTTTTGCCCTTCGGCTCGCGGCTGGGATCCCACCAGCACCTCCGCGCCTTTCCGCTGACCCCTTTTCGTGTTCCACCCTCTTCCGCATCTTCCGCCTCGCAGATGGCAGCGACGCTGGCGAGGCTTAAATCGCTGTGGGTGAGCGGCGAAGTGGGACCGGACACGCCGGTGTGGACGGAAGGGATGCCAACACGAACAAGAGTGCGCGACGTGCCTTCGTTACTCAAGTCGCTTCCCGGTGCCTCGCGTGTGTCGCCACTTGGTGCGCTTTTATCGGACGACATGCGGTGGGAAACTGGAGGCCAGCGCCACCGTGCCGCGGTCGCGGCCGCGGCCGCGGGCGAGGTATCTCCCTCTTTGGTGCTCGATTTGCTTCGCGAGCTGAAGGCAGTGCAGGGCGAAAACTTAAACTTAAAAGCGTCAATCGAAAACTTGAGCTCGCAGCGCCGTTTGCTTATGGACGACAAGCGCCGAGTACGACAAGAGGAGGGTGAGGACGCGCGTGAGCTCGCGCTCGCGCTCGCGGAACAGGAAGCGAAGGACTTGGTTCAGGAGCTGCGGAGGTTGGTGCTTGAGGAAAAACACAAAACGGCGAACCGAGAGAAAAAGGAAAACGCAATTGGAAGACTGCGCGGCAGGAACCGGGACGGGGGCGTCGGCGTCGGCGCGAGTCGGGGTACGGAAACTGTGAAGGCACCGAAGAAAGCGCCGACTGCGCGTGCGGATGTGTCCGCGAAGGGTGTCGCACTGAAAACGGGTACCCACGTTTTTCGAAAAGGGGGGGGGGAAGCGCGATTGACGGAGTGGTAGGTGACGTTTCTTCGGAGCGGCGGTGTAATCAGTTTTAGTCGGAGTGGTAGTGTAATCTAATCAACTGTGTAGAGCGTCTGACGAACAAACTTATTGGGGTTTGAAACGCTTCCGATGGGTAGCGTCGACGTAGATATCCTATAGGATTGTTGTGGATGAGTGTGTGCGAAAAAGTCTCACTACTGTTCAGGGCGACCACGTTACCAACTCCAGATGACCCTTAGTCCTCGCTGCAATGAGCGTATTCCCGTCCCACGGGCGGCCGTTCGCGCGCGCCCACTGCAGCACCTCGAGATGCCCGTGACCCGCCGCCCACTCGCACGTAAACTTGTTGCACGGGCAGCAGTTCGCGCGCGCCCACTGCAGCACCTCGAGGTGCCCGCCCTCCGCCGCCATCGTGCACGTCTCCCAGTCCCACGGGCAGCCGTTCACGCGCGCCCACTGCAGCACCTTGAGATGCCCGCCCTTCGCCGCGTAGTAGCACGTGTACTCGTTCCACGGTGCGCCGTTCACGCGCGCCCACTGCAGCACCTCGAGATGCCCACCTAACGCCGCATACCCGCACGTGGTTATGTCCCACGGGCAGCCGTTCGCGCGAGCCCACTGCAGTACCTCAGATGCCCACCCTTCGCCGCAAACATACACGTGCTTGCGTGCCACGGGCAGCAGCTCGCGTGCAAATACTGTAGCAACTCGAGATATCCGCCCCTTGCCGCATACATCCACGTCCCCTCATCCCACGGCCAGCCGTCCGCGCGCAACGCCTGCAACTTCTCGAGATGCCCACCCCTCGCCGCTGCCGCACAAAGGGATTTTTGACGCGACAGGCGACCTTGCCGTCGCAGGCGCTGCACCGCGCTTACACATCCGAGCTCCACGGCTTCATGTTCACTAAGCTCCTCAAAGTGCAGCCCCGTTTCTGCCACCGCGTCGCGCATCGCGCGGCTCACCGTTGGGAGCCGTGCGAGATCGGCGGGGTCGTCGAAATACTCAGATCTCAGAATGTGCTCGACGACGAGGTGGTCGGGAAGGCCGGGGATGGCCTCGCCCGCCATTGCCGTGTTGGCCGCGTTAGCATCGCGGCGCTCGCATTTTCCTTTCTTTCGCGTGCAAGCTTTCTTACCGGCCATCGCGTTGGAAAAGTGGAGGGTGTCGCGTGCGTGTCGTGTGCGTGTCGTTGTGCGGCGAGGCTCTAGCTAGGCGAGGCTTCCGAGAAAAGCGTTTTCACCTCGCTGTCTGTTTTTTTTTTTTCTGTTTTTGTTTTTCCGGCGAAGTCGGCCTTTTGACCCACCCGCAATTGGCATATTTGTGACGTGGCACCGTGTGCGCCCTCCTACAACGACGCTTCGCTGAAAAGCGTCGAGGTCCACCTTAAATCACCCCCACGTAAGGCAAAACGCGGCCCAATGAAACGTTATTCAGGGTTTACCGCGGTTTTTGAAACCAAGCAAAATGGCGCATCGGCGTAAGCGGCGATCCGCACGCGCGCCCGCCACTTGTACACACAGCCCTACCCAAGCGGTCGCGCAACAATGGCGTCCGTGATGTCCGCGCTTGCCAACGCGCGCGTTTTCACCGGTGCGCGCGTCTCCACGCGTCGCACCACTCGCGCCGTGCGCTGCAGCGCGTTCCCGGCAAGACAGATCAGCGCCGGCGGATTCGTCGCGTCCAAGGTTGGCGCGATCAAATCATTATCGGGGGTTCTTTCCCTCACGTCGCCCGTCCCGGCGCTGGCGCCCGCCCCCGCGAAGCGCGCGGTTTCCGTCGTCGCAAACGCTGGCGGCGGCGGCCCCGTGGAGCAGGACACCGTCGCCGAGGACGTGCGCTTCGACATGACCGAACAAGGCCAGAAGAAGCGCTGGGGGATGGTGTTCGCCTTGTTCGTCGCGTTCGTGCTTTGCAACCTTGACAAGGTGAACATGTCCGTCGCCATTGTACCGATGGCCGCGAGCTTCGGGTGGACCAGCATCGAAAAGGGGCTAGTACAAAGCGCGTTCTTCTGGGGCTACGCGTTCACGCAGATCCCTGGCGGGTGGTTGGCGCAGAAGTACGGGGGCAAAATCGTGCTCTTCGCGGGGGTGATGTTGTGGTCGTTCGGAACCCTCATCGCGCCTTTGTGCGCGCAGTTCTCGTTCACCGCGTTGCTTGCGTCGCGTTTCCTTGTCGGTCTTGGTGAAGGTGTGGCGCCTTCCGCGGCGACTGGCGTGTTGGCCCGGGGCATCCCCCCGTCCCAGCGATCAAAAGCTGTCACCGCGACCTTCGGCGGCCTGGACGTTGGCTCCCTAAGCGGGTTGATCATCGCGCCCCCCATCATCCTGTACCTGGGTGGATGGGCCGCCGTGTTCTACCTGTTCGGCATGCTGGGTTTCATCTGGGGAACCTGGTGGTTCGCCGTGTACATGCGGGACACCTCCACCGACCGCAGAGAGATGGCGGTGGAAAAAGAAAAGCGTGAAGCCGACGAAGCGGCGGGAATCAAACAACCCCCCATCCCGTGGGGCGCGTTTTTCAGGTACGTCTTGTGTTGGGGGTTTCCCAAATCCAGGCACAACGATTACCGCCCCGTTCGTGACGTCCACACCCGTTTCATTCAAAGGAAGTGCTAGTAACGTACTTCCTACGGGAAACGTTTACCGCGAACTGTGGTAAATTGACACAGTACTGTGTACTGTGTCAGTTTACAAGAACCTATACTCGAGACTCTCCGACTGACACTTTCTTTTCCTCATCGCAGAAACAAATCCTTCTGGGCGCTCACCGCGGCGCACTTCACGTGGAACTACTTCTCGTACGGGTTGTTGGCGTGGTTGCCTTCGTTCCTTTCCTCGGCGCTTAATGTTACGCTGAGCAAGAGTTCCTTCCTGTCTATTCTGCCCTATCTCGCCACCGTCGCGGTGACCACGATCGTGGCGCCCACCGCGGAGAAGCTGGAGAAAAACGGCATGTCGCGCACGGACGTCCGCCGAATGTCCCAGACCCTGTGCTTCGGCGGCGGCGCCGTGTGCCTCACCGGCGTGGCGTGGGTGATCAACAGCACCCCCCCCGAAGCGGTCACCAAAACCACCATCGCCGCGGTCATGACCCTCCTAACCATCTGCTTCGGCATGGGCGCGTGGGTGCGCACCGGGTTGTTCTGCGGCCACCAGGACCTGTCTCCCAAGTACGCGTCCATCATGCTCGGCACCACTAACACCGCCGCCGCCATCGCCTCGACGCTCTCCACGTTCTTCACCGGGTACTTCTTCAACGCCACCGGTGGGAACTGGGCCCTGTCCCTCTTCCTGCCCATCGCGTTCTTCCAAGCTATCTCCGTGGTGCTGTTCCAGGCCTTCGAATCAACCCCCGTGGATTTCGACGCCGAGCAAGCCAAGCTCTCGGCGGCTTAGGCTTAAATTAACCAAACACCACACGAAAGACATTTTGTCGCGCGTTCGTATTGAGCGCGCGTAGCAACAACACACGGTACCGCATGAAAAGAACGCGGCGGCGGGGGACAAAAACTTGAACGCGCGGAGAGACCGACGACGAGGGCGAACCCTTAGCTCGCAAAACTTTTTTATACAAACTGAGAATTAAACTGAAAGCATAAGACTTGAATGACGTACTTTGCGCGCTTGACTTTGAAGGATACGACCGACTTTACTTTCGCGTGTGATGCGTTAACTTCGCGGTTGTTAATATTAGAAGAGCAGGCAATGGCGCTCGCACTATTTGCTAAGGACCGGCCGGGCACTGGGCCGCCAGGGATGTCGCGTTTCCTTCTCTCTTCGTTTCGAGTTGTTGTGAACACTTGTTGTGAAAAGGAACCTGTTTTTCAGACTCTTCACAATCGACTCCACGTTCAACTTTTACTTCTCCCCCGTCACCGCCTTCGCCGCCGCCTTGGCCTTGTTCTTCTCGCCCTTCAGGTAGAACGTGTACGCAGTGGACACTAGCACGGCGAGGAAACCAACGATGTACTTCCAGTTCAGCGCCTTGGGGAACAACACGAAGGAGATCACGATGGACAGCACCTTCCTCAGGGACTTGATGATCTCCGCTTCGGTGGCGCCGTAGTACTTGATCAGGGAAAGGATGAAGGAGACGGACGAGTAGCCCATGACCGAGAAGCCCATGATCATGGGGACGACCTGGGTGTTGGCCATGGAGAACGCGATGGCGGGCCCGGCGCCGCCTGACGCGATGAAGGGAATCAAGCCGTAGAACGTGCCGATGAGGGACGCGAAGCAAAGCACTTCCTGCGTGGTGGAAGGGTTTTCGCACCGGAAAAAGTTCTTCTCTTCGAAGTTCGCACAGATGGCGTCCACGCACAGGGCACCGCCGATGAGCGCCACGCCGATGGGCTGGAACGCGGGTGACGAGGCGACGTCACCGAGGGTGAAAAGCACGATACCAGCCACCAGAATCGCGGCGGAGAGCCATTCCTTCCAGCTGTACTTCTTGCCCACGATCAAAACGGAGAAGGCCATGACGGGGACGATCTTGGCGCTTTTGAACACAATGCGCGTGGCGTAGTTCAGGTACGAAAGCGCGTAGTTGGTCATGGCCATGCCTCCGTAGGTGTACACGGACAGGATGCCGTAGTTCTTCCACGAGGCCTTCCTGGTGTCGTTCGTGAGCTTCATTTCAAGCGCGCCGCACAGGAAATACGTGAACGTCGTGAGCACGGTCATCCACGCGCTGAATTTGAACCCCGGGATGCGGAACACTCCCTCCTGCAGCGCCGCGAACCCCAACGCGGACCCAAGGGAACCGCCCGCCAGAATAAGGAACGTGAGGGATTCGTTGTCCGGGAGCTTCAAACCGAAGACCATCTTGTCTTCACCGGGCGCCGCTTTCGTGACGCCGCTCGCGGAGCTGTGTTTGAATTGAAAAAAAGGGAAAGGTTAGTTTTTTGGTGCCATCGCCTGTCCAGACGCATTTGGACTGTTTGCTCACGTGTCGTTTTCTGCTGCGACGCGACAAACGACGGTTGGTGCGGTTTCGCGGGCAAAACCCTCCGTCCTTGGTCCGCGCGCGCGGGCGTCGTGGCGTTCGCAAGGTACGTCCCACGCACGCGCGCGCTTCAGGGACGGCGAGTTTCGGTGGTGACGCGCGCGAGGGATTGAAATTCGGGCGGTATTGCAGGTCGCCGACTTACGTAACCACGGACTTGCGGCCGGCGGCGGTCTGCAGAGGCTTGCGGGCCGCCTGCACGGAAACACCGGACATCATCTTGCGCGCGCCGAAAGTCACCTGGGAGGTGGAAACGGCGGGCGCGACGGCGGCGCGAGCGGCGACGCGCGTGCGGCGGATCGCGACGGGCGCCCGGGCCACGAAAGGGGCGGAGATGGTGATAGCGGCCATCGTTTGCGGGTGGGGAATGCGGAACCAAAAGTGGGCGCGTCAAGTCGGCCGATCGTCGCTTTTCGCGTCGCGTCTCCAAGAAAAAGTTCGCCAAGCGGTGGGGAAATTCGCGAAAACGTGCGGTGGGAGTCTTTCCCTTCGCGGAGGAGCAAAATTTGGAGAATCCTGGGGAATTCCCGGGAACTTCAAAGCACCGCACTGGGCATTCAGTCAATAACAAAACCCAGGGAGCTGGTCGGAAAAGTTTCCAGAACACCGAAACCGACGGTTCGACTGCCTCTGAGACGCGGTCGGTCAGCGCGTCGGTCGGAAGGGAGTCAAGGTGACGCGATGCTTTCGGGTTTCGTGTTTTGGTTTTTTTTTTTTTTGGGAATGGAATTTCTTCGATCTCTTTCTCGCACTGCTCAGCTCCGCTCTTCCCGCCGGCGCGTTTCGCCGAGTATGTACCGTAAACTAGTGTTTTCTTCTCAGAATTAGGGTGCGACGTTCGCCTGAGCCCAAGATAACAACTCGAAGTGCCCGTTCGACGATGCGTACGCGCACGTCCTTTCGTCCCACGGGCAGCCGTTCGCGCGCGTCCGTTGCAGCACCTCGAGGTGCCCGCCCTTCGCCGCCCCCTCGCACGTCCTTTCGTCCCACGGGCAGCCGTGCGCGCGCGCCCACTGCAGCACCTCGAGATGCCCCCCCAACACCGCCCCCCCGCACGTCTTCCAGTTCAACGGGCAGCCGTTCGCGCGCGCCCACTGCAGCACCTCGAAATGACCGGCCAGCGCAGCGTGTCCGCACGTCTGCTCGTCCCACGGGCAGCTGTTCGCGCGCGCCCACTGCAGCACCTCGAGGTGCCCGCTGTAAGCTGCCTCCACGCACGTTGTCCCGTCCCACGGCGCGCTGTTCGCGCGCGCCCACTGCAGTATCTCGAGTTTTCCATCGTAAGCCGCCCCGGAGTACGTCTCTTCGTCCCATGGGCATCCGTTTGCGTGCGCCCACTGCAACACCGCGAGGTGTCCACCAGACGTCGCACGTTTGTACGTCACTTCGTCCCACGGAAAGTCATTCTCGCGCAACCACTTCAGTATTTCGAGTTGTCCCTCCCCCGCCGCCAACGTGCACAAGCCATCGGATAACTCGTCGTGCAGGTCAACTCGCTGATGCATGAGTTGCAACCCCCCCCGAAGTCTAAACACTCTGTTCCTCCCCCGCATGGCGTGTAGCACTCCCCGGCACTGCTCGTGTTGTCTCTAAACCCTAAACCCTAACACCCCCGTGGCCGCACCTTGTCTCCGCCGTTTGTCCCGCCCCGCCAGCACGGAACACGCCGCCGTGGCGAGCGCCGAGACGAAAAAGTTTGCGATCCAGGCGTCGCGGTAACAAGCCCCTTGTTCCACGCACTCCAAACCGTCGTGCGCCGATCGCGCGTACACGGCCCCCGCTAGCTTCGTGCTCAGCAAATACCCGCCAATCGCGGGCGACAAACCCACGATTCCCCGGTTCGCCCCGAAGTGTTCCCCCCCGAAAAGGTCCATCACCAGCGTGGGCATGGCCCAGAACAGCGCCCCAAACGCGGCGCCGACGATTGATACGCCCGCGATTAAAAAGAACTCGGGCGAATCGTCTGGAATCGAAACGAGGACCGCCATACCGACCGCCATGCCGGCGAAGCACCACACCGTGAACTCCGCCCGTGTCATGACGCCTTGTTGACTCAACGAATCACTTAAACTCCCAGCCCCCAACCTCCCCAGCGTGTTCGCGCACGCCAACAGTTTCAACAACCCGTGCGAAAACCCCCCCGAGG
>Ga0307488_10004932_pt1 | contig 11073 bp, 10 predicted proteins | sample SB02metaG_FD_202248 | JGI IMG/M metagenome (GOLD analysis project Ga0307488, IMG submission 202248) | Sea-ice brine microbial communities from Beaufort Sea near Barrow, Alaska, United States - SB 0.2 | ecosystem: Environmental > Aquatic > Marine > Coastal | place: USA: Alaska | collected...
CCCTTGAATGAATTAGTTCAGTACTTCAGCTTAACCAGCCAAAAGCCCCAATGGGGGTCTCATTTGATAGAAACTACCCAAGCGGGCTGAGCCACGGTCCCCGTTCGCCGTTTCAAAGCTAATCGGCGCAAAGCTCATGGGGCATCCACGCCTTCAATTAAGTTAGGGGGAAATTCGCCCAAATACGCACTACATCCTTTTCGGGCTGGCGGGATTTGAACCCGCGACCCCTTGTCCCCCAGTTAAGTGCAGGCTGTTCGTAGGCGTTCGTAGCTGTTCGGAAATCCCGCCAATTCGGGACTGCGAACAGCAGCGAACACAGGCGAACATCAGCGGATAGTGCTTTAGTGGGGGAACATCCGGGGGAACATGTTGGTCGGGGCCTGCTCTGTTTTACCCCTTTCCAGGGCCATTGCTCCCTCACGGACTTACGGGCTTCACACAAGACGATTCATCAGTTACTAAATTCGTATCGACCGTCAGTACCTACGATTTGATACCAGCTGTCTCTGATATATTGGAGTTCTTGAATGCCTGAACGAAATCATGACAAGAATTGAGCTCGAACCTCAGAAAAGGTAGGAACGCCGCTTGCGGCACCCGGTCGCTGCACCGCAAGGGCTGCCGCGCTACTGGCAAACTCCGCTGCGACTCGCAGGCTCGCACCTTGTGCCAAGGTCGCAACCAAATATCCACAGAACGTGTCCCCCGCTCCGGTTGTGTCAAGGGCAGAAACTTCAGGTGCCGGGACCATTTCCCCGTTGTATCCTGGCGCATATATCGCTGATCCCCTTGCCCCTAAAGTTATGACAACTGTGCCTACTAGTTCTCGCAGTTTTTCTGAGGCAGTGCTAAGAGTCTTTCTCCCAGATACCTTCATTGCCTCAGCCTCATTAAGAACCAAGATATCCACGAAGCCAAGGAGCTCCAACGAAAGCTCAGAAACCGGTGCCGGAGTCAGCACAACCTGCCGGCCAGCCCTCCTCGCTTTTTTTGCCAAAGCTAGGTTTGAGTCGTAACCGATTTCAAGCTGAAGAACCAGATAGCCTTCTCCGTCGTCAATATCAACATCTGCGAGGTCCGTAGACAGATTGGCACCCGGCAAAACTACTATTTGGTTTTCGCCCAAGGCATCAACAAAGATAAAGGCTCTGCCCGTTGGATATGGTCGGCTCACTAAAACCTCCGAACTTAACCCCTCTTGGGTAATGAACTCTCTCAGGAATGCTGCTTCCGAGTCGTCCCCAACTGAAAACACGAATTTTGTATGTGCACCAGCCCTATGCAGTGCAACAGCCTGATTTAGGCCTTTGCCGCCAGGAGTCCGTGCAAGACCCGTGCCAAATACCGTGTCACCGCTTTTTGGAAGAGCCATGACACTTGTCGAAAAATCGACATTGGCGCTGCCAACGACAATCACAGGCAAAGAGGTGTTATTCACGAACGATTCCCTCTACGACCCGTCTCATCATGTCTATCTCGGCCAAATCCGCTCTTGCTATCTCCGAAGCCACCTGGGCTAACAAATGTGCAGGGGCAAAAATGTCAGTCTCACTGGCTGCGACAACCGCGTCGGACCAGTCAGTTGGTATCGACTCAGACCCACCCAGCGCACCAGCAATCGCACCGCCCATCGAAGCTATAGAGTCAGCGTCGCGGCCGTAATTGGTTCCACCAAGAATGGTCCTCCTGGTATCCCCTTCGGTTATAAGGAGCATGCCTAAGGCTATTGGGAGCTCTTCAATGGACTTAGTTCTTGAGGGCATTTTTGCTCCCATGTCAGGCTCGCGATACTTAGCCCCAACTGTGTCAAACGGCGCTACCGCCTCTCTTAGTGCTCCGGAGGTTACAGCCTCCTCCCAGTCGGAGAATTTGCCCGCGGCATCAAGCACCGCCGAAATGGCATCATGTGTACCATCTCTTGACAAGGCAAGGGAAACTTCTAGAATTCGACTAACTGTGCTACCAAAGGGGTTTGCGGCCTCAGCTACGCAGGCAGCCATTACCCCCGCGGCCTCTCTTCCGTATGACGACTGATGGGCCCCAAAAACACTGATTGCTTCATCGTAGGCTTGCTGGGGGCGACCTGCGTTTATCAAGCCGATTGGAGCGCAGTACATTGCGGCCCCGCAATTTACTGCGTTACCGACACCCGCCTCGCGTGGGTCATTCTTGACAGTCCAGAGCTTGAGAACAAGGTTCTTCTCTGCCAGAAACACGCGATTAAGAACATTCGTTGTTGTTTGCAGTTCTGGGATCCAACGAAGATCGAATGCCAGTTTTGGAACAAATACATCTGCCAAATCAAAGGCGTCTATGTGCCTGCGAAGTTCGCAAATGGTCTCGATCAGGATGTGCGTCATAAGAGTGTCGTCAGTGAACCTGGCATCGCCTCTTACTTGCTGCGGTGAAATGGTCCGCTGCATTCGCATGGGAGCCGGGCCAGTGACAAAGCCGCCCCAATGCTCCATGATCGCCTCGTGCGACCAGCCCTCTGTTGCGCCTCCAATAGCGTCGCCGACTGCAGCGCTGACCAAAGAGCCCACAATGGAATCAGACACTGTTCCTGCTCCGTGACTGCTTGCATCGTTGGAAATTGAGTTATCCATTGTTGTTTTTCCTTTCTAAAGAATCGCTAAAGTCCAAGTCGAGGTACATTTCGTTTAGATCTATTCCCCTCAGAGCTCTTACAGAAAGACCCTGCAGTGGACCCGGGGAGGAATCAAACCCTCCGTATTGAACACCCGCAAGCCCCCAAAGTAATGGGACCAAGACCTCTGAGCGTGAGGCATTCAAGAAGCCTCCAAGCAGCAGCTGATCCCGGGTAGTTGAAAACGCTAGGTATGCACAGGCCATCGCTAGTGTTTCTGGTGCCGACACCTGGTAGGAATAAACATGATCAGCTATTTCCTTCTCTAGCATGAAAGCAAGCTCATCAATTGAGCTTGCCTGTCGGGCCAGATCAAGGGACTGCTTGATCACCGACAGTGTCCAACTGTCATGCGCGAGACTGGCAACCAAGTTATTTATCGCTGTTTTCGGAGACGCTCCGGTAAGCAAAGCGACCGTAAGGTTGCCCATTGCAATACCCGCCACAAGACCATCGTCGCTAGCCGTGATTGAAAGCTCCTTCTCAATTCGATCGCTAACATCCAAGCTCGTCTCTGAGGTCACAGCAACGGCCATCGCTCTTATTAGGGATAAGTCGTCGAAATAATGTGGGTTGTCTTTACCAGATGTTGCCGTCGATCCTGACCTGGCTATTACATCAAGTGCAATAGTTGTCCCAAGGCGACCGCGCACAGCGGACGGATCCTGATCTCGTATCTCAGATAATTCTTGCCAAATGGACGTTGGTGAAGCCATGGACCCACCTAGCGAAACGCCCAGCGAGCTGAGGAGTGAGACGGCAAACCACTCACTCACGTCTGCTGGCCCAACAGGATTCAAAATAGATTCGTGTGTGGAGTGCAAGTAGGGGACCGGAATTGAAGCCTGATGCCGCTGCTCCGCAAACTCGTCCATGTACCTCATGCGAGCCCTGCGCTTAGGAGGGATCAGGTTTAGCCTTTGCCTAGCGGCCGCCCAAGTCCTCGAATCTCCATGTGTTAAACCGAGTATCAATTGATGAGAATGAGTCTTTGTCATTTTTTTACCGCTCCCGTTTGGGCCAATGCGGCCAAGTCATCGGCCACAGTCAATGGGTTCATACCCTTAGTTGCATGCAGACATACACCGGGAGCTTCCGTGACAGCTGGCAGCCATTCCGACGGAATGCCTGCGACACCAGTCATTGCGCCCACTATGCCACCTGTCATGGCCGCAATAGTGTCCGCGTCTCGTCCGAGGTTGACCGCGTTTAAAACACTTGTGGAGAAATCGCCGCTTCCCCCAAGGATGGCCACGAAAGTTAGAGACACAGCTTCGGGAGCAAGATCCGCCCAGTAGTAATCTAAGCAAGTCAATTGCTCGCCCGCTCTTACGGCCAAGTCTGCCCAATTGCTGCTGCTGGAAACTAGCCTCTCGGCATCAAGCATCAACCTCGCGGTCCAAGAGTCTGGTTCGACAACCGCCAGGGCATCCGAAAAGATTTTGTCAATGGGGTTACCGTCCATCGCGCTTGCTACCGCGGCAGCAATTGCTTGACCAGCATATATTCCCTCACCGGAGTGGCTGACGAGTCCGTCCTCCCATGCTAAGTCCGCCGCGAGCCTGGGGTTCCCAGCCGCAGCGACTCCGACGGGGGCTACCCTCATCGCAAGACCATCACTCCAAGCATGTGAGTGCTGACCGCTTCGAGGGGGAAGATGTCCACGTGACAGATTTCGGATAGCCAGCATCTCGCTAAAGCCGCCGCCGCCGAATCCCCCACGTTGGCTGCATACCTTGTCAACCCACAATCTTGCGATGTTTTTTGCGTTGAATGCTGCGGGGAATTCGAGGATGGCCATGGCAGTCAGGAGCGCATATTCCGTATCGTCACTTCCTAGTGGATCGTCGGAAACGTAACCTTCAACCCTGCCCCACTTTTCTTGAATCTCATGAGGCAGCAGGCCCTCGACCGGCCTGCCGAGGGCGTCACCGACTGATAAGCCGGCGATCGCCCCCCGAGCACGACTCGTTACATCTATTTCCATTGTTCTTACTCCTCGTGCCCGGGAAGGCGTCAGTTAGTTGGCTCTTGCCAGGGCTGGATCGCCAAGGCTTATTACACGACTGGAAAACTCGCTCAAGCTAATGTCGCCATTTAGATAGTCAAACCATGCTGGCGCGCTCTCGCTTCTCCAATCTCCGTAAGTGGATATTTCCTGCCACGCTGCATAGTCAAGGTTCAATGCAAGCGCTAAGGAGACATCCCAAAAATCTCCGGCACCTGTCAAATCAGGACTTTTGAGAGCGTCAGTTGCGACAGGAACTAGCCAATCACCCAACGCAAGTTTCACCTGGCTTTCAGCGCTAAGTGCAAACTCAAGGAACTCCATGGCTGCATCCGGGCTGTCAGATGTGGCTGCTATAGAAAATGTTTGAGAGTTATTCGCTTGCTTCGCTGATACACCAATCGGTGCCGGCATCGCAATCCATTCAAACGCCGGTTCGCCGGCTACCACCTGGCTCCTCATGTAGTCACCTGTGATTTGCATCGCAAGCGCCTCCTGAAGGAACAAGGTGTTGACTCCGGAACCTGATTGCCCAAGCATGTCAGCAGACATAGAACCATCGACATGGATCATGTCGTGCAAAAGCTTAGGAAGCTCCAGTTCGTTAGGACCCATGATCGTTGTCCACGAACCATTTGAGTTCTCGAAGTAGTTTGCACCGACGCTAGATGCAAGACGGACAACCCCGTTGACTCCGCCGCTGCCGCGCAGGCTCATTCCAGCCCCGTGAACTCCAGATTTAGTCATTTTGTCAGCTGCTGAGCGGAATTCGGCCCATGTCCATGGATCCTCCACTGTGGCTGGGGCAACGCCGGCGGCATTCATCATGTCCTTGTTCGCTAGAATTAGTCTGCTCTCCATCAAAAAAGGAGCGCCGTAGATGCCCTCTAAATCTCCAAACTGCGTGGTTGCCCATGCAGATTCCGGCATTGACGAGCGGAACTCTTCAGACATGAGCGTCGACAAGTCAACTAGGTTTCCTCGTCCAGCGTATGTGCGAAGTGCGCCATCCTCGAAGTGAAAAACATCCGGACAAGTTGAAGCCTCGAAGCAGGTTGTCAGAAGCTGATCAATGGCGCCCCAATCACCCTGAATTAGGTTTACCGTTATGTAGTCGCTTTGAGCGTTGAAGGCATCCACAATTTCCTCATGAGAAGCTATTGCCCCTTCTTGCCAAGCAAGAGAGTAGAACTCGATTTCCACCGGCTCCATTACAGTCTCAGTCGAAGAGTCTGATGAGGCTCCATTGCTTTCATTCTCTGTGTTTGTGCTTTCAGTCGTGGATGCACATCCTGCGATTAATGCAAGCAGGGACGCTGAAGCTATAATTTGGTTGATTTTTCTCAGTTTCACTTTGTCTCCTTATTGTTGATGTTCACTGATTTGAAGCACGTAAGTTGATCTTGAAACGTCATCCCTTCACGGCTCCTCCAATCAGCGCGCCGGCAAGTCGCTTTTGCAGAAAGGCAAAGGCGATGACACTTGGTATTGTCGCCACTAGGGCAGCTGCTGCTAAGGGGCCTAGCCTGATCCCTTCACCCGCTCCAATGAATCTGACAATTAGCAATGAAAGGGGTGTTAGTTCAGGGTCGCGAATTAATATGAGGGCAAAGAAAAACTCATTCCATGAGTTAATGAAGGCGAAGGCAGTGGCCACCACTAGGCCTGGAGTTAGCAGAGGAGCGACTATATGGGTCAGTACTTGAAAGCGAGAGGCGCCATCTATAGCTGCGGATTCTTCCAATTCGTATGGGATAGACAAGATGAAGTTCCTTAGTATCCATAGTGCATACGGCAGACTCCACACTGTGTAAACGAGAATTAAACCCAAGAGATTGTTGTAGAACCCCAAGCGAATCACAAGGAGATACAACGGGATAATTATGAGAATGAAAGGGACCATTTGCGCCAAAATTGCCCACCCAAAAATTACCTTGTTCGCCACGCCTCGGTAGCGGGCCAGAAAGTATGCGGCAGGAACTGCCAGCATGACCGTAAGAAATGCAGCCGAAACAGAAACCAGCATGCTGTTGCCAGCAGATCTGAAGATCGCTTGTTCCGCGAATGCCGATCGGAAGTTATCCAATGTTGGCTCATTGGGAAAAATCGACGGCACGCCGCTCAAAATTTCAGGCTGAGTCTTAAACGCTACTGAGAACAACCAAAGGGCCGGACTCAAGACAAATGTGAGCATTATGATCAATAACGTGTAACGAAGTGCCAGTAGCAAATTTCTCCGAACAGTCCTAGACATTGCCCTTGCCTCCGCTCTGAATAACTACGCGAAATGCCAGAACTATGGCCAGCGACATAACAAGAATCATTGCTACTCCAACAGCTGCCGAGTATCCGTAATCTCCAAATTGAAATGCTTGCTGGTAGGCGAAGATTGCCGGGAGACGCACCGCCCCACCCGGAGCCCCATCGGTCAACACGAAGACCAAGCTGAAATTGTTGAAAGCTGAAATAAAGTCAAGGGTTGCAATTGCGTACACTATGCGTCGTATGCTGGGCCAAGTTACGATCCGAAAAATCCCAAAAACCGATGCCCTATCTATGGAGGCGGCCTCTTCCAATTCTTTGGGAACGCTTTGAAGCGCTGCAAGAATCACCAACGTAGTTTGAGGAAGAGCCGCCCAAACCCCAACAACGATTGCGGCAGGCAAGGCAAATCCTGGCTGGATTAACCAGCTGACGTTTTTGTCGATTGCCCCAGTTGACGTGAGCACCGTATTAAGTAGACCAGAGTTTGGCTCGTAAACCAGAAGCCACATGAGAGCTACCACAACAGGAGGAACCGCCCAAGGGACTATGGCGAGACTTCGGAACAAGGTTCGACCTGGAAAATTTCCGTTGAGAAGTAAGGCGAAGCCCATGGATAAGATCAGCGTGACCCCGGTGACACCCAAAGCCCAAATCAAACCAACTTGCAGGGATCCCAAGAATGGAGCGTCCGAAACGAGCCGCTTGAAATTCTCAAGTCCTGTGAACTCAAACTGAAGGTTATTCCCCGCCCTCGCGTTTGTGAAGGCTAGGAAGATTCCATACCCAATTGGAAGAACGCTAAACAGGGCTACCGGCAACAGAGTGGGCAGCAAGATTGCCCACTCAAGACCTACGCGACCCCGTCTGCGGCTCACGAGCTGCTCTCCCTCACAACGATGCGTGGGCGGACTAGGGTTGCTTTTGCAGACAGTCCAGAACCTTTCATTCTCTCAAGGAGGTAGTCAGCTGCGACGCGACCTCGTTCTCTCGAGCCAAGGTCAACACTCGTCAACGGAGGCAGTGCAAGGCGGGCAGCCTCGCTGTTGTCGATGCCAACCACACGAACGTTCAACGGCACAGACAACCCGAGCTCTCTCGCAGCATGCAAAACCGCAACTGCTAAGTGGTCTGTCTCCGCAAGGATTCCATCCACTCCTCTCTTAAGAAGGTCGCGAGCCGCGATCAAGCCGAGATCGAACCGAAAGTCCGGCAAGATGGAAACGTTTTCAGCGCGAAACAGCTTGCTCTGAGTCGCGGCCTCGACAAAACCTTCGTATCTAGCCCGGCCAGGAACCGTATCTAGTGGTCCGCCCAAAAGCCCTAGCTTCACTGACCCCTGACTCACTAGGTGCTCAACCCCAAGTTTTGCCGCCTCGAACGAATCCGTGGAAACTAAATCGAAAGTCACAGCCCCGGAGAAGGTCCCAACTAGCACAATCGGCACTTCCGCTGCCTCAATTTCATCCACTAAAGCCGCGGTAGGCCTAATAGAAACGAGGATTAATCCATCCACAAACCTCTGCCGTAACGATCGGACGACCTCGATGTCCTCTTCAGTCTTCCCGCCGGTATTGATAAGAGTTACTCGAATATTTTGTTCCCGGAACGCCTGCTGCGCCACAGCGAACAAATCAAGATACGAAGCATTTGAGATGTCCGGAACCGCAAGAGCAACTTGACCGGTCTTTTGGGACTGAAGCGACTGACCCAAAATCGAAGGGACGTAGTCGACTTCTGCCACGGCCCTGATTACTTTTTGCACCAGCTCTTGGTTAGCGGTCATGCCATTCAAGGCTCTAGATACTGAAGAGATCGATACGCCAGCCACTCGGGCAACGTCTTTTATGGTTGCTCTCTCAGATTGCGCTGACATGAGTTCTCCTCGGGAAACGTTTCCTGTGATTTGAAGAGTACATCGAGTTTTGACAAAAAATACTGAACTGGCGCTTTGTTATTGGAATGTAACCATTGGCTCAGTATTTTCTCGACTGGGGTCGCAAGTTCGCCCTATCGACCATGTTTCCCTCTGAATCAACGGCAACTCCACCCTCTTCTCCCAAAAGATCCAGAACTTCCTTCTTGTGCCGCAACTCCGACTCTGGGACAGCAAATGCTTCTTTGATAACTGGGATCTGCTTGGGGTGGATAGCAACCCTACCGAGAAAACCGAGTCCCCTGCCCTCGATGGTGTCAATTCTCAACCCATCCATGTCGGAGAGATTAGTCCAAGCCGACATCATGGGGGGCCTGAGTCCAAATGCGGCCGATGCCAGAACGATTTGAATTCTTAGATGTCGAATCATATCTGGGTGACGCGAATTCAGCTCTCTGGACAAGTCGAGTTCTCCAATGGCGAGCATTTTTACTTTGGGGGACTCGGCTATGGCACTCAGGTTGGCAAGCCCCTTTGCTGTCTCGACCAATGGAACTATTTGTCGAAAGTCTCTCCATGGAGATATTTGCGCAGGAACCTCGACCCTTGGAATGCGCAAGGTAATTAGGTTCGCAAATTTTGACAGTCTTTCAAGTTCTTCTACTCCCTCGTTAACCCGCACCTGGACATTTTGAGCGCTGGCAGCGTCCAAGTGGCCAAGGAAGCCTAAGACCGACTCCAGGGCAGCGCTCTTTTCGTCGAGAGGGACCGAGTCCTGAAGGTCAAGAATCAGCTGATCGGCGCCCGAATTTATTGCCTTAGTAAAGCGATCTGGGCGATTGCCTGGGCAGTAGAGCGCCGATACCACCTGATTCATTTGATGACTCCATCTGCCACCAATTGACCTATCGCAGCCTCATCCAAGCCCAATCTCGCCAACACTTCTCGAGTGTTCGATCCATGTGGCCTACCGGGCCAGCGAAGCTGAGGGTATTGGGAATCAAGCTTAAATATCGCATTTTGCATCGAAATCTCGCCAAGCTCTCTATCAGGAACTGTTAGAACCACTCCTCTGGCCTTCACTTGTGCATCAGCAATGAGTTGCGATACGTCGTAGATCTCGACAGCGGCTGCATTGGCTTTCTGAAACTCGAGAATCACGTCCTTCGCGTTTCTTGCGGCCACCCAATTTCCAACGATTTCATCCAAAAGGTCAGAGTGCTCCGCCCGACTCTGGCCTGAAGAAAACCAAGTTTCGGAAGTTACATCTGGTCGACCCACGAGGATCATAACTCTCTCGGCGATTGACTGAGAGCTCGTGCTAATGGCAATCCACTTGCCGTCCAAGCTCTTGTAAAGATTCCTTGGGGCGCTACTGGCGGATCGGTTCCCAGTTCTTGGTTGGATGTATCCCGAGGCCATGAATGCACTGATTTGTGGACCCATCATCATCATCATGGGTTCGAGAATCGAGATGTCCACCTCCCCACCGAGCCCAGTCCTATCTCTTCTAATGACCGCCACAAGCGATGCGAAGGCGGCAGCCAATCCAGTGACCCCATCTGCCAAGCCGAAGGGAGGGAGCTGGGGTGGTCCCTCAGGCATTCCTGTCGTAGCCGCGAACCCACTCATAGCCTCGGCCAGGGTTCCGAACCCCGGCCTCTGGGAATATGGGCCGGTTTGACCAAAAGCTGTCACGCGAACGATTACCAATCTGGGGTTTTCGTCCATCATCCTTGCTTGAGTTATGCCCCATTTGTCGAGGACGCCTGGGCGAAAGTTCTCGACGAAGATATCCGCCCGCTTCAGCAATTTCATCAACACGTTTGCACCGGCGACCGACGACAAATCTAGGGTGATGTTAGTTTTGTTTCGTCCGAGTGTTTTCGACCAAAGATTAATTCCGTTTTGCTCTGGACCATGACCGCGCGCCGGATCCGGAATCTCTGGATGTTCAATCTTTATAACCTCTGCGCCATAGTCGCCCAAATACATTCCTGCGAGCGGCCCTGCGAACAGCGTAGAGGCCTCCACGACCGTTAGGCCATCCAGCGGATTTAATGAATCCTTAAACACTCCTTCAAAATGTTTCATAAAAAGTATCTTATTGTTAGGTGACGGCTCCTAAATTGGTCTCCCATTCACAAAGGGGTTCGCGTTGAGAAAATTTCGGCAGCAATAAGCTAAAGATAAGGTCGGGCTGGCGGGATTTGAACCCGCGACCCCTTGTCCCCCAGACTGACCGACGACTTGCTTGCTTTCGCTAGCTATCTAGTC
>Ga0307488_10004934_pt1 | contig 11071 bp, 10 predicted proteins | sample SB02metaG_FD_202248 | JGI IMG/M metagenome (GOLD analysis project Ga0307488, IMG submission 202248) | Sea-ice brine microbial communities from Beaufort Sea near Barrow, Alaska, United States - SB 0.2 | ecosystem: Environmental > Aquatic > Marine > Coastal | place: USA: Alaska | collected...
CCCCTCCTCCTCCTCCTCTTCCTCCTCCTCCTCCTCCTCCTCCTCCCCACCCGGCCGACTCCTCCTCGATCGCATCTCCTCCACCCAATGTGGTCGGTTGACCAAATACATCCATGTGATGTCGGGCCTCTGAAGTAGGCGCACCGCGAGGGGATGGGGCAGGACATCGGACGGGACGACGGCCTGGCCTTCCAGGAGATGGCAGGGCCGTGCCGGATATTTTTCGCCACGTCATAGAGTGTCATTTGACTCAATTGAACCTGGTTCAGTTGATGACATCCTATGATACTATAGGACGATTCAGTTGAGTTAAATGGCATCCTACGAGTATGGCCTGGCATCCTATGACGTGTGTGACATGGCCATGCGCAGTCTCGTCAGGCCCATGCCCGCCACGTCATCGGCACGCATTTCGAACCCCCTTTGCATCCTATAACTTGGCGAGCACTATCCGTCAGGCCCTATGACGTGGCACTGCGGAGCCAGCACCGCACGGTAAGGCGGTGCAGGTTCACAGTATCAAAACCCATATTCAAAGCGCCTATGGTTTCAGCGCTTAAAACTAGTAATCATCAGCTGCTTTCAACGTTTGCTTCTAAGTTCAACTTGCGCCACTACAGCACGGCAGACCCGAGCGAGGCGGATTATTTTGTGGTAGGGAGACTAACGGGTTTAGGGTTTATGGTTTTAGGGTTGACGGATGTTGCCGGCCACGTTATCGTCATGAGATGCCGATTGTCTCAAGGCATAAGGCTTCATCGTCCATTGGATGACGTGGCGGTCAATGGGCCTGGCAGGTATTGATATTGCTCTTGCTCGTGATCTTGCTCGCCACGTCATAAGATGCCGTTTAACTCGAGGCTCGAGGGTTCAGCATCCACTCGATGACGTGGCGGGCAGCAGCTGCCGGTCACTGCTTGGTGGTGCCCATGTCCGGCGCCGCTGACATCTCCAGGGCAGGGGCTTACACTCCTCCACTTCTACACGGTTCTACCCCCTCTACCATGAAAAACTGAGGGGTGAAATCGCGCCAAAACTTCGATTCTTCAACATGGTCGATTTGAGGGGTTATTAATTCACGCGAAGCGAAAGCCCAGCCGGTTGGCCGATCGACACTTGTTTCTAGACTCAACAATGTCTCACTCAAACCTCATATTTCTTATGGTAGAGGGGCTGGCGCGAGTCGATTTCAGCTCAACGTAAGCACCTTTTGCGTGCTGCAGCGCTGCACGCCTCTTCTTTTCAGTTTGCCGTGAGCACTTTTTGTGCGCTAGGTTGTGTGTTTAACTGACCAAAACGGATCAGGATGAGCTGGGAAGTGGACGCTGGTTATGGCTTCAAAGAACGAAACTGGCTCAGGTTGCTGAGATGTGGACGAGTGTAAGCTCCTGCTTCAGGGTAAAGGCGCTGCAATACCTGCGTCACACGGTAGTGCGGTGCAGGTTGACCCTATCAAACCCACATCGAAAGTGCCTGGAACTAAGCGCTCAAAACTGGAATATGACAAACCGCTTTCAAGTTTTGCTTTCAATTTGAGCTTGCGTCGCTACAATACGTGGCCGTACTTCGACGCCACGGCGGCCAAAGGTGGCAACCACATTTGGCTGGGGGGGTGTTGAGAACGAACACTCGGCTCGACGTTGAATCAAGCTTCACGCACATGCATTCAGTCAGACACGCGAACTTTCCCTTATCCCGAGTGGACACCCTCCCTCCCATCGTGGAGGGGGGTTATTGATAACATGCACTCGACGAACGTTGAATCTCCTCCTCCTCCCCCTCCTCCTCCTCCTCTTCCTCCTCCTCCTCCTCATCCTGCTCCTCCGCGCGTATGTATGAGCATTCAACCTGAAGCTAAGTCATTTTCCGAGCACAGTTCGAGTGCAGCTTGTTCTCAACGACCCTCCTGTCCGGCCGCAAATCACCCCGGACCACGGCATCTCGAACCAGTACATGGAATTCGGAGCATACACCGCCGTGCACACGCTGCTGCCGCCGCCCGCCTCCCCCGGAGAGAAGAGCAAAAGCGAAAGGGAGAGCGGCGACGTCCTACCCCGGGTGCCGGTTCGGCTCCCCCCCGACGCGCCACCCCACATCGCGCGCTTTGTGCAGCTGTCGCACCAGGGGCTGGAGATGGGAGTCGCGAGCCACCGCGAGGTGAAGGGCGCGCACGTGCCGGGGAAAGACATCGTGGTTCCCACCGCCGACGAGAACTGGAAGCGGGAGTTTTGTCCAGCCGTCACACCGGAGAATGCCGACCGACCTCCTCCAGGGGGACACACGCAGGACCCTGCGCCCTTTAAAGTTGTTTTCAACACGGTAGGATGGTGCGCGTTGGAAGTGTTTGAAACCAGCCAGGACGATATCAGGGACCAGCGCCTGAAAATATAGTAGAACTACATTCGACTCAACAAGCAAGGTTTCAAAATGCGTTGGATGACGAGGCAAAGAATACTAGTATGTGGAAGGCCTTACCCAACATATGGTACCCAACGATATCAAATCGTACGTCTGCTGCTCACCGGCGCCGTACAGCGCCAGCTTGCGGCCCAAACCCTAAACCCTAAACCCTATACCCTATACCCTATACCCTATATCCTATATCCTATACCCTATACCCTAACCCCTATACCCTATACCCTATACCCTATGTCCTATATCCTGGGCACGCGTTGGAGTTTGAGTACGACAAACTGCTGGAAAATGTTGCTATCAGTTTCTCAACTTGCGCCTGTACAACACGGGGGGCAGAGTGAGCGAGGAGACAACGCGGGAATACGACCGACCGGTCATGGCGTTCTTCATGGGGACCGTGTTCACTGATCCCGAGTACGCCCCTCTCAACATGGTATGGAGGCACACCCTGATGCGTATGCGTGATAAAGCTAAACTCAACGTCTTGTGTAATTTGTATTTACTCTCTTTTCTCTTTCTCCAATTCCAATTCTAGAGCTAAAGGCTAATGTTATGCAAGTGTGTGATCCGTGAGGTGAACACCGCACCCGTCCATGTTGTACGCGGCGCACCTGATTTCAGTCCACGCTGAACGTATTTCCCGCCTCCAATAGGAAGCGCCTCTCATTGACCAATCCGGAGACGCAGATCACTCATTTAGTGAACTGATCATGACGGATGTGAGTGATGTGCACGGTTGACGTGACGAAACGAATGATGTGTGTACCGGAACACTACTGCCCGCGGGCTCGAGTCATGGAGCACCTTAAGGCGGTACCCGGGTGGTACATACATGCAGGGGCTCACACTCGTCCACTTTTCAGCTCATTGTAAGCGCTCTCGGTGGGCTACAAGAGTCCACTGTTTAGCTTGACGTGAGCACCCTTTGAGGGCTAGTTTGAGAGTTTACATACGAGTAGGCAAAAGGTTCAGCCGAGAAGTAGACGCTCGCTGTGGCTTCTGTAGATACAAGCGGCTGAGGTTGAGCTGAGAGTTGGGCGAGTGTAAGCCACTGCAGACAGGCCATCGGCGGCGAGGGAGACGACGCCGCGGCACGGGAGCGGCTGGGGGAGGAGGCTGAGGCAGGGGCTTACACTCGTCCACCTTACAACTCAACGTAAGCGCTTTTTGTGGACGAGGGGTGTTTAAGAGGTGTTGGGGGTGCTGAAGGAGTATGTAAGGGAGGGGTGGAGGTGGTGTTTAGCGCCCCATAGGGGATGTTTTGAGGGTCGAAAACGGCTCAGGTTGAACTTAGAATTGGACAAGTGTAAGCCCCTGGGGCAAGGGGCTGCATAAGATCGCGATGACGCACGCCAACTTCTGCCTGGCGCCGCAAGGTGGGGTCTTGCCCGGTGCAAGTTGAAGTTTCAATAGGCCGATTTCGGCATATTGCCTGAACGAAATGCTCACGCAGAGTGGCGGGCAACGCGTCAGCGCTCCGCGCGGGACAGCGGGCGCCAGCTTGATTGCCCGTATAGAGTTCCGGGCACTGCGTCAGCGCTCGGCGCGGGAAATGATATACCGAAAGCGGCCTTTTTACCCATGTCATCTAAGGGGCTTGGTGTCTGAACAATCAGTGCTTGCTGAAACACGAGGCAACTGCTGTCAAGTGTTGCCTTCAATTTGGACGTACGCCTCTACAGCAAGGGACGGCGGGCGGCTGGCTTGTCCGGGAGATCAACGCAATCAAGATGGGGTGCATCCCAATCTACATGCAGCCCAGGGTGACAACGTACTTTGAGGAATATATCCCGCGAGATCTGTATCAGATCGCGCTGCCTTACGACACCGAGGGGGTGGAGAAGGCGATCGTGGATCTTCCCGAGATTGTGAGGCGGGTATGGGAGAACACGACGGAGGTGCTGCGGCTGCGGCGCCAGGCGCGGTACGGCCGAGGCAGATATCGCTGTCACCACGTCATAGGATGCCACGTGACTCAGGGGACGAGGGTTTAAAACAGCATGTCGCCAGGCGGGTAGTGGACATGCATGGAAGATATTGCTCGAGTACTCCACGTCATAGGATGCCACGTACCTCAAGAGACGAGGGCACAAAATGCGTGTCAACCTCGTGGCCGCGGGCTCGCAGCGGGCATGAAATGTATTGCTCCACTCCCATCCCACGTCATAGGATGCCATGTAAAAAAAAAACGAGGGCGTGTTTGGTGACGTGGCGAGCAACACCTGCCAGGCCCTGAGGCGCGGTGTGTGTGCCAGCACATGGTGTGGCGGTGCAGGTTGACGCTATCATACCGAAGTTGAACCCGCCTGATTATAAGCGCTTCAAACTGATATATGATAAAGTGCTTTCAATGGTGCTGTCAGTTTCAACTTGCGGCGCTATAACATGGTGAACAGTAACTACGGGATGCACGCGCGGGACTGGTGGGACCCGCAGTCGGCGTGGTTTGACGTGGACGACCGACCGGGCGCGTTCCGGACACTGATGGCGACGTTGCGGACGCGCGTGGACCCGGGCTTTGGACCCGCGCAAGATGCGTGCGACCTGTGAACTCTGGAATCTGGTGCTCTAGCTAGTCTATGTATTCAGATAAAAACAGTAATCAAGCGAATCCTCTTTCATGCAGACCAGTTGGCGAATTGTGGCGGCGGGGTAGCGGCATGCGCGGTCGGTGGCGTCGTCCTCAGCACTCGTCACACGGGCAACGTTTACACGTCTCGAAAGCACGCCGTTTGGAATCCCTTGACGCGAGATGCGGCCTCGCCCATGGCACCCCGAGCCGCCGCATCCGCCGCGCGCTCCAGCTCGGCGAGCCACTCTTCCTTCACGTCGCCGACGTCGATGTACACGACGTCCGCCGTCGCCGCCATCTTTAACAACGAGAGCACCGACATGCGTTCGGCCTTGTCGTCGTCGTTATCCCCTACATCGCCCATCCGAGGCACGAGAGGCACAGTGGTCACCGAGCCGGCCGAGGGGAAGCGCCATCCGCCAGTACCGGCAGCGCTTGTTGTAGACCTGCCCTTGGTGGTCGACTCCTCGCTGGCGTCTGCCGCCGAAACCGCGGCGACCGCGAGCGCAGCGCGAAGATCGAAGTCGTGAATCACGTGCGAGTCCTTGCAAGTGCCGCCGTTCAAGGGTATGACGTAGCAACACACGTTGCCAACGGCATCCACTCCCTCTCCCTCGTCGAGAACCGCCGCGTGATGCATCGCCGAGAAGCCGCGAAGAGCGACATCCCTCATCGTTCGATCAGCCGACTCAGCAGGCCACATCTTCTTGCCGCGCCCGAGCAGTTGCGACACATGCCGCGTGTCAAGGGCTCACACTCGTCCACTTTTCGGCTCAATGTGAGCACCGTTTGTGGGATACACCAGGTGCAGTCAACGACACCGGCGACTCAGGTTAAGCGGAAAATTGAACGAGTGTCAGCCCCGCCGCGTGGGAGACCCGCAAGGCGCCGCGACGACGTCGATGAGCCCACCGGCTGACACGCCAGCGAAGCTGTCGGCGGCACGCGGCAACCAAGGCGCGGTACACGGCACGCGGGGTATCGCGGGTCGCCGCCCCGTTGCCGCGGCGATGATGCCGAGTTTTCGCATCGTGGCGTCGAACGCGACGCGCGATGCAAACACCGCCGCGCCTTGCTGGTCCAGCACCCCTGCGCCAGTCAACGCTAGCGCTTTAAACCCGCCGTCTTGCTTGTCTCCTTCACCATTCACGTTGTGGTCCGCGTTCTTCTCGGCGGCGTAGGTCGCGCTGGCGAGAGGATGCCACGCACCCGTGGCACGCATAAAGGCCCGCTTGTTGGCGCCGAAGACGAGGTAGTGAATCGCAACGGTGGACTGCGGTGCCACGGCTGACCAACCGAGCCCTTGGGCGAGCAGTCCGAACAACCACACGGGCGCTGCGGCACCGCGCTCGAGCTTACCCTCCTCGGGTTCATGTTGCCCACCATCAGTCCCCGCGTTGGCGGCCAGGCCTTGCTCGCTGTTCCGCTCCACGAGCGCGTCGCCTGTCGTCGCGGGAGCTAAGGGACGCAGAGGAACCCACTCGATTTGGTAGAGCAAGTCCGCGTCGTTTGCGGACTCGACGGCGCGGCGCCGCGCGGCAACAGGCGTCGGACGCCGCGCCGCTTGCGTTCGCGTCCATTCCATCGGCCCGGACCCGGTCCAGGACGTCAAGGTCCCTTCCGACCCGCCTGTCTTCGCGGCGAACTGCGCGTTCCACTCCGTCCAAAACTGGTGGCGTTCCGCCGCCATTCCGGCGTACCCGCCCTCGAACTCCGCCTCGCGCCCCCGCAGCGGCACCACGCACCAGGGCCGTACACTCCTCCGCATCCCGCCTTAACGTGCCGCACATCTTGTTGGATGCGCTGAATTACGGCATTCTGTCAATCATGGCAGTCAGTGTCAACACGCGGCTCAGGCTGAGCTGGAAATTTGGACGAATGTGAGTGAGCCCCTGCCTCGCACCCGCACGAGGCTCGCTCCAACGCGGAGTTGACAATGTGTTGCTCCCACACCACGTGGGCGTTGGCCTCGCCCGACTCCCGATCGATCGACGTGAGGTTGCCCGTCAGAAAGGCTCGCTGCAACCCAACGATGCGCCGCAGTACGTCGAGCCCGGCGGAGGCGCTCCGAGTATTCGTACTCGTATTCGTACTCGTACTCGTACTCGTACTCGTGTTTTTGTTTTTATCAGCTTCCTTTGTCGGTTCTTGAACGTACACCAGACCGCAGTTGATCGATGGGAAGGTGGGTGATTCCTTCTGGGCGACGAGCGCGTAGTTCCCGAGCAACGCGGGCGACTTGAGGTAGGGGTACGGGTTCTGCGTCAGGTGCACATCCAGATCGGAGCTCAGCACGTTATACCCCACCGCAGGGGCTTACGCTCCTCCACGTTTTGCATCAACGTTACGCACTTCTGTGCGATTCAGTGTGTGGCGTCAGTCTATCGGTGACAACAGAAAACGGCTCAGGTTGAGCTGAAAAGTGGACGAGTGTAAGCCCTGCCCCAGCTTGACCAGCTCGGCGGCGTAATGCCATCGCGATATCCACAGACGGGAGACGCCGCCGAGTTGCAGAGGCGCAAATTAAAAAAAATGGAAGCAAATCATGTAGGCAATATATTACACATCATAGTTTCAAGCGCTGAAACCGGGCGCCTTCGACAAGGCTTTCAAACACTTTGACCGTGCACGGCCGTACCGAGGCTGTCGAGGTCGTACGGGCCCGACGACGCCGACGAGTTGGCGGAGGTGCCCGGCTTCAGATGCGACTCCATGTAGGAGGTCCACCCGCACGCGATCCAACCGTCCGCTGCGACGGCCGCGCCCGCCCGGTCGAAGGCTTGGCACCTGGAGGGCATATCCGTGACGACAAGGAAATGCGCCATGTTTAATGCGGCGAGGTTGAGCGCGAAGTTGACCACCATGTCCGCCACGTCGCCGTTCGCCACGAGGAGGATGATCTCGCCGGCGTGCGCGCGCGCCGCGGCGGCGGATTCGAGTTCGCCCGGGGTCTCCAGGTCAGCAGCTCGGTAGGGCTTCACCTCGCCCAGGCTGTGGAAGTTCCAGCGGCCCGAGGGGTCAATCTCGAGGTTCACGCTCGGATCCCACGCCGCCCTCGAGGCAGCAGCAGATGCGTCGATAACACTCCCTCTCTCGAAGTCCTTGTCAAAAGAAGACACGCTCCCGACCCCGCCCCCGCCTGTCCGTTGTCCTTGATGGCCGCCCCCGCCGTCGTTGGCACCGCTGACGCCGTATGCACCCGATGTTTGACCGGCGCCGCCGTCAGCGGCGGTGCTGGTGGTCGGGGGCGGGGGATTAGGTGGCGGCCAACCCACGCTTCCACTCGCCTCCACCGAACGCGTCGGTGCACCGCCGGCGCTAGATTCAGGTGGAGGCTGGGATTCAGGTCGAGGCCGCGTTCCAGGTTGAGGCAGCGACCCAACACCACCATCATCAGGCCCCGGGCATCCACACAGTTCGTGCATGAGAAGGTTTGCCGCCTCGCGCTTCACGTCGCCGCACCAGTGAATCGCGTCGTTGTTCTCCAGATTATCCTCGCGCGTCTCCGTCATCGGAAAGACATCTAGCACGCGCCATCGCCATGGATGTCCTCCTCCTCCTCCTCCTCGTCGCAGCAACGTCGCCGTGGAGATGTCGTTGAGGCGCCGCACCCGCTCGTTGTTCAGCACTGACTGATACGACTGCAAACACGTGGGCCACACCATCGTGTGGAGGTGCGGGCAGATCCCAGCCGCGGCGTCAGTGCGGAACACCGCCGTGGTTGTCATTCATCAGGGGCGAAACACTCGTCCACTTCTCGGCTCAATGTAAGCACTTTTTGTGGGATACGATGGGTGGAGCTGAAACGCGGACGAGTGTGAGACCCTGCCATCCACAGCCGCCGAGGTCCGAACCCCGCGCGGTCGATCGCGCGCAACAACCGGTCGAAGGTGCCCGCCTTGGGTGAGCTCGCCAGGGTCGGGTTGGGATTGTGTTTCCCGGCGAAGGCGGCCTCGGCGTCGCCGACAAATGTCAAGTCATGCATGCCGATGTTCAACGCGATGGATGGCGCCGCACGCACGCCCCTCCGGACATCACCACCGCCGTCTTTCAGGATCTCACACTCGTCCACTGTTCAGCTCAACGTAAGCACTTTCATGACACACGCTAGGTGGAGTCCGTGACAAAGTGGCTCAAGTTGAACTGAAAAGTGGACGATTGTAAGCTCATGCCGTGTTGACCCCACACCGCCACCGCCGCGTCCAGCTCCTCGTCGGCCATGCGCTGCACTCCGTCGAGATGACGGTCGCCGCCCTTGCCGCGACCGACTCCCGTGAAGTTGTCCAAGCTGACGCACTCGATGACGCCCCGTGCGGCGTCGGGAATGCGACAGTTGTCGCATCCGAGGTGCGGGTCCGTGCCCGGGATGCCCTGCCGCATCACCCCAGACAGCTGGCATGTGTCGCCGTCCCCCCCCGCCGCCGCGTGCAACGCACACTGCATCACGCGACACAGTTGCATCATCACGCTATCACCGACCATCACCAGCGGTCCCGCACCTTTTGCCACGCTTTTCAAACACGCCGCGCCGCTCGTCTTATCGTATCGGCACACGCGACACCTCCGACTCGGCTCCCAACGGCTGTATCCCCGCACCAATCGGGTGCCTCCGTCGAGGCGGAGAATGCGCATGCGTCGCGCGCGCGCCGTGGCGGGGTCGAGGTCCTCCTCCTCCGCTTCCTTCTCCTCCTCGCCCGAAGATGTTGCTTTCGGCGTCTTCGTCGGCGTCGGCCTAGGGAATAGTCTTTGCACACCCCGCTGCTTCTCTTCGAGCACCGCATCGCCGACGCGGGCAGCCACTGGCGGAGCCGTGCACACCTCGTCCGAGTACCACCCGTGCCCCGCACCCGTACCATCCTGGGCCGACCGCGGCCACACGGCGAAGCGCGCGTCCAAAGCATCTCGTTCGATGTCGGATATCCCAACGAACGATCCGACCCACGCACCGTCGTCGCCATCCCGCGCCCCTGCCCACGCCCCCGCCCCGTCTCCTTCTCCGCCACCACCCGCGCGCCTGTCCCAGGAGCCCGAGCCCAAATCGCACAATGGCGCGTTCTCCCCAGCCACCAATGGTCGCCGCACCTCCCGCTCCTCCACGTTCACCACGAACGGCGATCCCGGTATCGCGCGCCCAACGAACGTTGCCCCGGGTGGCAGCGGCTCCTTCCCCCGGACGGCGGCGGCTGCGGCAGCGGCGTCACCGTATTCCAGCGTGGCGTGGACCATGTGTGGCCCCGACTCCACGGGGTGGAAGGTGAGGGCCTGCTTCCCCTCTCCCACACTGTAGTGCCGCAAGTTGCAATTCAAAGCAAAACTTGAAAGCAGTTTATCGTATTTTAGTTTCAATTGTTGAAACCAAGCGCGGTCAACACGGCTTTGAAACACGTTGAAGTTGCACCGCCGCACCATGGGCGTGGCGCGGGCCGCCACCAGTGACGTGTGCCCAACGGCTTTGAGCGTTAGAACCGGCGCGTCGGGGCTCACATTGACCTCGACGTATGTACCCGCTTCACCCACGGGAAAACCATCGATGAGGAGGCAGTTGGTCTCCTCCGCATTGTGGAGCTCGCAGCCGCCGCCTCCGCCGACGCCGATCGCAAGGCGCGGCACGGTGACAATGACACCCGAGGCGGCGGCGGCGAGCTCGGGCGGGAGGGGCTCGGGGGATCCGTCGCCGGACCACGCCGCCGCGACGGCGTCAACCATCCACGGATCGCGGGTTATGCGTAGCGCGGCAACCTCGATAGCCTCGATTCTGTCGACAAGCGACGTGGCGGAGGCGCTGGACGCGGACGACGACGCTGCGGAGTTCTTGTGCTCCGCGATGTCCACGGGCGCGGGCAGCGGCGTCCGCGTCACGTTATCCTTGGAGGCGGCGGCGGCAGCGGCGTCCTTCTCACCCCGCTCGGCGGCGGTGGCATCTACGGCCACCTCAGGTGCCGCCTCCGCTGAGTTCGCTTCCGCTTTCGCTTTACCGTCAGCTTGCATCGCATTCACCGCTGGCATTGCCTCCACCGCCCTCGCCGCCACGCTCGCGCTCTCCATGTCCTCCGGTAGACCGGGCAAGCCGGGTTGAGGGAGGTG